>Ga0070705_100000002_pt1 | contig 137084 bp, 95 predicted proteins | sample KBSK5253metaG_FD_65455 | JGI IMG/M metagenome (GOLD analysis project Ga0070705, IMG submission 65455) | Corn, switchgrass and miscanthus rhizosphere microbial communities from Kellogg Biological Station, Michigan, USA - KBS K5-25-3 metaG | ecosystem: Host-associated > Plants > Roots >... | reverse complement strand
CGAGTCATCCTCGCGAAACAGCTCTATCACATACTGATAACCATTAGCCGACATGTCGACCCTCTTATTGGCTGCGCTAACAGCATTGCAAATTGAGAATTGAAAATTTGAAGTTGCAAATTGGTAAGAACTAACTGAACGAGCGGGGTTCAATTCTCAATTTGCAATTTTCATTTCTCAATTTTCAATTCTCGCCTAATTCGTCATTGGCCGGCGTCGATATTCGGCTGCAAAACGACCTTGTCGCCGTTTTGAACCGCGTCGCCGACTCGCTCGGAAGCGTGAAGGTGACGGCCTTCGCGCTCGAGCCGAGCGTGATAGGTCAGGGGCCGCCCGCTGACATCGTTCTGCGGCAGATTCATCTGCCCGAGCATTCCCTGTATCAACTCACCGACCGTTGCATCAGGCGGAACGTTGCTGACGTTGTGGAGCTTCTGACCCGAAACGTCGCTCACTTGCAACCCGATACCCAACTGTCCTTGTGTTTCCATTGTCCTTAACCTCCGTTCGTTAATCCGCTGCGGCCATCAACCTCGATGGTTCTGCTCGCTGAGATATATGACTTCCAATCGACAGATATTCTTTGGCGATAATTTCATCCTGGACCGCTCTTGCTTCACGCCCGCACAGCGAGCAGGCAACCGATAACGCCGAAAGCGCGTGTGCCAGCTCGACCGCTCTAGGCAGCGTGTTGAAGCTCACCTCGAAGCGCGCGCCAATTTGCGTTTCATGTTCTTCAATCGCAGGCCGCACCATTCGCACGAGCGCACCCGACCGGAGCAGCAACACCGCAAGCGCTTGCCGGCTCGATTCCGCGAGCGCATCCCAGCGCGCAACTTCAGCCGACACGTATGCGCCCGCGCTTCGCTGCTCGACAACCGCCTGGAAGAATCCGCCTTGTGCTTCGAGGTCCACCACAAACTTGCCCGTCGAACGCTCAGTGAACTTCCACGCCGCGTCATCACAGACGCGTCGAAGATGTTCGCTGTTGCCCGCTTCGTCGTGATCTGAAGCCAGGTTCGACTTCGGTTTGTCGCTGGGCTTCTCATTGTGAAATCGCGCAAGAGCGTTCTTCATGCCCGCGCACTCTTCCTGCACGCGTGCTGCCGAATCGTTCGCAGTAACCTCTTCAAACTCGTCGTCATCGTCGGCGAGCGATATGTCGCATCGGACGTGCACCGATCGGTGATCAGGCATCAGCACGAACTTGCTCAGACCAACGAGCGACGCGTTCAGCGTGAGCAGACCCCACAGGTCCGCGCGATCGAGTCGATCGCTGACCGGCGCCTCGAGGATCAGCCAGCCGTCAAGGAGCATCGCGGCCGCCGATACCGATTTGCCGTTGACCATCTCCAGTTCCCAACGTCCTCGCCCCGTTTGATTGATCGAAGCGCCGCACTTCTCAAGCGACATCGCGATCCGTTTTTCTTGTTTATCAACTGCGTACATCACTGCTTACACCGCCTCTGCTGCTTTTTCGATTCGGAGATCGAGCGCGCGCCGCTTCAGCGGACGCCGGTCGATCGGAAATCTGTTTTGATTCTCACGAGCCCACACGCATGCTTCGGCGTTGAGCGCGTCGTCTTCGCGCATCGTCACCTTGGTGTAGGTGATGATCTCGAAGCACTGATACAAGATGTCCACCAGCGGCGTGTTTGGCGCGAGCTTGCCCACGCAAATGAACGGCGCCTTGTCGCTGATGTTAGGATGAAACACCTCCCACGGCCCAAGCCACGTCAGCACCTGAAACGGCTCGGCGCGCCGCAGATAGTCCGAGGGAAACCAGATGCCGATTTCAAAGTGATCCGCCTCAATCGGTTCTCCGTCAGCGCCGCGTATCATCCCCTTGCATCGAAACTGCGCGATGTAGCGGTTTGGCGGATCGCCGGCCATCGGATAAAGCTCCAGCAGGTCGCTCGACTCAGCCAGCGCCATGCCTTCCTCGTACTGGCGCTTGAGAAACGCTTCAAAGATCTTGTCCTGCATCCTTCATCCTTTGCGTCTTCGCGTTTGTTTGCGTCTTTGCGCGAACCCGATTCTCAAAATCGATACCCAACTCCAACGGTCATTGATCTCAAATTCGTGGCGGTCTCACCCGCGGAGCCGAGCAACCGATGATTCGTAAACCTGAAATCCAAATAAAGTTGTCCCGCAAAGACCTTCAATCCGCCGCCCGCGTTCCAGATGAACCGGTTGTGAGGCTCCTTGTCGTTGATGTTGTCGAGGTCCGCCGAAACATAAGCGCCACCAACTCCGCTCGTGACATAGGGCCGAACGCGACCTTCGTTGATCGCCATTCGAAACGGATAAACCAGCGCATCCCCGGAGTAGAACAACGGTCTCTCCGCATGATTTGGAAACGCGACGCCAAATTCATTTCTTACGGAAGCCGCGTTGCTCGTGGTAAGAAAGCCGGCTTCCAACCCGAGCAGCGAGTTGTGGACGCCGGCTCTAACACCGAACGCGCCACCGTGATTGAGTTTCGCGATCAGGTCTTCGCCGCCGGTCGCGTTGATACCGCGATTCAATTCTTTTCCGGCAATCATTGCGCCAAAGACCGTGCTTGCTTCCAATCTAGTACCGCCAAGCCGCGCGTCGTTCGTTTGGCCGTTCGCTGCGATCACAGCCGCCGCTAGCGTTGCTGCCAGCAAACTCATTCGAGCGATGATCGTGGTCCTCATTTCGTCTCCTCGCCGGTTAATCGTGCCGCTGTCGGCAACGCCCCGTTGTAATCACATCACAGCTTTCGGCGTGAGAGAGCACTGGCCTGTCTGATCATCTGACAGCGCCGCTTTCAAACTTCTCATTCACTTCGCTTGCGTTTTCAAAATGAACATCAATCACTCTGAGTCACCTGTGATCTTCGGTTATTCCGATTCGCGGCTCTATGCAGTGTGTTGAGTTGCATAATCAGACCATCACAAGGGCGAATGATGTGCCGCCGGAGAACTTCTCGCGAGAAGGGCAAATTCGCTAAGAACGGAACCGATAATGGAATGTGTAGTTGAGTTCGGGAGTTGATTGGAACTGTTGGCGGCAACTCAACGCGCCGCGCTAGAGTGCGCCCAAAGAGCTTGACGCCTGCGGAGTGGCATCTGGCGGCTAGACATCGAAGGGCAAATGAAGATACTCCTGAAGTCTATGGCTCTCTCCGCGAATGGACCGCATCCACTCTTCGAGACTTCGGCGATATGAGGTCTGACTTGTCTCTCCACTATCTCGGTCAATAGCGATCTCGATTGTCGACGATGAATGGATTAAACCTGACCGGCTGACGGCAACGCGGACATTCGGAAAACAGGCGCGGGTCATCCCACGCCTCGGCGGGAAGTTCCGCGCAGGGTGAATCGTCAAGCGATAGATTCGCGTTGCGGGCAATATCAGGAATCGCGTCGAGGGCCGTCCGGGGCGTTACAAAACGCGGGCCGCAACTTTCGCACAAGGCGGTCGGTCCTGCGTCCCACTCCCGACTCTTGAACCTGTAGAGATGAATCGGAGTTAGTATGGGAGGGGAAAACTCAGTTCCGAGCAATCTCAAAATACATACTCCACCAGCCGTGTCACCGGCAGAGATTGACTTGCCTCCCGCCCCCTGGACCAATGCCGAGATGGTCTGTGGCGTAAAGAACGTCGCAATCTCATTAGTCGTCTCGACATCCCAAACGTTGACGGTTGTACCTGACCCGGCGACAACTCGTCGTCCATCGGGAGAATATGCGCAAATCGCATCGTCAAGACCGGGGGCTAGGAACGTAGTAATCGTGACTCCGGTTTTGGTGTCCCATATCCTGAGCGTCCCATCCTGCGACTTCGACACGATTCGACGTCCATCGCGTGAATAGGCACAGGCCAGTACCGTCGCCGCGTGCCCGACGAGCGTGGTGACCGCCGCGCCCGTCTCCGCATCCCACACCTGAAGCGTTGTTCCAAATGCCGCCACGATGCGCCGGCCATCCGGTGAGTAAGACCAGGCGCGCACCATGCGCCCTTGCATCGAAGCGATTTCCAATCCCGTTTCGATGTCCCAGACCTTCAGTTGTGTTTGACCAACTGAGACGACACGCCGCCCATCGGGAGAGAAGCCGCAAGACCAAAGGCGGTCGGTGTGACCTTCCAGCGGCGTACTGAGCCATTCGAAGGTCTCGGCGTCCCACACTATTAGGGAAGTGTCTCGTGATGCGGAGATGATGACTTGACCATCCGGGCTATACTTGCAAGCCGTTACCGCATCTCCGTGTCCGGTCAGTGTGGCAATCTCATCGCCTGACTCGGCGTCCCACACCTTGAGCACGTTCCCCGCCCACGCGCCTCCGGACGCGATCTGCCGGCCGTCAGGTGAAAAGGCGCAGGTCAATAATGTGCCCCGATGTGTGTTTACTCGGGCCAGTTCCATCCCTGTCTCCGCGTCCCAAAGTTCGAGTGTGGCGCCACCAGCCGACACGATGCGTCGATTGTCAGGGGAATAGGCGCAAGCCGAGACTGTCTCCAAGTGCCCGCGCGCCGTTGCGATGTCTGCCTCCGCCTTTGCCTCCCACACCTTCAGTGTCTTGTCACTGGAGCCTGACACGATCCACCTGCCGTCCGCCGAATAAGCGCATGTTTCCACGGCGCCATCATGACCGGCGAGACTCTCAATTTGTGTCCCGGTCTCGGCATCCCATATTCTCAGTGTCTTATCAAACGATCCGGAAACGATGTGTTTGCCGTCTGGCGAGTAGGCGCAGCAGAGCACTCCCGATGAATGACCGGTGAGCTGAACGACCTCGACTCCTGTCTCGACATCCCACACTCTAAGCTGCTTCTGTGATCCCGCCACGATTCTGCGGCCATCGGGGGAAAAGGCGCACGTCACGACTTCCCAATACGCGTCGCCGAAAGTCGCGACTTCCGTTTTGCTCTCCGCGTTCCACACTTTTACGGTGCCGTCTCCCGCAGCCGAGATGATCCGCTGACCGGTTGAGGAATAGGCACAGGCGCGCACTCTGCCCGAGTGCCCAACCAGTGTAGCGATAGCCACACCTGTCGCTGCGTCCCAGATCTTCACAGTTTTATCCCCGGAAGCCGATACGATCTGGCTTCCGTCGGGTGAATAGGCGCAGTCCCACACCACGTCCGAATGGCCGGCCAGGGTCATAATCGCAGCGAACGTTTGTGCATCCCACACGGTGACGGTGCCGTCCCCATTCGCAGTCGCAATTCGCTGACCGTCAGGAGAAAAAGCACAGCAACTCATAAAGCTGTTTTGTCCACGCAGTGCCGCGGCTTCCCTTCCCGTTTTCGCGTCCCACAATCGAAGCGTTCGTACGCCCGCTGAGATGATCCGTTGATCATCTGGCGAATAGGCGCATCTATTGACACCACCAACATGCCCGGCCAGGGTCATAATCCACCGATTGCGCCGCTGAGGTTTGTTGACCCACTGAAGCCAGGGACGCGTGTTCGGTTCGCGCTCCCATCGTTGTTTAGCCGCAGTGGCCAGCACACCGTCGTCAGGTTGGTTTGCCGCCTGCTGGAAAAGCAAGCGCGGATACTCTCGCAGAACATGGCTCTCAGAGCGAATGAACCGCAACCACTCTTCCAGAGCTTGTCGAGGTGAGTTTTGAGTTAACGTTTCCACGATCTGAGAGCGCATAAAGCGCAGCCAGTCGAGCAACTCATTCCGAATCTCTTCGCGGGAAACGCCATCTTCGCTCAGATGGAGCTACTCCGCAGGAAACTTCTCGAGCGCGCGGCGATAGTCCTCCTGAAGCTCATACACTCCGCCGTAAATCGTTTTCGCGTTTTCGTCCTTGCCCGATGTGATCACCGCAACGTGAGTGAGCTTCGCTTCCATAAAATCAAAATCAGTCAGCGTCGCGTGAAGCTCATCCCATTTCTCGCCATACGTCTGCTGATAAGGAAGCTCTGAAAGCTTGCGCACATTTGGCGTTTTCTTCTGCGGCTCAAACAAGTCCTGCCCGGCGAAGTAGCTCGAGAGATGAGCGTGCCTGAGAGGCTTCTCGTTGCTCGACAGGTACTCGGCCTCCACCACCTCGCGAAGCTGACGGTGATAGAAACTCAACAGCGAAGCGCCGTCCGCGCTGCGCTCGGTCAGATAAGGCTCGAGATCGAAGTACAATCGCGACCACACGATCACCGGCAGGCGTTCTTCGGGAGGCGTGTGCTTCGCGCGAGCTGCGAAGTCGCCGCGCACTTCTTTATCGAGCGACAGCACGTCGAGCATTTCGTCTTCGCTCAATCCATTCTTTGAAGCCGCAAGATAACCCAGGCTGCGCGACACGACCATCTCGCCATGATTGGAGTCCGACGACAAGCGATCAAACAACTGGCGAATGATCCCCGGAATCGTGGGAGTGAGCTCAAAATCCGTTGTGTAAGATTTCCAACGCCGCGCCTCTTCGAATGCCAGCTTCAGGAACAGCGGCATCCCGTGCTCTTTTTCGCCTCCGCCACCTTCTGCGTCCCCGATGATAGTCGCGGAAAGCGCGAACTTGCCGAGCACCTCTTCTCTTTGCGCCGGTTGAAGATCTCGGCCCGCCTCGGTTAGCCACGCTTCCAACAACACGCCAGCCTCCGCCTTTGGCATTGGCTCGAGCTTCACCAACGCCGAGGGAAGCTTTCTCTCGAGCGCAGACTTGCACTCGTAAGGAGGTGTGCCGGGTTCTCCGGTTGCCGTCGATACAACCAGGCGTACGTGCTCGGGAAGCTCGGCCGGCAACCAGATCAAGTTTCGTGCGTGATCCGCATCCGACAGTTGATCGAGCGCGTCGAGAAAAACAATCAATGGCTTCTGTGCTGTCCCGAGCTTCAATCGCTCGCCAAATTCCTTCACAAGTTCGCGGTAATCAGTCGGAATCCCCGTCTCATCGCGACCGTACGCGCGTGTGATTTCATGGCACAAGCTCTCGAGCAGCGAGCGGCCATCGGACGAGCCCGGAGTCGCGCCGATGAATCTGAACACCATCACACTATCCGCAGTCCGTAATCGACAATCCGCAATGGCCTTTGCCATCAGCGCGGACTTGCCGGAACCTGACTCGCCCCACACCGCAAGCGGATGCCGATCCGAACTCCTGAGATACTCGCTGATCGTGTCGAGGATAGGCGCGCGTCCGACGAAGACGCGCGCGCGGTCTTCGGCGAATATTGAATGATCCGTGACTTCCTTTTCGAGCAGATCGAGCTTTTCCAGGCGCGCGATCTCATCTTCGATCACCGGAGCGAGCCGCTTCCAGATATCTACGCACAGGTTCGTGGGCGCGCCCGGATTATTCGCCAGCGAACGGCATGCCTCGAGATCCTCGGGCAGAGAGCCGATGTGATCCGTCGACGCGCCGGTTCCCGTCCAGGCTGCCGTGTAGTGATGAATGTTGCCAGGCAGCAATCTTTGGAGGTTCTCTTCTTCCTCGCTGTCGGCGGGATCTTCACCCTTTAGCCGCTTGAGTCTCGTATTCGAGTCGAGATCCCGATTGCCGTTTTCGTCGAGATCGATGAAGTCTCTGGCGCTTTCGTTCTCCGGGAGACCTTCGATCTTCCGGAAAAAACAGAAGACGTGATCTCTTGCATCGGGAACTTTCAACGCGCCGGCGGCGATTTCCTGTTCCGTGGCCGAAGCCTCATACTTCCGCCGCTCGTCTTTGGCCAGATCTAACCCAGCGATTCCGCGAAGCAGAATCTTGTGAAGCGGCCGCTCGACTTCGTTCTCCCAGACGTGGAAGTCAGCAAAGCGATCCTCGCGCCTGCGCGGCTGCAAGCAATAGACCGGCTCCGGCTCTGAACGCTCGGTCCGTTTGTAGCGCGCGTTATCGTCGCGCTTGTACCAAGTGTCAAGCAAGGCACGATCGCGTTGATCCGAAGTGTGTTGTTGAATATGGTCGAACTCGCGCTTGGGAATCTCAGCAGGAAGCGGACGCCATCCGTAGCGGTCGCCAAGCAGCACGATGAAATTAGGCTTTGGTGAAGCTCGCTGCGATCGACCTACTTCATCGAGACAAATCTTCATCGTCTGCTGGTCGAGCCCGGCTTCTTCGCGGACACCCCAGCGCAGATCGATCGCCTGAAAGCGACAACCGTGTTGAGTGCATAGTTCGCGCAGCCGAGGAAAGACGAACTTCTGAAGCGCGTTTCGTTCTTCCTTCAGGTCGCTGAACGTAGAGCTGACAAAGATTCGAAATGTTCGTGTTGTTTGTGCCATTCTTATGTCCTCCACAAGAACTATGAGAGCACGTCCCCATTCTCAAGCGACCCGGCGATCACCACAGTAGCGGCAATACCGGGAACGATACGGCACCCACTGACCGCAGTTCAGGCATGGCTCTGCGGTAACGTCGTCATCGTCCTCAGATTCCTCCTGACACTCTTCGCATCGACCCGCCGCTGAGCTTCGGCCGCCGCAGTTGTGGCAAAAACTTGCAGTGACCCACCGGAAGTCGTCCGTGTCCGGCGGGGTGTCGCAACCAGATCCGCGCCAAGCCTTCGCGATTGGCCGCCAATCACAATTCACCTTGAAAGGATTGAGCATCAGTCGCTGACCACATTTGTCGCAAGTCAACAACCGATCAGCTTCAGCAACTGAAGCATCCAGCCATCTGTGACAACTGGGGCAGCTCGCTGCTTTCACTTCGTCTCGCGGTGACACCCATACAGTTGTGATCAGAGGTCCAGCGGCAAGATTGCTCAATTCCATCAGGCGAACAAACCCACCGGCGGTTCCCGTTATGATACGCCGGCCATCAGGAGCGAACCTGACCGTGGTCCCACCCTCGGGATGCTCGCAAACCAGCGATCCATCGAGCGCGTTCAGCAGAATTATGGAATCCTTGGAAGCGATTGCCAGTAGTGCGCCATCCGGCGAAAACACAAGCTTCCGACTGATGTCCTCACCGCGAGACCACGACACAGGCAAGGTTGTTAACCTGGCTCCATCAGTCGCATACAGATCGACCACTGACCCCGAAATCGGCGCGACCGCCAGACGCGATCCATCCGGCGAGAAAAGCCAGACGATTGGAGACTTACTCTTATCCCTGGAGATCCCGCTCCAATAGCCGGCGTTGCCTAATTCTCCCTCGCCGGCTTTCCAAATCTTGAGAGTCTCGTCCTCAGAGACCGAAACAATCCGAGACCCATCCGGAGACCCACCGCAATCCAGAACCTTCTCGCTGTGCCCATAAAAAGTGGCAAGACTCTGCCCGCCTTCGGAATCCCACAGCTTAACTGTACAGTCGTCCGACGCAGAGACTATGCGGTTCCCGCTATCCAGAAATGCGCAATCGCGAACTCTGTCATTGTGTCCGGTAAGCAACCTGAGCCCGGCCCCTCGGCGAGTGTCCCAGACTTTTAGATTGAGATCATCCGAGGCACAAACCAGTTTGCTTCCGTCCGGGTTAAAGGCCCAGACGCTTCGCGAAAAATATGAAATGTAGACTGTGGGCTTGACCGATGGACCGTCGAGACGCGCAAGCGACGCCCCGGTCAAAGCATTTCGGAGTTCGACGGTGAATGAGCCAAACGCCGAGGCAAAGCGATTGCCGCGCGAGGAAAACACGTATCGGCCACCGGTGACCACTCGCCCCGGCGAGCGCACATCACCTGCGATGTCGGGAATGTCCTCAAGGGACTCGGCATCCAGGCTCCTCAACGCGCCGTCTTCACCGATACAGACGATCCGATTTCCGCTGGGAGAAAAGTGAACGTACCTGGGTTGTATCCCAACATTCACCCGGGCGATCTCACGCCAATCCAGGGTACTCGAAACGCATATCGCGTTATCTTGAGCAGCGAAAACAAGTCGTCGTCCATCGGCCGACAATGACCAGGCGGTGACGGCACGCGCGCGGCCCTCGATCGTCTTGAGAAGCCGGCCGGACTCGGCATCCCAGATCCTCTGGGTGCTGTCTGCTGACGCCGAGATGATCCATCTCCCGTCGGATAAGAACGCGCAGCCAGTGATCAGACTCTGATGCCCGGCCAGCGTGGCCAGTTCCGCGCCCGTTTCGATGTCCCATACTTTCAGCGAGTCGTAATCCGGAGCTGAGACGAGCCGGCGGCTATCCGGGGAAACCCCGAAGGCGCCTTCAAAACCAATGTTGCCTTGCCTCCTGCTGCCTCCAACAGTGACCAGCTCCTGACCTGTCCGCGCATCCCACACTTTAAGCGTATTGAGTTTGTCCTCCATCGAAGCCGAGACAATACGCCGGCCGTCGGGCGAGTAACCGCAAGCCAGGACACCGCTCGAGTGCCCTTGAAGGACAGCAGCAGTTTGAGCCGTATCCGCATCCCACACTCTCAGTGTCTTATCCGAGGAAGCCGATACGATTCGAGAACCATCCGGGGAATAGGCGCAGGCTCGGACATTGTTGGTGTGCCCGGCGAGTGTGGCGAGCTCTTGTGCGTTCTCTAGATCCCAAAGCTTGAGAGTCTTATCGTCCGAGGCCGATACCAACCGCCGTTCGTCGGGCGAGAACGCCCACGCGTTGACGTGCTCGCGGTGACCGCGCAGGCTCGCCACTTCGCTCTCCGTTTCAACATCCCAGACCTTGAGAGAGTATCGCACCGACTTAGCCGCGATCGACCTGCCATCGGGAGCGAACTCCCATGCGGTGACTCGATCGCCATCAGCCAGCTTACATATCTCTGTGCCCTTTGCTACATCCCAAAGCGTAACTTCTTCAGCGTAAGATGCGGCCACTATCCGCTCGCCATCAGGCGAAAACTCGCAGCCGCGATACGCGTCCAGATGACTGACCGTCTCCAGCAACCGTCCATCATCGGCGTCACGTATCTTGATCGCGCCGTCCGAAGACCTTGTTATGATCCGTCTTCCGTTCGGCGACAACGCGCAATGCCTTCGTTCCAGCACGTTGTGCTCGAATGTGCTGCGCTCCTCGCAGCTGGCTGCGTTCCACAACTTGATCGCATTACGATCGGCAGAAACGATATTCCGCCCGCTGCTCGAGAAGCCGAGATATTCCACTGACCCGGTGTGACGCGCGGCCGATCCGAATTCAGCGCCAAGCCCGGCCTCCCACAACCGGATTGCATCTCCGGAGAGAGAGGCGATTCGCCGCCCATCACTCGAGAAAACACACGACGTAACCGTGTCCTGGTGCGCGGTGATGGTGGCCAATTCCTTACCGGCTTGTGCATCCCAGATGGTCACGATCCCGTCGATGCAACCGCATACGATTCTCGTTGCGTCCGGGGAAAAGGCGCAGTGCACCATCTCGTCCCGATGCCATCCGAAGGAGCTGATCTCCGCTCCGGTCACAGCATCCCACAACACCAGTGCTTCATCACCCGCGCACGAGGCGATTAACTTGAGGTCGCCGGAGAAGTCCCACGCTCGCCCGTCGACTGGAATCGGCTCGATGAGATCTACTCCAGCCTCAACATCGCAGATCCGCACTTTGTTATCCTTCGATGCGGTTAATATTCGTCTCCCATCCGGCGAATACGCGCACGCAATCAGAGGCGAACCATCGGCCGCATGCGAGATGACCTCTGCCGGATTCCGAACATTCCAAATCTTCAAAGTTCCGTCTTCCGATGACGACGCAACGTGCGACCCGTCCGGTGAAAAGGCGCAATCACTGACCGCAGCCGTGTGTCCGGAAAACACTGCGATCTCGCGGCCTGACCGCGCGTCCCAGAGTCGCAGCGAATTGTCCATGGAACCGGACACTATCCGGCGTCCATCACTCGAAAACGCGCAGCACGTTATCTGGGCTCCCGCGCTGTCACAGACAAGCACTTCGATACCGGTTCTGACATCGTACACTCTCAATCTGTGATCCTTGTCAGGGACAACGACGCGGTCGCCGTCGGGAGAAAAAGCCCACGCGAACAGACCGCATCTTGAAGTCGCCGCCTTAGGGTGCGGTTGGACATTACGCACAGTCGCGATCTCGACTCCGGTGAGCGCGTCCCAGAGCTGTAGAGCGCATCCTCCAAATAGCGAGCCGGCGGACTCGAGCGACTCCGAGAGAATCCGAGTGTCATCCGGAGAAAAGGCGCATCGATAAGCGGGTACCTCGATCGTCAACAGGCGTGCCGAGTGCTGCCGAGGCTTGTTGATCCAGCAAATAAAGGGGCGCATTTCGCGTCCCGCAGCCAAACTCTGCTGTGCGCGCATGCACGGAGACGAAGCAGCAGGTTGATTGGTTGCTTGTTGAAACAGCAACGAGGGCCGCTCGCGCAGGATGTGGCTCTCGCCGCGAATAAACCGCAGCCAGTCCTGCAACTCCTGGCGTTTCGCTTGCGCGTGATTAGGCGCGGGTGTCATATCAACTACAACGGAGCCACTCTTCTACAGACCCGTTTCACGGTGGCTCATATCAAAAAGGGTAAGCAAACTCAAGCTAAGAAGAAGGAACAACCAAACAGATGAAACACACTTGCCGAGTTCCCGGCGCGTGCATAGAATGTGCTCCCGATAACAATGGATACTCGCTTTCTATGGCCGACGCTTCTGCTCGTGGTTGTGCATACAACCTGGGCTAGCGTGTCTAACCTTCGAGCGCTCGACAGAGGCACGAAGCCGCGCGCTACTGTTTTCGGCTGCATAGCGCAGTGGGCCATCATTCTGGCGGCCGCATACTTTGGCTACCGCACCGCTTCCTTCGTCGGCGTGCTCGTCGTTGCCGCAGCATGTCTGGTGCTGCCGGTCGCGTCGAACATAATCGTAGCGATACTGACAGGGAGAGTGGTGCGCAACCGGTAGTCCCGCGACGAGTGCTCGAGCTGAGGATCATACAACGTGGTTCGTGAGGACCAGAAGGTTATGCTTCGTGCGTTCGCCCGTGCGATCGACCGGGAAACTCACGTCCTGTCGGCCGAGCCGGGCCTGCTTTGGCAACAACTCTACAACCGCTTACAGTGGGACCCCGCACCCGTACCCAACATACTCGCAAACGAGTTCGCGCAGCGCACCGCCTCTAGCGCGCGGCCCTGGTTACACACGCGCGTTCCATTTCGCGAATCAACGGCACTCATTCGAACCCTGTCGGGACATAACAAGCCGGTTCAAACGTGCGCGATAAGCGTCGATGGAAGACTCGCGGTCTCAGCCAGCGAAGACGGAACGCTGATCATCTGGAACGCGATTGAGGGCTTGCCGCAATCCACGCTCAGCGGTCACCTCGGGCCGATTCACAGTTGCGCAATCAGCAGCGACTCCAGCTTCATAGTCACGGCAGGCGAAGATCAAACGCTCATCATTTGGGATACCGTTAGCGGCGCGCCGAGAGTCACGTTGCGCGGTCACCGCGAACCGGTTCACGCCTGCGCCATCAGCCCCGACAACCGTCTGATTGCGTCCGGAGGCCAGGACGGAAACCTGCGCGTGTGGGACGCAACTACGGGCGCTCGAAAACTGACGCTTCGCGGACACGAGGGCGCGATCTACGCATGCGCTTTCAGTCCCGATGGCCCTCTCGTCGCATCGGTGGGCGAGGGCAAGACGATTTATCTCTGGGACACAGACCGAGGCACAGTGGTGGATCGCATCGATGTCTTCGAAAGCCGTCTGCACGGCTGCTCCTTCCTTCCTGATGGAACAGACCTCCTGGTGAGTGCCCCGGGCAACAAGTTATCGGTCATACACCTGTCTTCGAGTGAGGTCGTTCAAACATTCAGCGCCAGCACTAAGCAGCACCATCGATTCTATTGGGGCGTGGCTGGGATCGCAGGACCGCGAGGCTTCGCGATAATGCCCGATGGCCGCTCCGTTCTCTCCGCTGCGCCAGACAACTCGTTAAGGATCTGGGAAGCGAACTCTGGCCAGGAGCGCGCCAATCTCTCCGGGCACGCCGCTGTGATCAGGTGCTGCGCCGTGAGCGTGAATGCTGGGATCGCCGTTTCGGGTGGGGAGGACGGGACGCTAAAGGTGTGGGACCTCGCGAATGTCACCTATGATACCGAGCGAGTCTCGCATTCGGAACCCGTTCAAGACTGCGCCATCAGCCCTGACGGCCGCCTGCTCGTGGCAACCTGGGGGGATCGCACCGCCTCGCTGCTGGATTTCGAAACATTGCAGCACATCGCCAGGCTACAGGGCGGCGACGTGCACGCCTGCGCAATCAGCGCTGACGGCGAATGGATTGCCACGGCACACATCGGACGGCTGATCAACGTTCACAGCGTCGATGTAGCGGTTCACAGAGAGGCTGGCGGTCAGAAATATCACGACGCCAGGACAGTGGATGGTGCGCCTCCGATCGCCTACAGTCTGTCGGAAGAGATTCCCCAGGTCGTTGATTACGCATCGATCATTATCGACGCGTGCACGTTCGACCGGACCGGGCAGATTTTTGTGTGCGCAATGGCCGACGCAACGCTAACGGTTTGGGATGTCCCGAAGCGCGAGAGGATTGCGGTGCTCGAAGGGCACAAAGAAGCAGTCACCGATTGCGCTGTCAGCCCGGACAACGAGTTCATCGTTTCATCCAGCTCAGACGGGACGCTGATTCTTTGGCATTTGCCCACGCTTCGCCTGCGACAAGTTCTGCGCGGGCATCGCGGCGCAGTTCTCGGCTGTGCCATCAGTCCCGACTCGAAGCTCATTCTATCAGCGGGAGAGGACGGCGTTCTGACGCTCTGGGAGACTGCGACAGGCGAGCGACTGGGCACTCTTGAAGGACACGCCGGCGCGGTGCAAGCGTGCGCCGTGAGCCCTGATGGCCGCTTCGTCGCATCGGCGGGGAGCGACGCTGCACTGCGCGTGTGGGACCTTGCTACTCGGCGCCGTGTGGCAATGATTGCACTACCAGGCGGATTGCGCAGCCTCGCGCTACACCCCTCCCGGCCGATCGCGGTGTGCGGAGACGACGGGGGCAATCTGTTTGTGGTTGACATGATGGGCGTCGCTTACGGCCCCCTAGTTCCAGCGCCGGAGCACACGACAACTTCGCCAATCGCCCGGCCGCCTGTCGCTGCTCGAGAGCTTTCGGCCGGGGCCGTGCTGTGCTTGTTGATGCTGGCCCTGCTGATTCCTTTGGCGAATTCGTTGCTGGGCCGAGTCCCACCTATCCTCGGAACAGCTCTTGATCGCACGATGTTGGCGGGCCTCGTATTCGCCTGGTTGCTGGCCCGCCGAATCGGCTCAGGCACAGCGCCTTCCGTCGACCGGCGCCCGGGCGAGGTCGCTGCCCTCGCAGCCTTGCTGGTGTCGGCGCCGCTTGCGCCAAGCTTCGCGTTGGCTGGCGAACGCGGATTGCGGGATCAGTTACTAATGACCGCCGCACTCGGGTTGATCGCCGGAGCGTTGGACGTTCTGGCGCGGAGTCGTCGCGACCAGATGCTTGAGCGATTGGTGATCGGCGCGACCGGCGCTGCGTCGTTGCCCGCGGCTTACGCGATCGGTGCGAAGGTGGCTGATGCCGTTGCAACATCGCCGGCCAAGATCGCCGCGGGAATTGGAGTTGGAGTGGTCGCGGCCGCAATCGCCTTCCTCGTATTCCTGCTCACGCTGTCCGGGTTGAGGCGAGGATTTCGCGCCGCGTTGAACAACGGGATAGTCAAGCTGTCGGTGGCGACCGTCGTATTCGCTCTCGGCGGAGCATTCGCGGCGTCGTCGTTGTGGCCACTGAAGATCGGAGGAACGATGCTCATTGGCCTCGCATTCGCTGGCCTCTTGAGCAAATCGTGGGCTTCCAAAATAATCGCGTCCTGGTGGGTCCTGGGAATCGTGTTGATCCTCAGCTATTTTTTGCTTGCGTGGCTTTGGACAGCGCAAAGCCTCGGTTGAGGCCGCCGGTGTCGAACGCGCCCCTTCACTCTCTTCAACTCTCGGGGCCTGGCGTCCTCTCTATCAACTGCGACCTCATAGTGATCGACACGATCATCTTTACCAATGCCGAACACATCACCCCTACGCAAACCGAGGTTGGCGAGCGGCCGCGCAAGAACATTCGGCGGAACAGACTCGGCAGTTAGGCGCTCCGTCAGGTCAAACCCAGCGGCGATCATCGGATGACCACAGGCTGTGCATCTCGTCTGGTTCTCAGTCAGCGAGCACCCAAGACGCCATGTTGACCGAGTACTTTCGCAGGTGACGCAGGTCAGCCGCGGCACGAACGGTTTACCATCTAACGAAAGCGAGGTAGCACCGTTGGCCCCGTTGTTAAACCTGGCTAAGAGCTGACCAAGAGTGATCTCACTCGGAAAAAAACCGAGGCTTCGTATCCGCCAGACTTCATGATCGAATCGGCAATTCGGATTGCGTCTAAAAGCGGTGACGTAGTGTCTGTGATGCGCGGCGTCGATCAAAACCTGCTTGCTCACAGCGACACTCTCGAATTGGCCACTCAGTAATTTTTGACACTCGATCGCCTGAAGCGACGCCGCCAATGCGCCGAGGCCGGAAGGCGCATTCGTCGCCGCTGCATTCGAAACGAATCCTGCGCACGGGTAGGTCTGTTCGAGCGCCTCATAGTCCCGGTCGTCCCACGCACATTCCAGGCACGGGCTCTCAGGTCCGGGCACGTAGACATTCACTCGCGCGAGCAGGCTTGTGGGTTCAACGCCCGAATCGATCAGGGGGACTCCAAGCCGCCACGCAAACTGACTCACGTGTTGACGCGCGATCCGCGAATCCAGGCAGGCGAGAATCACATCAGCTTTGAGCTTGCCAAGCGGGACTCGCTCGACTGCGTCAAAAATTGCCTCCGCTTGAAGTTCGTGATTTATGCGTCGCATTCGTCTGGCCTGGACTCCCACCTTGCGCTTTCCAACATCACCCGGCGAGATATCCTGCGACGAGAGGTTCTTCGCTTCGTAGACATCACGATCGATCAGTGTGACGTGGCCGGCATTCGGCATCCTCGCCAGATGCGGAACCAGGTGTGAGCCGATGTTGCCGCCCGCGCCAACAACTACAATCCTCTTAGCCGGGGTGATCGAAGTTTGGTTCACCACGTTAGTCCTCTTCCTCGGGCGTCCAGCGAAAACCTGAGCTCATATCTGTCGGTTGCGCGCACAATGCGCAGACCTCGGCGTAGGTCCAGCAGTTCAGGTCATCGGTTTCGTGATGCCACACGCCGCATGCCGGACACTTCACCGCGCTCGTTCCCTTCTCAACCTCTTGTTTGCATCGTGGGCAAAATATTGTCTGCTCTCCACCGGGAAACTCGTCGATGTGGGCAAGCGTTTCGGTCGAAAAGTAGAATTCACGGGCGCCCGGCATGCGAATCTGGTCTCGGTCGGAGACGACGCGGATTCCCGCGGCGAGCGGCGTTCCGTTCACGCTGACTCCGGCGGTCGCGTTTGCAATCAATACCCAGGAATTGGCTTGCCCGGAGTCAGTGCGAATCAACAAGGCTTCTGTGAGCGCCTCGCCGTCACCGAGCCGGCGAGCAATCGGCTGCGGTGACTCCGCGTTCAGCGAAAACGCATCGTGCTCGAGCGGCAGGACCGCCCAACTCTCGGTTTCATCTCGAACCCACAAATGAGCCATCGCTTACTCCATCTCGATCAAGGAACAATCTTTCTGCGCAACGCGAATCTGATCCCGCGGCGCCGGTTGGTTTGAATCAGGTATGGGTTCACTCCTCCGCGATCGAAGAGCTCCCGCCGCAGCCGGTAGATGTTCTGAGTGATTGCGCGTTTCGTCACCGGCTTATTGGATTGCCTGCTGAGGTAATCCGCAACTTCCCTGATCGTCTTCCACCCCACGAACGCGTCTTCGCACTGGCCGTTGTCTATCGATAGGGCGGTGATCAAATCGGCGAGCGTCGGAGGGAGCGTGAAGCTCTTGCCGCCATCGATTCTCACATCGGCCATGCCGTCGGGCCGCATTTTGATCTCGAGCGTTGCCGCTCCCGCGTCGGCCAGATAACGCAGCGACTTATTGATCTTGGCAGGCGCATCCTGAGCGGAACTCTCGACCGCACCTCCGCCAAAGTCGCCCGCACTCTGGTGAAGCGCCTCTTCCATCAGTTTCAGGAGTTGAAACATTTCATACTCGATAAAAGTCGCATTCATTTCGGCGCGGCTGATCTTACTCACAAGGTTCTTGTAACGCCGGGCAATCCCTCGCATCAGCACCAGCATCTCCGCGTGGCGCCGCGTTCTGGTTCCTCGAAGCTCTTCGGCCGTTGTTCGCATCGTTGTGTTAGGCGTTTGCTGCATAAGCATCTTAAGCAGAGCGAACGATGTGCCAGCGCGGGCAGTGATAAATCGCAGAGTTTAGAGATAAACCGCGTCTGTGTGTTGATTAGCTGAGTTGAGATTGAGATTCGAAATTGAGATCGAAGGCGGGTAAGAGTCTGTTCAACGCTCGGCTCGTTTTGAGCGGGCGGCGGAATCGGGTTGGTCAATCACGCACAAAGCACGCACCAAATTTCATGGTCGCGACTCAGGTATTATTTCATCAACTCGAAATCCATCCACTGCGTCGCTACGCGGTACTTCTCTTTCGCAAGCTTGTCGGTGACGATGACTTGCAGCACGTACTCACCGGGCTCCAGGTCTGTTCCGAGACGCAAGCCGCCGGACGCGGGGATGTGGTTCAGATCGGCCACAGGACCGACAGTGATGGGCGCGGCTCTTCCAGCGAATACCTGCCGTCCGTCTTTGAGCAACAGCACCTGATATTCAAGCTGAATTTGATTTGTCTTCGGCTCGGGCTGTGCGTTGTAAATCATGAACGCATAATCGAGTTCCATCCCGCGCCTGACGATTCGCATCGAGGGTCCGGCGAGCGGATCCGGGTCATCCGCCGCGCCTTCCTTTGCGTTGCCCGGTTGATTGGCCGCTTGGTCTGCGGCCTGCTGAGCCGTCTTGCGTTTCGTGGGATCGGCCCCTGAAATGACCAGGCCCGACAGTGTCAGCCGCTTCTTTCCGATGTCGGGAACTTCGATGAACTGATTCGCGGAACCAACACGTTCGGATTCCGAGTCTCGCACGGCGACTCGCAATTGATAGGCGCCCGCCTTCTTGACCGGAACATTTACGGCGTACAGGAAACCGCGCTGCATCAACTCGGCGAAATGCCGATCATCGACCTTCAATGTATAGGTGCGGCCTTCTTGTTGGACGATGCGGCCGTTATCGGTGAACGTCACCGCCACCAGATCAATCACCGCTTCGTGAGAACCATCCGGTTTCACGGTGAAACTCAAATCTCGCGGATCGATGTGTAACAAAGAGCGGACGATGGAGCCTGCTTTCGGATCGTGACCGAAGAGCGAGGTGAGCTTGAGGTGCACATCGCCCGATGAGAACGGCGACATCAGCGCGCCGATGACTTGTTGGGCGGGCGTTCGCCTCGCGGGACGAGCAACCTCTTCCGGAATGCCATAGAATCCCTTGCGCGAGCGGACGTTCAGGCCGGCGGTCTTAACCTTCACTGCGATCTTGTGAAACTTTCGCTGTCCGCGATCTAGTCTGAACGTCGAGTAGTCCGGTACATATCCGAGCAGGTAGTACCCTCGCTGATCGTCGAGCACTCGCCTGATCCCGCGTCCGAGATCGTTGCTGTTCCGAATACCAAATCCGCCAGTCTCCTGCGCCAGATACTGGAGCCCTTGCTGCGTGTCGAACATCTCCTGCCGGCGCGCATCGAGGGCTTGTTCGATCTCTTCCGAACTCTGCCCGCTTACATTGTCGGCGGCAGTCAATGTGAGTGTTTGCAGACCGCGAGCATCGATGGTGTAGATCACCACCGAAGCGCGATTCGCAAGATCAGTAAGCCGTCGAAGCGAATCCAGAACACGCTGGCTGTCCTGATCGCGATTGTAAAGCCTGAACCCGTCAGAAAGCAGAATTACCGACTTGCGGCCGGGCAACTCTCGCAAGCCTCGCACGATGAAATTTAGCGCGCCCAGTGTTCCAACCGAATATATTTCCGTGCGCAGCTCATCTACAGCATCTCGGGCGCCCTCGTCGCGATTCTGAGAGGTACGTGAGCGGGCTTCGCGATTGCTGCGCGGGCCGGAAGATTCTCTGTCGATCGGCGCGAACGCACCGACTCCCGAGCGTCCATTCATGTTCCAATGCACTCGCTCGATTGCCGCGTAAAGCTGGCGCTTGTCTGCTGTGAATTGCTGAAGCGCTCCCATCCCGGCGCCGGTGCGAATGATCGCAACCAGATCGCCGGGTTGCATCTGCTGATCCACGAATTTCTTTAGCGCATCACGAACGCTGCCCGTACTCTCAAACGACAGGCCGAGGTCATCAACGACCAGCGCAATTGTGCGCCGGACTTGATCGGGACGAAGCCGCACGGGCGGACCGGGGGGCAAAACTGGCTTCGATTTAGGATCCGGTTTGGTTGCTGCAGGCGCAGGCACTGACACGGACTCGGGTTGCGTGCCTACAAACGTGAAATTAGTTATGTGCTGCTTTCGTCCGTCTTCGTAGACTTCGAAGTCCGAGGACTTGAGATCGGTCACCGGCTTGCCTTGCTTGTCGGTGACGACGGCGTCTACTTGAACAAGCGTAACCGATATGCGAACTACGTCTTCTTCCTTGGCCGGTTTGGCCTGGTCTTTGGGCGCGTCTTTTTGAGGAGTGCTTTGATCAGCGGGCCTCGTCTGCTGGGCACACAGCACTGGAAGACAGGAGAACAAACAAAATAGAGTGAGTATCACGGAGCTTCTGTGTTTCATTAGCGCCCCCGTTTAGTGGATTAGTTGGACGCGCGAATGATAGCACAGGTTAACTCAAATGCTCGAAATTAAGTTTAGAACAAATTCCGTGTCGCTCAGGTCTTCGAGTACGGCATCTGGTGAATGCAATTTCAACTGTTCGGCCGTGTGCGTGCCCGAAGCCACCGCAACCACGCGAGCGCCAAAGTGCCGCGCGCACGAAATGTCGCGAGGCGTATCGCCCACGATGATGAATTGCGCCGGCGAAAGCGCATAGCCGAGATGAGAGCTGATTCGCTCGGCGGCGATTGCGGGCAGGTGATCGCGTTCTTCATCGTCGCTGCCGAACGCGCCGCGATTGGTAAAGTAGTCCCAGATTCCCGCGACGCGCAGCTTTGCTTCGGCGAGTTTCTCAACGTTACCCGTTAGCAAGCTCGGTACAAATCTTGAATCTGCGCAAAGCGCATCCAGCAACTCACGTACTCCCGGACAAAGTCGAAACACATCGCCCGTCGCTGCAAGCTGGTTGAGTATTCCGACCGTTGTTTCTTCGATCATCGGAAGCCGTTCGCGTATCCCGGCTGGAGTCACGCCCTCGCACTCGAGGGCTTCGCGATAAATCGCGAGATCGGTCTTGCCCGAAAAATCGACTTCGTTGATTCGGCCACAGGTGCCGAAGATGTCGAGCAGCATCGAATGAATAAGCTTTCGATACTCGCGCCGCCGAACCGTCGTGATTAACGTGCCGTCGACGTCGAACAAGACGACGCGCACATCAGTGGGCAGCGGGCAGCAGGCAGTGGGCAGCTCTGAGAGGCGCTCGCTTCCCTCTGCCAACTGCTCACTGCCCACTGCCTGCTGTTCTGAGGTGCGTTCGCTCTGTTCTGCCAACTGCTCACTGCCCACTGCCTGCTGTTCTTCAAACATTGAATCTGAAATGAACGACGTCGCCGTCCTGGACGACGTATTCTTTGCCTTCCAATTTGAGTTTGCCCTGTTCGCGGCAACGCGCTTCGCTGCCGAGCGCAATCAAATCCTCGAAGCGAGTAACTTCGGCTCGTATGAATCCGCGTTCGATGTCCGAATGAATGACGCCTGCCGCTTTGTGAGCCGTCGTGCCGCGCTTGATCGACCACGCGCGGCATTCGTCTTCGCCCGAAGTCAGGAAACTTATCAGATCCAGCAGCGAATACGCCGCGCGAATGAAGCGATCCCTTGCCGGCTCCGAGAGGCCAAGGTCCTGAAGAAACTCGCGCTGTTCATCAGCAGCAAGCTGAGCGATGTCCATTTCAACTTTTCCAGACATTGCGATCGCGCTGAGCTTTTTCATTGTCGCGAGGTCGCGAACCTCATCGCTAACGCCGGCGGCCGCATCGTCTTCGGGCTGATTGATCAGCAACAGCAGCGGCTTGAGACTGAGAAACCGAAACCCCGCAATCAGCGCCAGGTCCTCGTGAGTCAACTCCAAATCGCGAAGCGGGTGCTCGCTTTCCAATTCGGCCTTGAGCCGGAGCATCAGGTCATTCTCGCGGGCCGAGTCTTTTTCTTTTTTCAAACGAGTGATTCTATTCTCGATCTGAACCAGGTCAGTGAGGATCAACTCATCATCGAAAGCGCGAATGTCCCGCGGCGGTTCGACCGATTGCGAGAGCATCGGATTATCGAACGCGCGGACTACGTGAACGAGCGCATCCACTTCACGCATATGCTGAACGAGTTTTGGATCGAGACCGGAGTGAGCACGATCGGCGTCTTCAGATTGAGGTCCGGCCACGTCGACGAAACTGATCTCGGCGTAAGTTTTCTTTTTCGGATTGAACAACTCGCCAAGCCGGTCAACGCGATCATCGGGCACTTTGATGACACCGATGTTTGCTTTCTCACGCGCGCCGTACCCGCCGACTTCAGCGGTGAGCCCCGTGAGCGTATTGAATATGGTCGTTTTTCCCGACCCGGCAAACCCAACTAATCCGACCTTCATTAGCACCTCACAAGACAAGAAGTCAGGAGTCAGGAGTCAGAAGTCAGAATCGCAGTGCAATAGCTTTCCAGGAGCTTGCTGACCTCCGCTACCTGCGTCAGTGCGACACTCGAATCGGCGTAGCCAAGATCTCTCGCAAGAATCAGGTAATACCTACACTCTTCAAGAGAACCTTGCGCAATGTTCATAAAGCGAGCTTTTTCGGCGCGCCCCCGCTTCCTGAAGCCCTCCGCAATGTTTGCTGGAATCGAGACCGCGGCGCGCCTAAGTTGAGAGGTCAGGCCGTACACTTCCTTCCGCGGAAAAGCTTCGCTGAGACGATAAGCAGACAAGACGAATTGATGCGCCTTCTGCCAAACCACTAAATCCTGAAAGGTTTTCGCTGGGAGTCTCTGCATTCTCTCCTTCTGACTTCTGACTCCTGACTCCTGACTCCTGACTACCTTTTCCTTAAATCAACTCCCGTCATCTGCTCAGGCTTTTCGAGTCCCAGTATTCCCAACATTGTTGGCGCAATGTCCCTCAGCGAACCGCCCTCGCGCAGCACACACGGTTGATCGCCGATCAGAATAACCGGCACCGGGTTCGTCGTGTGCGCGGTGAATATTTGCCCGGTCACCGGATCAATCATCTGCTCGGCGTTTCCATGATCCGCGGTGATGATGACGGTTCCGTTCTTTGGCTGCGTTGCCGTAACGACTCGGCCGAGACACTCGTCAATCACTTCGATTGCCTTGATTGTCGCTTCGAGATTTCCGGTGTGCCCCACCATATCAGCATTCGCGTAGTTCATTATCACAACATCGAAACGGCCGCTCCCAATTTGTTTTGTCACTTCATCCGTTATTTCGTGCGCGCTCATCTCCGGTTGCAAATCGTAGGTCGCCACCTTCGGCGAAGGAATCAGTATTCGCTCTTCACCGGCGAACACGGGTTCCACTCCGCCGTTGAAAAAGAAAGTCACGTGCGCGTACTTCTCGGTTTCGGCTATTCGCAGATTTCTGAGCCCGGCGTCGGCGAGTACGTCGGCTAGGATCCGGTCGTGATGCTCGGGGCCAAACGCCACCGGCAATGGGAACTGGCGATCGTAGTGCGTCATGCACGTAAAACGAATGCCGGGCTTGGGACCTCGATCAAAGAAAGTGAACTCATCTTCGGTGAATAAGCGCGTGATCTGGCGCGCGCGGTCTGCGCGAAAGTTGAAGAAGATTACGCTGTCGCCATCTTGAATCGTCGCTCTCGCGTTGCCGTCATCGTCAACAATTGAGATCGGCCTGACGAACTCGTCGGTGACGCCTTCGTTGTAGGACTCGCGAATTGCGGCAACCGGATCGCCCGCCGGGCGGCCGTCTCCGTAGCGCATCAATCGGTACGCCTGCTCGGTTCGGTCCCAGCGCTTGTCACGGTCCATCGCGTAGTAGCGCCCTACTACTGACGCTATGCGCCCAATGCCATATTCATTCATCCTGTTGACCAGCTCCGCAAGGTATCCCGCTCCCGAATCCGGCGCAGTGTCGCGGCCATCCAAAAACGCATGCACGAACACTCTCGCCGCATTGCGCGACTTCGCCATGCGCAGCAACGCATACAAATGCTCTTGTGACGAGTGCACTCCGCCGTGAGACACGAGTCCCATCAAGTGCAGAGAGGATTTCCGTGCGTTAGCGTGCTCGATCGCCTGCACAAGCGCGGGATTGTTGACAAACTCACCTGTGTCGATCGCGTGATCGATCCGCGAAGTGTCCATTCGAACGACGCGGCCAGCGCCGATGTTCAGATGACCGACCTCGCTGTTGCCCATCTGTCCTGCTGCGAGACCAACATAGTTCCCGGACGCTTCGATCAGCGTGTTTGGATACTTCGCATACCAATGGTCAAAGTTTGGGGTACGGGCCAGGGCTATCGCATTTCCGTGCGATTGCGGCGAATAACCGAATCCATCCAGAACAATCAGGACAAGCGGCGTGTTTCGCGGGTTGCTCAAACTTTGGTCTCCTCAAGCGAAGCAACAGATTACAGGCCGGATTACGCGTTCGACAACCACTCGCCATCGTAATTGCAGTTCAGGGTCGAGGAATGAGCGGGAAACAATCTTTTGACATCCCCCGATTTCGATCGCTATCATCAAATTGGCTCCCCCAAATGTTAATGATCCTATCCAACACTCGTTTGAGTGATGTGAAGCAAAGTGATGTGCGGCAAGGCGGCATGAATCACGAAGAAAGGGCGCAGACGAAGAGCAATAGATCGTCTGAGTAAGGGATCTAATTTTTTGAACTTCGACAGCGCAAGGGCGTAATACGAAAGCGGTTGCGAGTTTTGGATAATATTCTCGGAGGACAATCCCTTCCATGCAATTAAAGGCATTTCGCAAGAAAAAAACCATAATTATCGGAGCGGTGGTGCTCGGCCTGATAACCATTGTTATCCTGTCAAAGGCTGTGCAGAAAAAAGAAGGTGAGCCGGTCCAGGTTGGCAAGGTTGAACGCCGCGCCCGGCTGGAGTCCAAGGTTACCGCGTCTGGTGAAATCCGGCCCGTGAAGTTCTATAACCTGACTGCCGAAGTACCGGGACGAGTTGAACAGATCTTCGTCAGTGAAGGCGACGTCGTTAAAAAGGGGCAGGAGTTGGTTCGTGTGGATCCGACTCAGTCGACCTTTGCGGTTTCAGCGGGTGAAGCGTCGGTGCGTGTGTCGCAGTCGGACGTAGCAAACCAGCAAGTGGCTCTTCAGCAAGCAGAGAACAACGTCAATCAAGCGCGCGCCAATCTCGCCGGCGCCGAGTCGGACCTCGAACGAACGAAGGCGGACCTGTTGTTCGCCGAAAGCGAATACAATCGATATCAGCAACTCGTCGAGAACGGTGTCGCAACGAAATCACAATTCGATTCCGCAAAATCACGGTACGACCAGGCGAAAGCCGTCGTAGCCTCACAACAGTCTCGAATCAATCAACTCAAGGTGCTTGTAAAGGACGCTCAACTCGGAGTCGAACGATCACGCGCGGCTCTTCAGTCTTCGAACGAGCGAGTCAAGCAGGGTCAGGCAGATCTCTCGCGGCAAGCAGATCAGCTCAAAAAGACAACAAGGTTCTCGCCAATTGACGGCGTGGTTTCAAGTCTTCCCGTGCGAGTCGGTGAGTACGCTCTCGCGAGCTTCTCGACTACCCCGCTGATGACGGTCGCCGATATGTCGCAGATCAATGCGGAGATCAAAGTAGACGAAACCGACATCGCGGACGTGCAGGTAGGGCAAAAGGCAAAGGTCAAGGTCGACGCATTGGGTGAGGTCGAAATCGAGGGAGAGGTCATCGAGAAGGGGGCTTCGGCAATAACTCGATCTGGTCAGACCATCGCGCAGTCGGCGAATACTCAGGAAGCCAAAGACTTCCTGGTAAAGATCAAGCTGAACCCCGTGCAACAGGTTCGGGACAAACTGAGACCGGGTATGTCTTCGACTGCCGTGATTACAACCGCTACAATGGATCAGGTGATGACGGTGCCGCTCCAGGCGATCGTACCGCGCGAAGCTAAGGATCAGCCTGCGGAGCAGCCCGCCGCTGGCGGAGCTCCAAAGAAGAAGGAAGTGGAAGGTGTGTTTCTCTTCAGCAAGGACGGCCGCGGGCATTTCACGCCGATCACGACTGGCATCAAAGGCGATCAGGAAATTGAAGTCAAGAGCGGTCTTAACGACGGGGACGAAATAATCATCGGACCATACAAGACGCTGCGCACGCTCAAGGACGGCGATCAGGTTAAGCGGGAGGCGGCGCCCCCGAAGGTTGAGACGAAGAGCTAGCAAGACGGATGGGTGACCATTCGGAGACAAATCGGGAAAAAGATATGATGATCGAAGAAGCTGTGCTCGACAAGGAATTGGCCTATCTGGGCGTTGTTCCGGACGGTGACTCAGTCATTCGCACCGAGGACCTTTGGAAGACGTACCAAATGGGCGCCGAGGAAGTACACGCGTTGCGCGGTGTTTCATTCGACGTCCAGCGTGGAGAATATCTCGCGATCATGGGACCGTCGGGTTCGGGCAAATCGACCCTGATGAACCTGATCGGATGTCTGGACACGCCATCGTCCGGGCAATACATGCTGAACGGCAAACTTGTTTCGGAAATGGACGACGATGAGCTTGCCTACATCAGAAACAAAGAGATCGGTTTCGTTTTCCAGACGTTCAACCTGCTGCCTCGCGCGACCGCGCTTCACAACGTCGAGCTTCCGTTGATCTATAACGGCACACCGCGTGGCCAACGCATCGAGATGGCAAAGCTCGCGCTCCAACGTGTCGATCTCGCTGACCGAATGACGCACAAGCCTAATGAGCTGTCAGGTGGTCAGCGACAACGCGTGGCGATTGCGAGAGCGCTCGTGAATAACCCCTCGATCATCCTTGCTGATGAACCGACCGGGAATCTTGACTCGCAGACTTCGCACGAAATAATGCGGTTCTTTGATGAGCTTCACGACCAGGGCAACACTATTATTCTTGTGACTCACGAACACGACATTGCCGAGCACGCTCATCGAGTGCTTCACATTTTGGACGGGCGAATCAACCTCGACGAGCGAAGATAGAGCCCCGAAACGAAGCCTAGCGCGATTTTCGGTTATGCTTTCGCGTTCGCCTAGAACTGGTTTTCATTGGCTCTTGCTTATCAAATTCAACTTCCCAGACGCGCAGTAGCTGGCGATAGCCTTCCTCCATCGACTTTGTAAAGTCCACTATCTGGAAACTGGACAATGTCCAGGAGAGTTTCTCGTACTTGCACTTCTTGTAAAGCACAGGCGCGATCTTGTCTCTATAGCGGCGCTGGTTTAAGGCGAAAGCAGTTCGTTCTTCACCCACATCGAGTCAACGGCGCCTGGCGAGAGGATGATGACAAACCACGTACATCTTGCAAGCGCGCGGCCAAATGCGTCGTGCCATTGACGCGCCCCACGAATATGAGTCTTGCTATACCAGACTGGGATGCCGTGCCCGCGCAAGACTTCGGCCAGTTCACTAGCAAACTTGCGGTCCCGGCTCGAGTGAGAAAGGAAGACTTCTCGTTGGGGCATACTCTGCTCCCGAGGTTCAGAATCTAGATCACCATGAATTTACGAGGGCGACGCAAGACAAGTGGTGACGGTCGTCACCTTAGTGCGATATCGATCCTGGCGGACTGTTCACGCAGCTTGTGCGAGTCTTTGCGCAATTTCCTGGATTGCCTTGCTTTGGTTGCCATGCTCCGGGAGGTTGATAGTCTGTAGTCTCCAAAGAATCCAGGGAACGCTGTTTCTTTGGATCTTATCTGGAGAACCGACGATGACCGGGATAAGGCGGTTCTTAAACGCCTGGCTGCCTAGTGCGTATTCGATCTCCCAGCGCACCTGTTCGGACTGAACACCCTCCGGTGTCAGCAAGACGACCATTGCATCAGAACCTCGGAGCGCTTGCGTCGCCTTCTCCGACCAAAGGTCGCCGGGCAGAACCTCACGTCTGTAGTCCCAAACGGTCAGGCCGGACTGACTCAGACCATCTCCTATCTTTCTTGCCAACTTCTCGTCTGAGCTGGCATAGCTGAGAAAGACTTTCATTGTTCAAACCTCTGTAGAAGCAGACGCGGTCATTATATTCCGAGCAATCAGGTACAACAAGCATTGGTCACTTGCTCAGTCGCTCCGGCGGTATCGGGATAAATCCTCGTTCCGGCGTTATGTTAAAACCAGACCCGTTGCTATAATCCAAGTCGCTTGGGCCACAAAGTAGAGTCTCCATGAACAAGTTTATCGAAGCCGCCAAGATCGCTCTCTCCTCCATAATGGCCCACAAGCTGCGGTCCTTTCTCACGCTGCTCGGCGTCATTATCGGCGTCACCGTGGTTACCGCCGTCGCCACAGTCATCGAAGGCGCGAACGTTTACATCAAAGAGAAAATCGCTACGCTTGGATCGGGTGTTTTTACGGTTCAGAAGGCGAGCCTCGGCAGCTTCGGCGACTTTCAGAAATTCATCGAGGCCTTTCGCAAGAACCCCGACCTCACGCTCGACGATCTTGCCGCGCTGCGCGAGAACGCTACGTTGGCCGATGAGATCGGAGCGCAGGACGGCGGCTCGAAGACCATCAAGTACGCCAACATCAGCCTTGACGGCGTCGGCGTTCAAGGCGTCACTCCAAACACATTTGTGCTGTCCAACGTTGAGATAGAGCGAGGCCGGTTCATCAGCGACTTCGACGATGAAAGCCGCAAGAATGTTTGCTTTATCGGCTCCGACGTTGCCGAAGGGTTGTTCTCCCAGATCGAGCCGCTGGGAAAAGAGATCAAGATCGGCGCCGACACGTACACGGTTATCGGCGTCGCGAAGAAGCTCGGCTCCGTGCTTGGACAGTCCCAGGACAACTTTGTCGAGCTGCCACTATCTACATTCTTCAAGGCGTTCGGAAAACGAAGCTCACCGACCTTCTTACTGAAAATCCGCGCTCGCGAAGGTGTGCCAGTCGAAAAGGTCCAGGACGAGGTGAGATTGATAATGCGCGGGCGTCACAAGCTCGACTACAATCAACCCGACGACTTCTCAATTTCAACCGATGAAGCGACGCAGCAATTGTTCGGCGCGATAACCGGGACCGTCGCGGTTGTGGCATTCCCCGTCGTCGGCATATCGCTTGTGATCGGCGGCATCGTGATAATGAACATCATGCTGGCAACCGTGACCGAGCGAACACGCGAAATCGGCATTAGAAAGAGTCTTGGTGCAACTCGCCGGGACATACTGATTCAATTTCTCGTCGAATCGGCTATGTTGTCCGGTTTGGGCGGGGTCATGGGACTCTTATTGGCGGTCGTAATCATGACGATTATTGGCCGATTCGCGCCTGTGCCCGTGGCTATTCCATTGTGGGCGCCGGTCATCGCCATAAGCGTCTCAACTCTCGTAGGAGTCTTCTTCGGGATGTATCCGGCAAATCGCGCGGCGAAACTAGACCCAATCACGGCGCTGCGTGCTGATTAGACTCATCGACACGAACACCTCTTATGCACATTCAGGAAATAGGCGAAAACATTTTGATGGCGTTTGACACTTTGCGAACGCATAAAGTGCGGTCCGCGCTTACGATGCTGGGTGTCATCGGCGGGACGATGACCGTCATCGCCATCTCATCATTTCTCACGGGCCTCAAGGAGTCTGTCCTCGAGCAGACAAAGAAGTTCGGTCCGGATCTGGTTTACGTAACCAAGTACGACCAGATAGGCATGCGCTTTAGCCGGCCCTCACAATCCGAGCGCATGCGCAAACCAATCACTCTCGAGGACGCGCACGCAATCGCTGAATTGCCTTCGGTGCTCGGCGTCAGCCCTAATGTCTTCGTGGGCTCGATGTCTCCGATGGCCACGCCGATAGCGGTCAAGTATCGCGGCGTCGCGGCAAACGGTCCCATCGTGTTTGGGGTGTCATCGAGCTACGATCAGCTTCGCGATGTTTACTTAAGTGAGGGGCGGTTTTTCAACGAGACCGAAGAGGCTCATCACGCGCAGGTGACGGTGATCGGCGCCGCGATCGCGCAAACGTTGTTTCCCGGCTTGGACCCGGTCGAACATGAAATCGAAATCGAGGGAAAAGTTTATCGCGTGATCGGCGTGATGGAGAAAGCGCCGGCGTTGTTCGGCGGCGACGCGTTTGAAGATCGCCAACTTCTGGTGCCGTTCGAAACAATCAAACGCGATCACCCCGAAATCCAGGACATCAGCGTGATGGTGAGAGCAAAGCCGGCTTTGTTCGGCAGAATGACCGATCAAATCACAGAATTGATGCGGCGCCGTCGTGGAGTGCCACCCAACAAGCCAAACGACTTTGGCGTCAGCACGCCCGGCAGTATGTTCGAGGCTCTCAGTCAGGTAGCCTCGGTCGCAACAATGATCGTCTTTCCGCTATCCGCCGCGGGATTGCTGGTTGGCGGAATAGGCGTGATGAATATTATGCTCGTCTCAGTGACCGAACGCACAAAAGAGATCGGCGTTCGCCGCGCGATCGGAGCTCGAAAGAGCGATATCATCTGGCAGTTTCTCACCGAAGCAGTGACCCTCACCGGAGTTGGAGGGGTAATCGGAATCTTCGTCGGCTGGATAATAAGCCTTGCCCTCAAGCAATTGGCGCCTGCACTGCCGTCGGTTATTCCAATCTGGGCCGTCGTGTTGGGTTTTGTGGTCTCGTGTTCTGTCGGTTTGATCTTCGGTATGTGGCCTGCGGTTAAGGCGGCTCGTCTCGATCCGATAGAGGCTCTTAGGTATGAGTAGCTTCCGCTCCATGCTCAACTGCCCCGGTAGAGATGGGGCATATTGGCGCAATCACGTCTAGTTTATGATGATATCGTAGCCAAGTTGCTTGTTGGCAGGCTGCTTATTCCCGGACCAATGAACCTCGTCCGAGTCCTCGAGCAACATCAACATACTGCACTCGAGATCCGTGTAGGAAGATATATAAAGCGCGGGTCTTATGCCGGTTGAGGCGCGCTGAAACAGCATCTCCTCTACCAAGTCGACCATGTTGACACCGGTCCCTGTCTGCTTTCTTCCCATCATCGACTCTCCTGTTTCCATACGGAGACGGAGAGCAATCGACGTGCCGCGCTGGATAGCCACTGCGTTTGACCAGACTTCGAAATGGAGAGTCTTCAGAAAAGCCGAGTCGGAAGCCACTCCGGCTCAAATAATTTCTGTTTGTGCAAACTGACTCTTCACATTGCCGAACTAACGAGATGTGAGCGCACCTCGCAAAAGGATGCAGACGGTATGAAAAACTTTCGCACCTCAGGCTACGGTCCGTTCTCTCGTCAGATAGCCTCCCACCGCTACCCACCAAATGCTGCCACCCATCCGACCTTAATCAATACAAAGACAGCCCAGAAGCCGAACACCACCGTGGCTGCCTTACCGGTTGTTATCTTTTTGGATCCAGCGATTGCCGCAAAGCCAATGGAAAGCAGGATGATCGTCCAGATCGTGAAAATATCGATTGAACCGGCCAATGATTTGATGACCGCCGAGGTCTCGGCTGGGAGAAACGCAGCGAGATTAGTCGGAACGATTCCCGCAGCCTGTGTTGGATCAATACTCCGCAGGCTATCCTCATCACGGACCATGAGCGAAGCCATGGTAACGAGGGTTGCCACGATGCTTGTTCCGGCGAAAGACCACGCTATTACTGACAGGATTTTCTTGAAGGTCGTCTTTGCCTGAATCATCATCAGTCCCAGCGCGAAGACTCCAGCAAGTATCAGGTAGAAAATTGGGGTCACAACAGCAGCCACCACGGGAGCAAACTTAGCGAACGTCGTTGCCACCTTTACCTGCGTGTTCAACTGATCTTCGTTGATCTCCTGGTTTCTTTTCGCCGCTTGTTTCTTGAATTGGGTTCGAAATGTTTGGTCCCAATCTGGATGCACGCGCCACTGAAAGAACAGCGTCGAAGCGATCACCGTGACTATCGCGATGATCATCGGAGCAAGCCACGTGGGCTTCCGATTAACGTCTGTGAAAGTCTCGCCGGGCGACAGCAACGCGCCGGTTAACCTTGAAAAGGGACCAAGCCGCGCGGGTTCCTCGGGCTGCGCCGCTTCGTGTGACTGCGGCGCCGCGTACGACGGCGCAGGTTCATTCGTCTGGTTTTCGGGTGCGCTCATAATCTGTGTCTCCTGAGGGGTGAGAAATTGAGAATCCCAAAGCTGCAATCGATTTTTGCAACGAACCTTCCGAAATTCCCCGTGAGCCTACTATCTTTTCTATTCGGGCGCAACCACCATGCAAGCCACAAAATGATCGGGACTCACTTCGACGAGCTGAGGCTCAAGTTCAGCGCAGCGAGGCTCCGCAAGCGGGCAACGAGTTCGAAAGCGGCAACCAGACGGCGGCTCAATTGCAGTCGCAATGTCTCCAGTCAGCGGCAGAGGTTCTCTTCGGCGCGTGGGATCGGGAATCGGTATCGCCGAAAGCAGCGCCCGCGTGTAAGGGTGAAGCGGATTGTGAAATATTTCGCGGCTCAACCCCACCTCTACAAGCTTGCCGAGATACATTATGCCGACCCGAGTCGATATGTGCTCGACTACAGACAACCCATGCGAAACGAAAAGATAGGTCAACCCGAGTTGAGCTTGCAGATCCTGAAGCAGATTGACGATCTGTGCCTGCACGGACACGTCGAGCGCAGAAACAGGCTCGTCGCATACGATGAACTTCGGATTGAGAGCCAGCGCTCGCGCGATTCCGATTCTCTGGCGCTGACCGCCTGAGAATTCATGCGGATATCGGCCGGCGTGTTCCGGTTCAAGACCAACCAATCTCAACAACTCCTGAACGCGACTCTTTCGCTCTTCGCGATTTCCAATCTTATGAATGATCAGAGGCTCTTCGATGATCTGTCCGACCCTCATTCGCGGATTAAGAGACGAATAGGGATCCTGAAAGATTATCTGCATGTCCCGCCGCAAGCGCCGCAACTCATCGACGCCCAACGAGAGCAAATCCTGTCCCTCGAATCTCACCTCACCTGAGGTCGGCTCGATTAAACGTAGAATCGAGCGCCCGGTTGTGGATTTGCCGCAGCCCGACTCACCGACCAACCCGAACGTCTCTCCGCGTCGAATTGAAAAGCTGACATCGTCGACAGCGCGCACAGCTTCGCTTCCGGCGCCAAACACGCCGGCGCCAACCGGAAAGTATTTCTTGAGGTTTCGCACCTCGACGAGATAGTCGTTCGACTCGGTCAAGCGTCGCTTCCCTTCCCGCTTCGCGCGCGGTTCGGATGTGTTTTCGCCGATTCATCACCAACGCTCGCGAATCGAATACATCGCGCGCTGTGATCATCTCCCGCGTCAAGCAGTTCAATCTCACCCGCGTTGCAGTCTTCGATTACATACGCGCAACGCGGCGCGAACTTGCAACCCCGCGGCAAGTGCAAAAGATTCGGCACCACGCCCTCGATCGTCTGAAGCCTTTCTCGCTTCGAAGCATCGGTGGGCCGCGGCACGGATCGCAATAGTCCCTCGGTGTAGGGGTGCCGAGGGCTGCTGAATATTTCATTGACCGACGCTTCTTCTACGATTCGGCCCGCATACATTACCGCAACGCGATCGGCCGCTTCGGCTACCACGCCAAGATCGTGAGTGATCAGCAGCATCGCCAGATTGAAGTCATCTCTCAAACCTCTCAACAACTCGAGAATCTCGGCTTGGATCGTCACGTCGAGCGCCGTCGTCGGCTCATCTGCAATCAACAACTTCGGATTGCAGGAGAGCGCCATCGCGATCATCACACGCTGTCGCATTCCGCCTGACAGTTGATGCGGATAATCTTTTGCGCGGCGCTCGGCGTCCGGAATCCTAACGCGTTTCATCATCTCGACGGCTTTGCGCCAAGCCTGTTTTCTCGGCGCGCGTTCGTGCAGCTCGATCGCTTCGGCGATCTGATCGCCAACGGTGTAAACGGGATTCAGCGAAGTCATCGGGTCCTGAAAGATCATCGCGATCTCGCGCCCGCGCAGCCGGCGCATCTGTTCGTCATCGAGTTTCATCAGGTCGCGCCCGTCGAATATTATCTCGCCCTGGGTGATCTTTCCGGGCGGCGGAACCAATCGCATTATCGAAAGACTCGTGATCGACTTGCCGCTGCCGGACTCGCCGACAAGCGCGAGCGTCGATCCTGCTTCGATCTTGACGCTGACATCATCTGCTGCCTTGATAGTGCCGGCTCGTGTAAAGAAGTGTGTGCTGAGGTGTTTGACCTCGAGGATGGTTTCGGTCATTTGATAAGCGTCGTTGGAAGTGTTGTTATTGGACGGCGCAAATAACTAGTTACTATCGGCATTCGATTCTTCTGGTTCGAAATTGACGCGATCATAGAGATCCGCGAGTCGCAACACGCAGTTGATTGATTTGATCGTGAAGCTTTGATCCAGCCCGTCGTAAATCCTGTAACTCCAACTGCCGTCGCTCTGTCGCGAGAAGTGCTCAACAACCGGCGCCACCTGTTGGACCAAAACGTAGTCGCTCAGAGTCGGGTTCCACATCTGGTAGCGGCGGAACTTTTCTCCGCGATCAAACGCCTCCGTTGATTCCGAAAGCACTTCGATGATTACCGTGGGGTTGAGAACCACATCCTTGTACTCATCGTGGTACTCAGGTTCACCGCATATGACGACGAGATCCGGATATGAGAAGAGCCCTTTTGTACCACGGCCAAATCTGGGCGATGGCCCGCTTTGTACCTTGGTGTCTTTTGTCCTGACGCGGCAGGGAGTGTCCCTTAATTGAAGACTTACTTCTCGAACAAGGTTGGTGCTGATATCTGCGTGCTCTCCGCTCTCGCCGGCCATATCATAAATACAGCCGTCGATATATACGTGGCGATCTTCAGAGGCCCGCTCACCAGCGAGGTACTCGTCCACCGTTAAAAGCAATTGGCTACGTCTGCTGGCCATTGCATAACCTCTCAAATCTGGGCGAATTCTTTCCAGCAACTTCTCACTCGAAGCTCGCGCCCGTGTATTCGCCAAACACGTTGCGCAGCCGATCGGAAATCTCACCAAGCGTCGCATAAGCCTCAACCGCGTTGATGATCCGAGGCATCAGGTTCTCGTTTGTTCGAGCCGCCTGTTCGATCCGACTGAGCGCCTCGAGGACCGCAGGTTCATTTCGCCGGTCGCGAATCTGCTTCAGCCGCTCGACCTGTTGCCGTTCTAGTTCCGGATCGAGACGAAGCACCGGTACCGTCGTCTTTTCCTCGACTGTGAAGCGATTCATGCCGACGACCGTTTCCTCGCCCGATTCAACCGCGCGTTGATACTCGTAAGCCGCGTGCTCGATTTCTCGCTGAACATATCCCTTCTCGATCGCCCGCAGCATCCCACCAATGTCGTCGATCTTCTGGATGTACTCGGATGCGAGTCGTTCAATTTCATTCGTCAGATGCTCGATCGCGTAAGACCCACCCAGCGGGTCGGCCGTGCCCGCGACTCCTGATTCATACCCAATCACTTGTTGAGTCCGCAGCGCAATGCGCGCAGCGTTCTCAGTCGGAAGCCCGAGCGCTTCATCCATCGAGTTCGTGTGAAGCGACTGCGCTCCACCAAGCACAGCGGCAAGCGCTTGAATGGTTGTGCGTACGATGTTCACTTCGGGTTGCTGGGCAGTAAGCGAAGAGCCCGCTGTCTGCGCGTGAAACCGCAGCATCTGAGATCGAGGATCGCGCGCGTTGAACCTCTCGCGCATGATCCGAGCCCAAAGCCTGCGCGCCGCGCGAAACTTCGCGACCTCTTCCAGGAACTGATTATGCGAGTTGAAAAAGAAGGCGATGCGCGGCGCGAATTCATCTACATCGAGCCCCGCGTCGATCGCCGCCTGAACATACGCGATCGCATCGGCGAACGTGAACGCGACTTCCTGAGCGGCTGTCGAGCCGGCTTCGCGAATGTGATAGCCCGAAATCGAAATCGTGTTCCAGCGCGGAACCTCACGGGCGCAGTAAGCAAAAACGTCGGTCACAATTCGCAGACTCTGGGCCGGCGGATAAATGTACGTGCCGCGCGCGATGTACTCCTTGAGTATGTCGTTCTGAATAGTGCCGGTAATCGTGTCTGTCGAAACACCGTGCTTCTTAGCAACCGCGATGTACATCGCAAGCAGGATCGCGGCTGTCGAATTGATGGTCATCGATGTCGATACCTTATCGAGTGGAATCTGATCAAACAGCGTTTCCATATCCTCGATCGTATCGATCGCGACGCCCACCTTCCCGACCTCGCCGCGCGCCATCAAATGATCCGAGTCGTAACCCATCTGCGTCGGCAGATCAAACGCAACCGAAAGCCCGGTCTGTCCCTGCTCGATCAAATATCGATACCGCGCGTTTGATTCCACCGCCGACGCGTAACCGGCGTACTGACGCATCGTCCACAGTTTGCCTCGATACATCGACGCGTACGGACCACGTGTGTACGGAAACTCACCGGGATCATTCAGCTCGCGGTCGTAATCATCGGCGCCGTCCGCGGGCCGAAAGACCGTTTTCAACTCAATCCCGGAACTCGTCTCAGCGTTTTTCTCTGTGGTTGTTTTTGTGGTCATTTGAAACCGTCGCGCTGTGTGCTCAGATTAGCAAACGGCGGGTTGCTTGCCAAACTTTTGCATCAGCGCCGTACCCACCGACGCGATGAAAACCAGAAGACCTCCCGCAAAGACGAGCGAATGAGTATCACACCATTCGGCCGCGCCCAGGCCAATCACGCGTGGACTCGTGAGATTGAAAAGCACGAATGCCGCAACGAGCGTAGGCGCAATCAAACGCCGTTGCTTACGCGGCGCATTCAACAACGCGCCGGTCAGTTGAGCCAGCGGCAGGATGAGCATTATGAAGTGAGCCTTCCAGCTAAGAGGCGAAAGAAGCACGGCGCAGCAGAAGAACGGCGCCACAGCCGACAACTCATCTCTCGCGCGAGTCGCTCCCCACACCGCTGCCGCCAACACGATTATCAAGAGCAACACACTCGATCCACTCAACACCTTGCGTGAATTGTCTTGAGTCACATCTGTGACAGTAGCCGTCAATCTTGCAAGCGCACCTCGCAGAGACTGGTTGCCCGGATCTGCGAGGTTGTATCCCTGTTCATTTCTCAAGGTCCGATTGGCGAATTCGTTGAACGCGCCGGGCGCCGCTGTTCCCATCGGCAGGAAACTGAGCGCAGTGATACCGCCAACAAGCGCAATGCACGCGATGGCGTACCGCAATCTCAACTTCGCGATGTGATATACGAGAAAAATTGCCGGCGTGAGCTTTATCGAAACTGCGATGGCCAACGCGAGCGCCGACCAGAACTTCTTCCCACGCGCGTACAAGAACACGTGCGCCACCGCAAGCGCAGTCACCATCGCGTTGATTTGTCCCAGATTGAAGTTGTCCAGCACAAACCTGAACACGATCATCATCGCGGCCGCCGCAACGAGCCACCGTGGCGCCCTGGATTCAGGAACCATTCGTGCGCACATCGCCACGGCCGCCATTACTGAAAGCGCGCTTATCAAAAACCAGATGTACGCGGCTCCGGTCAGCGGCAGCAGTGCGAGTGGGGTAAGCAGCTCCGCGAGAAGCGGAGGATAAAGATACGGGGTCCACTCGCTGAGCGAGTTTTGATAGGGATCACGTCCCGCGATCACTTCTCGCGATGCGTGATAATAGACATTGAAATCATTGCCATAAACGTCGGGATCGCTGCCGCTCCTCCCCGCGAAGTAGAGTCCGCCGATCACCGCCGCAATACCGAGAGAACAAAGCAGGGTGAGCTTTACGCAGGTCCATTTCGGTTTCGATGTGTGAGCGGATTCATGCATTTTTGATTCGACCTAACGGACCTCGAATACTTCGACCTCGCCCGCGCGATGAACGAGCGCGAGCGATGGGTCCGGCACAAACTCCCTCGAAATCCGTCGTTCGAATGGTCCGTATATCACGTAACTCACATGATGCGCTTCAAACAAACGCCGCTTCTTTTCCTCGCTCATAGCGTTCGAATAAAACGCAGTGACCTGCTCGGCTTTGCTATCGCTTTCGATCGTCTGTGCATAATGGCCGAAAAAAACCCGCAAGCCGGTTCGCGACGGCGCCATGTTGCCGGTCACATACGACGTAAACAGAATCGAATCCGGCGGCGCGTTTGATTGCAACCAGGCGAATGCGGAATCAAGGTCCGCGGGCATGTAACGCCACGCGTCATCGGGCCTCGGCCCTCGATCGACGAGCTGTCCAACTAGAAAGCCCAGATTGGTGAGCGATGCGAACACGATGATTCCGACGAGGACTGCTTTGCGATATCGCACAGCTTTGAAGTGACGAAACCTTCGCCTCGTAATTGCAAACACCGCAACGGACGCCGCGATCGCTAGAGGCAATTGTAAACCCTCGACCAGCCGCCTCTGAATGGTCAACGGAACATAAAGCAAGGCGGATTGTGTCACGCACCATATCAAAAGCATCCTTCCGTAGATACTTGGCCCTTTCCAAATTGTCACGAACCCGGCAATCCCGAGCGCCGCTACGATGCCGAATCCCAGCAGGTATTCCCACGGAGCTGGCGACAGCGTATCAGTCACGCGCAGCCATTCCTGCATCACGTTGTTCGAGCGCCTCAGATAAAGCAAGTACGCAGCGCCCGGCAGTGCCGCGATTCCAACGCCGGCCAAGGCTCGAGCACTTAGCGAGTAGTCCGCGATCCAATTCTTCCTGCCACCGAGCCAGGGCGACAACATAGCAGCAACCATCGCCACAGCCGAGACGACTACAACCATGTAGGGATGCACAACCGCGAGCAACGAAACCAGTGCGCCCGAGATCACGGCTCGCCGTGCTGCATCATCGACGAGCGCGTCAAAGAAAAGCTTCAGCGCGATACCGACGAGAACCACGCCAAGCGCGAAGTGTACCTGCGCGAAAATTGATCGAAAGGCAATCGCTTCGGGCATATTCAGATCGACTGAGCCCGACATCGCGCGCTCTCCGAGCAGGTCCCTCCTATTATTGAGCCAGTAGATCAACCATCCCATTCCACCGGACGTTGCATAAAGCCAAAGCGAGAACCGGACTCGCCTGCTCGATTTCATAATCGTGCGCGATACGGCCCGCGCCACAAGGAGCAGTGCAAGACCGGCCAGAAGTCTCGCTATGTGAAACACGACCGGTAGGGAGAGCCCAGTTATGCGAGATGCGAATCCGAGCAGACCCCATAGCGGCAAAAGGAAGTCGCGCGATTGCGGTTCAGAAGTGAACGGGTCGCGCATCAACAAGTGGCCGCCCGCGCCTTCACGCATCCACCCGAAGTAAGCGAATGTGTCGTCGTATGCGCTCAACACACCCGTGAATACGGTTCCCTCGGGAGTTCGAGCAAGCGCTATCGCGTAAGGAAGAGTTGTTATGATTGAGAGTACGAGCCAGACAAGCCAAACATCACGTAACGCGGACTTCGCGGAAGATCGACGAAAGATGAAACGCTTTCCTTTCATCCCTCATCCACCTTTCTCCATTTAGATTCCCGCGGCAAGAAGGCGTGTGTAGAAGTAGAGCAGCGGTGCGCAGAACAGTATGCTGTCAATGCGGTCCAGTACGCCGCCGTGGCCGGGCAACAGCTTTCCTGAATCCTTGACGTTGGCCGAGCGTTTCAACATTGACTCAGCAAGATCACCCATCTGTCCGATAGCGCCGATCGCCGCGCCCAACAAAAGCGCATGAGCGATTGGAAGCTCGTGAAAGAAGATCAGCTTGCACAATAACGCGGCTACGACGGCCGCCACAAATCCGCCGACAGATCCTTCGATGGTCTTGCCTGGGCTGATGCGTGGCGCAAGCTTGTGACGCCCAATCGTACGGCCCGCGTAATACGCTCCCGTGTCAGTCATCATTACGATCGCGAAGAAAGTCGTGATTAGTTTTGAGCTGAAATGCGTGCCGCTCATTCCTGAAAGCGTATCCGGAATCATCCGAACTCCGGCCAGGCATCCAGCAAGCAGTGCGACGTAAATCACGCCAAATACGCTCGCGGAAACCGACAGCAGAGATTGTCTTATTTCCGCCGGCTTAAAGACCGCCGCCGTAAGCGAACCGATAGCCAGTGCACTGAACGCGGCGATCGCAAGCCGTGGTTCCTCGTAAACAAAACTCGCAACGACGACGAGCGCCGCGGCATATCCGGCCAGCGCCTGAGGCTTCGCACCGATTTTGGAAGCAAGGCTGTAAAACTCGGCGAGCGCGAGCACGACTGCAATTGCCACGAGCGCGACAAAGAAATAGGGAGTTGGGCTCCAAACGGTGTAAAGCAGGATTGGGAGGCCTACGATGGCGGTAAGGATTCTTTTCATAAGAGTGATGAGCCACTCATCACTTACTTTACGGTTGCTGCGATCAGTGAGTTTTCGGGATTGGGTTTGACGTCGCCGTAGCGCCGTTCCCGCGTTTGATAATCGATGATGGCTTCAAACAAACTGCCGCGGCGAAAATCGGGCCAGAGGACATCGGTGACATATATCTCGCTGTAGGCGATTTGCCAAAGTAAGAAATTGGATACGCGCATTTCACCGCTTGTGCGAATGAGCAAATCCGGATCCGGCAGGTCCCGCGTGAACAGACGTTTTTCTATATCGAAGTCGTTGATAGCACCCGGATCGCGATCTTCAGCGATCCACTCAGCAACCAGATCGCGACAGGCTTCGACGATTTCGGAACGCCCGCTGTAGTTGAGCGCAACGGTCAACACCATCCCGGTGTTTTCCTTTGTCTCCGAGCGAGCGTGATCAATCTCGCGGCGGACCGCACGGTCGAGCCCGCTTTCGTGGCCGATAGTCTGAAAGCGGATATTGTTCGATTTCAAACTCCGAATTTCTTTGCGCAAGAACTCACGCAACAACCCCATCAACGCTTCTACTTCTAGTCTCGGCCGCTTCCAATTCTCGGTCGAGAATGCGTAGATGGTAAGGTAAGGGATGCCAAGCTCGGCGGCGGCCTCTACGGTTGCCCTCACCGCTTCAGCACCGGCGCGATGCCCGGCTACGCGCGGCTGATTCCTGCGCGCGGCCCATCGGCCATTCCCATCCATTATTACGGCGACGTGCGTTGGAAGTCTTTCCAGGTCTATTTTACGAAGAAGAAACTCATCGGAGGAAAGGCTTTCCTCAATCTCGGCGCTGGTCGGAATATTGATTCCCATCACATTAAATTGTGAGTGATTAATCTGGACGCCAGGGGCCGCGCCACACGCGACAATTTAATAGTCCACACGAACCAAAGTCAACCCACACGCCGGCGCGGTAGGGCCCGCATTCGCTCGCTCGCGGCTTTCAAGGGCCGTGCTTACGCTTGCACATGTTCTCTTTCCGCGGCCCACATCAATGAGAGTTCCTGCAATGGTCCTAACCATATACCGCAGGAACCCGTCGGCAATTGCAATGATCGAAATCTCGTTGGCTGTTTCTTCAATTTGAAGCGTGGATAGCGAGCGAGTGTTATCTTTTACGTCCGAGTCCAATACTGTGAACGCGGTGAAATCATGCGTTCCAATCAGATGCGCCGCACCTTTCCTCATACTGTCAACGTCCAGCCGGCCGCGATGATGACTCACATAACGGCGGGCGAATGGGCTGACAACATCACCGGTCCATATCCGATAGCGGTAGACCTTGCCCGTGGCCGAGTTCCGAGCATTGAAGTCTTCACTTGCCGTTTCGACTCTCACTATTCGAATATCTCGATCGAGATTGGCGTTAATTGCGTCGCGGAATACGCGACAATCCACATCGCGATCCAGAAAGAAATTTGCAGTCTGACCTTCGGCGTGCACTCCGGCGTCGGTGCGGCCCGCTCCGTAAATCGTCACTGGCCGATGCTCGAGCAGAGAGACCGCTCGTGTGAGCTCGCCTTGAATCGTGCGGCCGTTTGGTTGAATTTGCCAGCCGTGATAATCGGTGCCGTCGTACTGGATGGTGATTTTGAAGTTACGCATTCGCCCAATCGATTTTGGAGCGCATTCTCTGGTGCCCTTCTGCGGCGACCACACTTAACCTTTCGGCTTTCGGCTGCCTGGCTTCACGACGGGAATGCCTTGTTTGCACAGTGGACAATCTGAAAGCTCGTAAGCTGGGACATCGAGAGTCAAAAGAGAAACGCGACGCACGCCAACATCCGCGGCGCCGTTACTCCTGTCAACGATCGAGCCGGCGCCGATTACATTTCCTCCCGCCGCCGTCACCGCATCGATCGTCTCGCGAGTCGAACCTCCCGTGGTGACGACGTCCTCGACAACAAGCACGCGTTCGCCGGGATTCAACTCGAAGCCACGTCGAAGCATCATCGCACCGTTCTCGCGCTCGGTGAACAATGCGCGGCAGCCGACCGCTCGCGCGGTTTCGTGAGCCACAATGATTCCTCCAATCGCCGGCGCAACCAAAACGTCTATCTGTTCACCGGCGAACTCTCTGGCTAGCGCTCGGCCAATCCACTCGGCGTGCCCCGGATATTGAAGGACACGCGCACATTGTAGATATCGCGGACTGTGAAGCCCCGATGTAAGTTGGAAGTGGCCCTCGAGTAAGGCACCGGTCTCTTTGAAAGCATTAAGCAGGTGTTCCGGGTTTTCGATCATAGCTCTATGCGGAAGAACACTATCAAACAACCTTGATCTCACAAAAGTCTGAGGTCCCAAAAAAATCGGCATTTGATATACTTACTCCAATGTTCGACGCAACGGGATTCATCACCGCCGGTGGCAGAAGCTCTCGAATGGGTATCGATAAAGCCTGGCTTGAAATCGAGGGTCAGCCATTGATCGAACGAACGCTTGCTTCGGTACGAGCTGTGGCTTCAACCGTCGCGATTATTGCAAACACTAACGGCTACGGAAACCTTGGAGTCCCGGTCTTTGCCGACACGCATCAAGGAGTGGGTCCACTCGAAGCTGTTCGCGTCGCGCTGTCAAACACACAAACAAAGCGAGTGCTCCTCGTCGCGTGCGACCTACCGTTCCTTACGCCGGAACTATTCAGTTTCCTGCTGAGCATTCCATCCACTAGCAACGTAGTGCCGTTGAGCGCTGACAATCAGCTTGAGCCTCTCTGCGCTATTTACTGCAAAGACTCGCTGGAAGTTGTCAAAGAATTAATCGAGCGTGGCGAAAGAAAGATGGCAAAATTATTCGAAGAGGTACCGACTCGTTTCGTCGAATTCAACGAGATCCGGGAGCTCGGCGGCGCAAGTCTATTCTTTGAAAATATCAACACGCCTGAGGACTACGAGCGTGTGCTTCTACGATTCAAACCTCCTCGCCTTGCGATTTGATGGTAACCGTTGCGGCGAAAGTAAATTCTGTAAAAACTCTTGCAATTGACTGGGAATATTATTTATACTTGCCCCCGCTTGAGCCCCTATCGATGTTCGACCAACGCTAAAGCATTTTCTCAAGTCCTGCGGCAGTCGCTCCGAACACTGATAAGGGATCCCGCTTGAGTTGAGTAGGAGGGGACATCGTATGTCGCTGTTTTGCAGATTAAGTGGAAGGCATTACTGGTGCGTGCCGCACCGTTCGCAAGACAACTATCTCGTTCAGGTCTGCTACGAATGCGGAGCGGAGCGCGCCGCGCGCGAGTTGCACGATGATTTCGCAACCGAACGATTGAATCATTCAATCTCGTCAGGCAAAGCCGAAGCAGCAAGGCTCGCGTCAAGAGCGGCACCTGGCGCTCCTTCGACGACACAGGCGCAGGCGGTCGGGCAGACGGCACTTGGACGGCTCTCTCTGATTAAGTAGCGCATTCGGCAGTCGCGTCCCTGGTCTCACGCAACGCACATTCATTCACTGCCTGCCTTTTTCAGGCCGAATTTCTCGAGTCGGTACTGAAGCGTCCGAAATGACAGCCCAAGTAATTTCGCCGCTCGGGTAATGTTCCAGTTTGTTTGCTCCATCGCCTGTGTGATCAATGACCTCTCCACATCTTCGAATGAGATTCCTTCCGGTGGGAGCTTGAAATTGAAAGCAGCCGAGGAGGCTCCTTCCTGCCGAATCTCAATTGGCAGATCTTCGACGGTGATCTCGTTCCCTTCGCACAGCAATATCGCCCGCTCGATTGCTGATTCGAGTTGTCTAACATTTCCCGGCCAGGCGTAAGTCATAATCAAATTGCGCGCACCAGCGGTAAGACCCTTGATAGTTCTGTTGGCGCTCCCGCTGTGCTTTGCGACGAAGAAATCAACAAGAGGCGGAATGTCGTCACGTCGATTGCGCAGGGGCGGAATGACAATTGGGATGATGTTGAGGCGATAGTAAAGGTCTTCGCGAAACCTGCCGTCTTTCACCATCGCTTCAAGATCGCGATTGGTGGCAGCGATGACCCGCACATCAACTTTGAGTGGCTTCGCCCCGCCGACGCGCATTATTTCGCGCTCCTGCAACGCGCGAAGGATCTTTGCCTGCATGCTTATGTTGAGGTCGCCAATCTCATCCAGGAACAGCGTCCCCTTATCCGCAAGTTCGAACTGGCCCTTCTTCTGCACATGAGCGCCCGTGAAAGAGCCCTTCTCGTGACCGAACAATTCCGACTCAAGAAGATTCTCGTTGATAGCGGCACAGTTCACCGCTTGAAAGATCTCGTTGGCCCGCGGGCTTGCCTTGTGAATCGCGCGCGCGGCTCGTTCTTTGCCAACTCCGGACTCGCCTCGGATCAAAACGGTCGATGAAGAAGGTGCGACCTTGCAAATCATCTTCTTCATGCGCTCAATCTCCTCCGAGTGCCCGATTATCTCGTCGTCAATCCTGTTGAGCCGGCCAAGTGCATTCTCAACAACCTTGAGTAGCTGATCTCTATCGATCGGTTTCTCGAGATAATCAAATGCTCCTCCGCGCAAGGCCTCTTTAACGGATTCGACGGAACCATGCGCCGTCATCATTACGACCATGATCGAAGGATCGTGTTTCAATAACTCGCCGAGGAGGGTCAGCCCGTCCATCCCGGTCATCATGTAATCGGTAAGGACGAGATCGAACTGGTTCTCGCGCGCAAATCTCAGTGCCTGCTCTCCGCTCTGAGCGGTGGTCACCTGATAGCCGTCATCTTCCAGAATCAAGGTATAGATTTCTCTCTGGTTCTTTTCATCATCAACTACCAACACTCTATTTCTGGCCATTGTCTCCTTCTCCAATTCAGGATTTCTCGATCACAAGCTTATCTCATCCCTCAACACGTCGTCGCTAACTGCCGATTTTCAAAGTGCGTTAACATTCCCGCTCGGTGCTGGAAGCCTGACCGTGAATGTGGTCCCGCGGCCCGGCTGACTGGTCACTTCAATCTGTCCCTGATGTTCCTGGACAATCGCCTTTGTCACTGCAAGCCCAAGTCCAAAGCCCGCTTGTTTAGTAGAAAAGTACGGTTCAAAAATCTTTCCAAGCGCCTCTTCGGTTATTCCAACACCGGTGTCTTTCACCATCACCGCAATGTTGCCGTCGTGCTTCTCAATGCGCGTCGCAAGGAGCCCGCCTGTAGGCATCGCTTGAAGCGCGTTTATCGCTATGTTTGAAAAACATGATTTGAGCCGCTCGGGATCGCCGAGAATAACCGCGGGAGAAGCTTCAACATCAAGTGTCACTTCAACTCCTTGTTCATCCGCCTGGGGTTTAATAAGCGAGATCGTGTCCTCAACGAGCTTTCCCAGATCTACATTTTCCATCGCTAATCGTGGCGGGCGGCCGTAGTTGAGAAGATCGCTGACCAGGCGCTTTAATCGACCGACCTCGTCACGAATTGATAAGAGTATGCGTGTAAAGGGCTCGCGTTTCTTCTCATCGTCGGGCGCGTACTTCGTGGCGACGTGATCAATCGACAGGTTAATCACGTTCAGTGGGTTTCGAATCTCGTGTGCGACAGCTTGAGTAAGCCTCCCGATCGCGGCTTGGCGCTCCGCATTGTTCAGCTTCCCTTCCAATTCGCGTTTCGATTTGAGTCCCGAGATCATTTCGTTAAAGGTTCCGCCAAGCTCTCCAATTTCGTCGCGCCGGTGCACATCCACCTGAAAATCGAGGTTACCCGCCGCAACGCGGCGAGCCGCGCTCGCAAGCGCCTGAATCGGCCGCGTGAATCTCCAGCCAATGATCACCAGGAATGCCAGCGCCAACACCAGAAGTCCCGTTGTCGCCGACAACCTCACGTTGGAGAGTTCGCGGCTTCTGTTTGAGAGTGTCGTTGAGGCATCATCGATCTTGCTCGTGATCGATTCCGGATTTGTGACAATGACAATCCAGTAGGGACCCTTTGCCGACGTGAACGGAATGTCATAGGTCTTCGAGGAGCTGCCGTGAATCGAAAGCTCTCCTTCAACAGGATCTCCGGGGTTCTCCTGAATCACTTCCTTGTCAGGCACCGGTATGGTTCCGCCCTTCAACTCCTCGAGCGTCGTATCGCTCACATTGCCATATTGATCGGCGACGATAATGTGCTCGACCGTACCAGGCAAAGCAATTTCACCGGCTTGAATCTGTTTATAAAGATATCGCTCGGAATTCAGATTGTTAATCGCAAGCCCGATGGCCTTCGCAAAATCGCTGAAGCCACTGTTCACCGCTTCCTTCACCTGCTCGCTTTGGCTGGATACTTCCGCAGCGGCGCGTTTCTGCGCCCACTTATCCAGAGCAAGCACCAATACGATGGTGAGAAGCAGGAACGACGTGAGCAATAGCATCAGTCGAACGCGAAAGCTCATGAAGAACTTTACATCATCGGACATAGTCGCGACCCAATTGGTTGCGGCCTGACGGTAAGTGGTCTCGTGCCGTGGAAGCAACCAATCGCATCATAGCACAGCCTCTCGACGTGATGAGGTCGGATGTTATCCCGCTACGAGATCCAGTGCTTGTTTGCTTATCAACCCGAGTAATACAATGCACAAGAGCGAGAACATCATCCAGGAATGCGTCTCGCGCGATCATAGGAGGTTCGACTGATGAACAGAAGATCAATTACTAATACGGTACTGAGCATCGTCTTTGTGCTATGCGCTAGCGCAGTTTCTCTTGCTCAGGACAGAACTGAGAACCCGGCTCGGCCGACTATTCGAGTCTCCGGTGATTCAATCGTAACGGTCAAACCCGACGAAGCCGAGATAAACATAGGCGTATTAACTCAGGCTGATACCGCGCAGGCAGCCGCAACACAGAATGCCCAGAAACAGGATGCGGTGATTTCCGAACTCAAGAAAACGCTCGGATCTACGGACATCAAGACGATTGGCTACTCAGTCAGTCCCAACTATCGCTATCCGAAGGAAGGAGGCCAGCCGACGATTAGCGGGTACACTGCTTCGAACATAGTTCAAGTGAAGACGATGAACCTCCTGCTGGTCGGCAAACTGATCGACCTCGCGACGCAGTCTGGCGCCAATAATATCCAATCGCTTCGGTTCGTGCTAAAGGACGACTCGATCGCGCGCGCTCAAGCTTTACGTGAAGCCTCAACCAAAGCGCGAGCCAAGGCCGAAGCTATCGCGGCAGCCCTTGGCCTCAAGATCCAAAGAGTCCTTCGCGTGGAGGAGGGGGGTTCGACAATTCGACCGGCATTCGAGATGGGAGCGGGGGAAGGGATCGCGTTGAGAGCTCAAGCAGCGCCGACTCCGATCGAAACCGGTTCAATCGAGGTACGCGCGACGATCACCTTGACTGTTGAAGTAGATCAGTAAGTCTCGCGCCGATCGGTTCTAAACCGGGAGGCCGCCCGCTGAGGTTGAGTGTTAGAGGTCGCCGCAGCGACGTTTGAGGATTTACGTTAAAGAATGGAGCGGGTGACGGGGATCGAACCCGCAACTTTCAGCTTGGGAAGCTGACACTCTACCATTGAGTTACACCCGCTTGTTTTTGAACTGCGTCATCTTAAATCCCGATCACAAGGCTTGTCAATCATTCGACCTTTCGCAATCAGAGATAACTGTCTCAATGCAATTCCGGGACTGCGTATCGAGCGACGAACAACGCCGCAAACAAGTAGATCAGCCAGTGAGCCTCACGACTACGGCCAGTCACGAGTTTCAGCAGAGCATACGAGATGAATCCAAACGCAATTCCATCTGTGATGCTGAAGGTCAGGGGAATCATCACTATCGTCAGGAACGCCGGCAACGCTTCAGTAAAGTCGTCCCAGTCAACATCGCGCATCGACCGAATCATCAAGCTTCCGACCACAATCAACGCGGGAGATGTGATGGGATAAAGCGTGAACGATCGAGTCAGTTCCTGGCCTTCGACGGATATCACATCCTGGACGATGTAGCCTCCGCTGATCATCTGAACCACCGGAGAGAAAAACAACGCAACCAGAAACAGTCCGGCGGTGACAAGCGCCGTCAAGCCGGTGCGTCCGCCGGCGGCGACACCCGACGCGCTTTCAATGTAACTCACCATCGTCGTGTTGCCTGCGACTGCCGAACCCACAGTTCCGATCGCGTCCGCCAACAATGCTCGACCCGCGCGCGGCAACTTCCCTTCCTTCATGAACCCAGCCTGCTTGGCGATACCAATCAGTGAGCCGACCGTATCGAACAAATCGAGAAAGAAGAAAATGAAGATCACGGCTATGAGGTTTTGCTTTAAGGCCGCTAACACGTCCAACTGAAACAGCGTCGGTGCGATGGACGGCGGCATGCTCATCACTGCACCGGGATTCTTCACAATGCCGGCGGCCAGGCCCGCAATCGCGGCAATGAGAATCCCAAACAGAATCGCTCCCTTCACTCTTCGCGCCATCAGCACGATCGTCGCGACCAGTCCTATGAGCGCCACCGCGGCCGGCTTGCTCGAAAGGTTGCCAAGCATGACGAACGTGCTGGCATTCAATCGAACAAAACCCGCCCACTCCATCCCGATGAGCGTAATAAGCAAACCGATGCCAGCCGCAATCGAGCACTTCAACGAATCCGGGACGGCCGCCACGATCGACTCACGAAAACCAAACGACGCGGTTACTATGAAGACCACGCCGGACAAAAACACAGCCCCCAACGCGGCTTGCCACGGCACCTTCATTGTCAACACGACGACATACGCAAAGAAAAAGTTATGACCCATCGCCGGCGCTACCGCAATCGGATACTTCGCAATCAGCGCCATCAATATCGTCGCGAAAGCTGCAGCCAGGCACGTGGAAGTGAATACCGCGCCTGGCTCCATACCCGCAGCCCCGAGAACCACGGGCTGCACGAACAGAATGTAGGCCATCGTCGTGAAGGTTGTTACGCCCGCAAGGACTTCGATACGAAGGCTGGTGTTGTTTTCTTGAAGCTTGAAGTGTTTTGTCAGCATCAGAAACGAAGTCAGATTACGCCTGAGCTATGAGACTGTAAATGATGCAATATTTGAGTTGAAAAGCCGGATTCGATCTTGAGAAGCAGAGTTGCGTTTCACTCCTGCCCGCGTTTCTTGCTGACGTGAGGTTTGAGTTTATTGTAAGCCCCAAGCACTTCCTGCTTATGATTTGGACTGCCCTGATCGAGTATCACGTGACGAACCATCACCAGCAAACGTTCTCGTTTTCCGGCGAAGCGGCCAGTCAGCGGTTGTTGACCGGTAACATCGACCAGGCCTTCGCGCACCCATTGCCAAAACTGCTTTTGCGTTGTCCAGAACTCGTTCTCGTTGGCGCAGACTATTCTTGCTGTCTTCTTTGCCTTCACCTGAGTACTACTTTCATTCCGACATATCAGAATTTGATTAGACCGAATCTTCCGAGCACTTGGCGACCCAAAGAACTCATTTTAACTGTCGCTCTGTTTAGGCGCGAAGCACCGACGCGATGCGCGAGCCGATATCCGCGGGACTCTTCACGACATGGATTCCCGCCTCTTCCAACGCTGCCATTTTCTCCGCGGCAGTTCCCTTCCCGCCCGCGATGATCGCCCCCGCGTGCCCCATACGTCTGCCGGGCGGCGCAGTCTGGCCGGCAATGAACCCAACCACGGGCTTCGTCATGTGATCGCGCACGAACTCGGCCGCTTGCTCTTCGGCAGTGCCGCCGATCTCGCCGATCATCACCACAGCCTTTGTGTCCGGATCCTGTTCGAACAGCGCGAGCGCGTCCACGAAGGTTGTACCGATTACCGGATCACCGCCGATTCCGATCGCGGTCGATTGGCCGAGACCCAGGTTTGTCAGTTGATGCACCGCTTCGTAAGTCAATGTTCCGCTTCGCGAGACCACACCGACATTTCCTTCTGCGTGAATATGGCCCGGCATGATTCCAATCTTGCACTTGCCAGGGGAAATAATTCCCGGGCAGTTTGGGCCGATGAGGCGCGTGACTCGATTGCGCAGGTAATCAAAGGCACGAACCATATCCAGCGCCGGGATTCCTTCGGTGATACAAACCGTGAGGGGCAAGCACGCTTCCGCGGCTTCCATGATTGCATCGGCGGCGAATGGTGGTGGAACGTAAATAACGCTGGCGTTCGCTTCGGTAGCCTTTACTGCATCCGCGACGGTATCAAAAATCGGAACGCCATCGTGCTCCGTTCCACCTTTGCCAGGCGTTACGCCCGCGACGATCCTGGTTCCGTAGGCAATCATTTGACCGGTGTGGAACGATCCCTCTTTCCCGGTTATCCCCTGAACCACAACGCGAGTATTCTTATTAACAAGTATGCTCAATATTTTCTCCCATTCGAAAAGACCAGCAATATAGCACGCAGCGAAAAACGTGTGAAGTCGCAGCCTGACCGAGGGTTCAACAATTCCGTGCGCGTAGAAGTCATCAAGATTGACAATCGCTCGCGCTTTGGAGTAGAACGCTCAACGAGCGGTTTTGCCTGATTAAAGGTATTATCTTGCATGCGCTAAACCAAGGCGCCGGACCCCGGGGTAAACTCGTTTGATCTCAGAAGAGATTTCTCACTACCGAATCATTAGGAAACTCGGTGCGGGTGGTATGGGTGACGTGTACCTCGCCGAGGACATCAAGCTCAATCGCAAAGTAGCAATCAAAATGCTGCCCTCCCGATCGATCGGAAACGAGCAGGCAAAGAAACGGCTCCTCCGAGAAGCGCAAGCGGCGGCAACGCTCGATCATCCAAATATCTGCGCAATTCATGAAGTGGGCGAAGAAGGTGACTCGACCTTCATCGTGATGCAGTACATTGAAGGCAGCACCCTCTCGAAAACAATCAAGGACAATCCCCTTGCGCCGACCGATGTGGTGGATGTCGGCATCCAGGTTGCGGCCGCTTTGTCCGAGGCGCATTCACACGGAATCATCCATCGCGATATAAAGCCGCACAACATTATCCTGACGCCACGTGGGCACGCTAAGGTGCTGGATTTCGGCCTCGCCAAGATCGTGCAGGATGAGAAGGCGATGACATCGGCCGCGGAAAGCCGGCTCACCGACACCGGCGAAATCGTCGGCACAGTCGGCTATATGTCACCTGAACAACTCAAGGACTTGCCCGTCGATACGCGCACTGATTTGTTCTCGCTTGGGGTGACGCTGTACGAGTGCGCCACGGGCAAGTCCACGTTTTCAGGATCGAGCAAGATTCAAATCTCGCTTCAGGTCATTCAGTTTGATCCCCCAAGACCGTCGCAAACGAATTCGGACATTCCTTTCGCTTTGGATGAAATAATACTGAAGTCAATCGCGAAGGATGTTGAAGCAAGATACCAGTCGGCGGACGAAGTGCTGTCGGATCTCAAAGAGTTGCAGGCTGCGATCGCCGATGGAAGCGCATTCAATACCCGGCAACTGACTCCAATGCCCGGGTCGTCGGGAAAGCGTCGGCCACCAACCCTGACACGCAGGATTCGCAACATCCCAGTGCGAGTCAAAATCGGGCTCCTCGTCATGCTAACGGCCCTTGGGATATTTGGAGTCTTCGGCCTGCGGCGCCCGCCGGCGCACGAACCGACTCCCGCGGCAAAGAAGTATTACGACAGTGGAACCGAAGCAATTCGTTGGGGCTCTTATTACCAAGCGAGTAAGGCTCTTGAGGATTCGATCAAATTTGACGACGGCTTTGCGCTGGCGCACGCCCGGTTAGCCGAAGCATACGCTGAGACGGACTATTCAGAAAAAGCTAAGGACCAGTTACTGCAGGCGATTGCCCTGACGCCCGATCGATCCTCGCTTCCGGGGCTCGGCGCTACTTACCTCAATGCGATAGCCGCCACGGTTGGGCGCGATTTTCCCGCGGCGATCGAACACTACTCCAAGATAGCAGCGGAGTCCTCAGGACCAGAGAAAGCAAGTGCCTATGTGGACCTTGGCCGCTCATACGAGAAAAGCGAGAACGTCGATAAAGCGATCGAATACTATATCGAGGCGACGAAGACCGATTCACAGTCCGCGCCGGCATTTCTCAGGCTGGGTATTCTGTATGCTCGCCGCCAAAACCTGAGCGGCGCGCTTGAAGCTCTCTCGACCGCCGAAAACATATATCAAACTGTCTCAAATGAGGAGGGCGCCGCTGAGGTTTGGTATCAGCGGGGTGTGATACAAGCCAGGAACAAAAACCTCAGCGAAGCAGAGAAGGAGCTAAAAAGGTCACTAGAGTCTTCGCGTAAAGGAAACAACTATCAAACCGTGAGAACGCTTTTGCAATTTAGTGGTGTTTACGATGCCCAGGGAAATCCGCAGGCAGCGAACCACAGCGCAACTGAAGCCTTTGAGATCGCGCAGAGCAACGGCATCAGAAACCTTGCGACCAATGGTCTTCTGGACCTCGCCAGCACTCAGCTTTCTCGCGGGAATCTGGACACCGCCGAAAAATATCTCGTTCAAGCGCTCGGATACGCAGAAGCAGATAGGGCGCAGAAAACTGAAGCAAGAGCCAGGTATCTTCTTGGAAGCTTGAACCTGAAGCTCGGCAGAATCGATGAGGCGATTTCCTTTCTTGAACAAGCGCTGAAGTTCTTTCAAGGCGGAGACTACAAAGTCGAGATCGCAAATGCGCTGTTGCTTACTGGCCGCGCATACCGGGTAAAGGGCGAATATGAGATTGCTCTGAAAACCTTTAGCCAAGTTATTAAGACTGCGGAGGGACTCGGCGATCCTGCGCGAATCGCTGCCGCGCACTCGAGTATCGCGCTCGCTCTCGGTGAACTAGAAAGATACCCCGAGGCGCTACTAGACGTTAATGAGAGTTATCAGATTAATGATCATTCGAAGGCGATCGTTGACAAGGGCACTGACCAAATGAATCGCAGTCGATTCCTTATGCGATTAGGGCGCTACCCGGAGGCCGCTGCGGCCCTTGACGCCGCTCGAGTGATCGCAGCCGGACCAACCCCGAACCAAGACGGAAGCTACAAGACGCTCCTGGCTTGGGTGCATCTTACTGATTCTGAGATGGCGCTCAGTCAGTCGCGCTTCAACGAAGCGATCACGAAGGGCCAAATCGCTTTGGACAATGCAACGAAACAGAACATAAGAGACATTGCTTGTCCGGCAAAGTATACGATCGCTATCGCGCAGGCTTCTTCTGGAAACGCTCCATCAGCACTGAGACTATGCGAAGACGCGGTGGCAATCGCCAAAGACGTAAAGAGCCCGCGTCTGCTCTCTAGTGCTCTTCTGGCTCAGGCCCATGTTTTGTTGCTGCGAAGAGACGCGAAGGGTGCGCTCGAGAAGGCAATCGAATCGCAGCAAATGTTCGCGCAGGCCGGGCAGATGGATTCCGAGTGGCAGGCTTGGGTTGTTGCCGCCCAGGCAAATCAAGCTCTCGGCAATAAGCCAGCCGCCGAGATATGCGCGTCACGAGTTGATAATCTGTTGGGGAGCCTTCAAAAGAACTGGGGGCAGGAGGCATACGACAGCTATCTGCGCAGACCTGATATCGAGAACTTGCGCAAAACTCTGGCAATGATTTCTAACCGCAGCAAATGAACTCAGACAACACAAGGAGACAAAACCAATGACACCCGTAACTCACATGCCCGGATACCAACCAAGTCTAGTGCCCGGTTACTTCTTAAGCGCTGAACGTGATCCTCCAGGCGGCGGCGGCGGCCCAGGCGGCGGTTCCGCGGGCGGCGGTCACAGGCCCGGTGGCAAGCCCGGCAAAAAGGGCGGCGCCAAGAAGGCAACGTCCAAGAAGACGACGAAGAAAAAGAGATAGCGAATCTTTCTTGACTCTGTCTGAATTTTGATCGCTCCGCTTGAATCGTAAGCGGTCATCACTCGCCGGGCCGCCGCAGTTTCGGTGGCCGGCGAGACGATGATCCAAAGTACCAACAGCGACCGGGCCAGGCCTCAAGCGTGTTGACGCGCGTTCGAGTGTTTGTGTGCCGATGGATGTCAATATCGTGCCAAAAAGTGAAGAAAATATAGGCGCAAGAGGAAAGCTTGAGAAAGCCGCGGGCGTGTTTCGTAGCCGCCCGGCCAGCATCATGAAGCTCGCCACCTTTTTGAAAGCGAGTGAGAAGAAGCATCTGCTTTCACGAAAGGACCGGCTGCGAATAGTCGAACAGGCGCTCCTGTTGCTGAACATGAACTATGTTCATCTTCCACTCAAGCGCGCGATGCACGCGGTAGATCCAATTCAACGTCTAAAACTCCTTAGATTTCGCCTCCTCGAAATGAAGGAAAGCGAAATGCCGAGCGAGATCACCTTCCACAAGCGGATGATGGAGATCTTCGCATCGACGCGCGATCTGCACACGCTCTATCTTTTACCCAAACCCTTCAGCGACCGGGTTGCATACCTTCCCTACCTCATCGAACAGTACTTCGAACGCGATAAGAACGGGCGGCGCGTCGAAAAATTCATGGTCTCGAGGGTAGCCGAGGAGTTCTTCAAAGCACTGCCGAATCCCGGGCCCGAGGTGATCAACTTCGAGCCAGGCGTGGAAGTGCTCCACTGGAATGGCGTGCCTATAAAGAGGGCGATCGAGCTGAATGGTGAGACTCAGGCCGGCAGCAACATCGAAGCCAGATTCGCGCGCGGGCTTGATAATCTCACGATCCGGCCGCTCGAGACTTCACTGCCACCGGACGAGAGCTGGGTTTCGCTCACCTATCGCTCCAGATCTGGCGAAACATTGACGTTCACTCAGGAATGGCTCGTTTATAAAATGAGCGACGACGACGCGGAACCGGTTGCGTCCAAATCGACCAAAAAGAAACGAGCGGCCATCGACATTAAGAAGACAAAAATAAATCAACTCAAGCGAACGATGTTCGCCCCGCGAAATCTCAATGTGGCGAAGTCATTCGAGAAGATGTTCTACGCTCAGGTTCGAAGAATCGACGGCAAGGACCTGGGATATATTCGCCTGTTCAACTTTGAGGTGGACGAACCGGATAAATTTGTAGACGAGATCGCCCGCGTAATCACGTCCGATGGCTTCCCGCAGGAAGGCCTTATTCTCGATGTGCGAGGCAATGGCGGCGGAACAATCAGAGCGGGCGAACGCCTTCTTCAGTTGTTCACGCCGCGCCGGATCACGCCCGAACGGTTTGAGTTCATAAACACGCCGCTGAACCTCGAAATCTGCCGGCACGCTCCTGAGGATTGGGGCCTTTCTCAATGGGCCGAATCGATAGCCGAAGCCGTCGTGACCGGAGCAACTTACTCAAGAGGGTTTCCGCTCAACTCCGAGCGCTCGTGCAATAACATTGGCCAGGTCTACTATGGACCCGTGTTATTGGTTACCGACGCGCTGTCGTACAGCACCACTGATATTTTCGCCGCCGGATTTCAGGACAACGAAGTCGGCGACATTCTGGGCACAAGCGATAACACCGGCGCCGGCGGAGCGAATGTCTGGTGGTATGACGATCTTGTGACCGCGGTCGGAAAGGCGGCTCACTCACCGTTCAAGCCTTTGCCGCGAGGCGCCGACATGATCGTGGCGATGCGACGCAGCATCCGAGTTCGCAAACACGCGGGACGGCCTCTTGAGGAACTGGGAATCACTCCCGATCATCGGCACTACATGACTAAGCGCGACGTGCTGGAGAGTAATCAGGACCTGGCTGAGCGCGCGGCGAAGCTGCTCAGCCAGCAACCGGTGTATGCGATGTCCGTGAAAACGTTCGAGCGCAACGGCACACGGGGCATAACGGTGTCCGCGAGCTCCGGGACTCCTCCTGGTAACGACACGAAGATGATCTCACGATTGGATGTCTACAGAGATGGACGGCCTCTCAAGTCTTTTGAAGCAACCCAGGGCGCCATTCAACCGAGAAGCATCAGCTTTGGTAAGAGTCATATCAAGAAAGCAGAAGTTAGAATCGAAGCGTACGACTCAGAGGGCGATCTGGTTGCGGCTCGCCGGTTGGATGGCTGACGCACTCAAACTAGACGTACGATCCGCCAGTCACAAGCAAAAGGGCGCCGGTCACATAATCCGATAACGGAGACGCAAGGAACAAAACCGGGCCAGCCGCCTCCTCAGGAGTTCCCGCGCGTCCGAGCGGTATGAATTGAGCGGCCATCTGCCTCATCTGATCGGGAATTCCCAATTCGACTTGTTTGCCCGCTCTCTCGATCGTCTCGTGTTTCTCTTTCGCCTGGGTCAACCGAGTGTCGATAAAACCGTAAGCCACGGCGTTCACGTTGATGTTGAAACGCCCCCACTCTTTCGCCATCGTTTTTGTAACACCAACAATTCCCATCTTGCCCGCTGAGTAATTGATCTGACCCGAATTTCCCGCGACGCCCGAGGTCGACGAGACGTTGATGATCTTTCGATGAACTCTCTTGCCCTCAGCGATCTCCTGCTTTGCGACCTCGCGCATGTAAGGCGTTGCCGCTCGTATGATTCGAAACGGCGCGGTCAGATGAACATCGATCATCGCGTACCACTGCTCGTCGGTCATATTCTGAACCACCGAATCCCAGGTGTAGCCCGCGTTGTTAACGATGATGTCGATACCGCCGAACGATTCGGCGCATGTCTTAACCAGTCGATCAGGAAACTCTGGATCGGTAACGCTACCGGCACACGCGACTGCCTTGCCTCCCGCGCTATTAACTTCCGCCGCCGTAGCCTCCGCCACATCTGCGTCGATGTCGTTGATGACTACCGAAGCGCCGTGATCCGCAAACAGCTTCGCGATGCTGCGTCCGATCCCGCGGCCTGACCCGGTGATGATTGCGGACTTGCCTTGTAACAATCTGAAGTCTGCCACGCTCTTCCTCCAAAACTATTCGGTATGAAACTTGTACGAGCGTCCCTCAGTGGGCGCCCCTCTTCACGAATGAGCGCCTCACGATCGAGGGGCGCCCACTGAGGGACGCCCGTACAAGTTCTTTCATTGTGACTGCCTGCTAGGTTATGCAGATTCCGCCGTCGACAGGAATCACCACTCCATTCACATACGCGCCAGCCCGCGACGAAAGATAAATCGCAACGCCCGCCATATCCGGCGGAGAACCGATTCGCCCAAGCGGACACTCGGCTTCGATCTTCGCCTGAAAATTCTCGAGCAGCCATTTGGTCATCTGACTCTCGAACGGCCCGGGCGCTATCGCGTTGACTGTGATGCCCTGCCGGCCGAGCTTAACCGCGAGCACGCGAGTCAGATGATGCACTGCGGCTTTGCTCGGCGCATAGGCGTAGTTCTCGACACTCGGAACCTTGATACCATCAATCGATCCGATGTTGATTACCCTCGCGGGATCGCCAGACCGTGAGCCGCGTTCCAACATCGGAACGAGATCGCGCGTCAAAAAGAACATCGCCTTGACGTTTGTGTCCATCACTTTGTCGAAGCCCGCTTCGGGATACTCGGCGAGCGCCGCGCCCCAGGCGGCCCCCGCATTGTTGACCAGTATGTGCAATGCTTCTTCTCTCGCGGACAACTCTTTTGCGAGCCGCTCGCATTCATCCGCGGATGAGAGGTCCGCCGGAATCGAAACACACCTGCCGAAAGCCGATAGCTCACTCGCAACCTGATCGCAGACCTCTTTCTTGCGCGATGAAATGTAGACCTTCGCGCCCGCTTCGACGAAGCCTCGCGCGATCATCAGTCCGATGCCCCGCGAGCCGCCGGTCACCAGAGCTACTTTGCCTTTGATCGAAAACAAATCCTGAACGTTGATTGCCTGGCTATCGCCCATCAGTTCTCTCCGCAAGTGACTTTCAAGCAGCGTTTATTTGGCTGCCGTCTTTGTGTAGACCGCATTCCCAAGTCGAACGAACGGGCCGCCGTTTTCGGATAGTTCTTCGGTTACGGTAAACGAGTGTGCCGCAACGACGGAGATGATTCTCTTCAATTGAAGCGTTTGACCTTTCACCTTGATCGGATCCACGGTGAACCTGATCGAGATCGGGCTGCTCCAGTCGCCTTTGCTCTGGATCTGAATGCCGTTCGCAAGGCGTTCCGCGAATGCGAGTGTCTTGGCCGCCTCGTCCCAAACAATCACAGCGGACTCCTTGAATGCGGCGCCGTCAGAGTTTCCCACCGTCGCAACATCGAGCGTCTTGCCGTCGGCTCGCAGCGTCACGGTAGCGGTGCCTTCTCTTGGAGCCGGGCCAAGCGGGCTCTCGCGGCCGATCCATTTGAAACTCCACTGTCCCACGAAATAGTTAGGCGATTGCTTCTGCTGCGGCTGTGGCACCTCGCGTCTTGGTGGTGGCTGCTGCGCCTGCTGCCCGCTCGGCGCGCCTGCCGGGACTTCGCCGCCGCGTTTCAAGTCGAAGGTGAACGCATAAGTCTGTCCGCCGAATTCGACCTCGCCCTTCCCTTTCAACGAGTCGCCCTGCAGCACGAACGCGTAATTAACCACGATCGCACCCTGTCCGGTATCGACTTCAGTTTTCGCGGTAACTTTGTCTCCGTCGATCTTGATGTCTTTCAGCGGCGCCTCCGCGCCGGGGCGCAACCCGGAGATCGAGCCGGAATATTTATCACCGTCCTTCTTGAAGTTTGCGACCGCCGGTTGCTGACCCTGAATGCCGTCAACGGTACCCGCCCATCGGCCTTCGAGTTTGTCCGCCTGAGCGTAACCGGCAAAGCCGGCGACGAGTGAACCCAAAACAACGAATGCAGACATTAGTGCCCTGCGCATTTATTCATCCTCCAAATAATCAGCTTTCGATTCAAGAACCTGAGATCGCCACGACGCGGCGAGTATCCTGTCCTCGTCCGCAACAGAAGCGGGCGGCCCGACTAGAGTCGAGTACCGCCCGTTGATGCACTCAGTAGTACACGTATCAACCCTATTTGCCGGAAGACTGCTTTACCGCTGCTGTTTCACGCTGCTCTGTATCGCGAGTGTAGCCGAACCAGCCGATCATCATCTCTTCCCACGTCTGATCGCCCCACCGCACTTCCTTGGTCGGATCAGGATTGTATTTGTTCTTCGTGGAGTTGTCGAAGTGCGCTACGCAATCGAGCCTTGTCCCTTTTGGAAGCGCAACCGGCTTCTCCAACACATAGGTCAACTGCCAGTTGAAATCGTATTTCGGCACGCTCAACAAGATTTCCGAACGGCCGTCGGGATAAACCGCTGTGTAGGTAAAATCCTTTCCGCGAAAATGCATGTGAGGCATGAACGAGGAAATGTGAACGTCATCTTTGAAGGTCGTCGATGACCTGACTTCGTGATTGGCCTCGCCCGCGGGAATCACGAAACGCGCGTTCAATGCGTTGCCGGTAACAACCGTTCTGATCGGCGGCTCTTTCGCGAAGATGAGCCCGATGCTTGTCCGGTCTTTGGTTGCTTCGCCGTTGGTCGTGTAGTGCATCTGAAAAACGATATTCGAACCGGCCTTAATTAATCGAGCTGTTCCCGGCGCAAACACCACTCCGGTTTTGTTCGGCGTAATGCCGCCCAGTTGACCACGGCCCTGTTGAGCTTCACCGGCCGCATTTCCTCGCCGGCCTCCAGCTCCGGGCTCCTGCGCAAATGCAATGACGTGATGCACCACTCCTCGATTGCCCGGCCTGATCTCCATCGCCTGAATCCATTTGTCTTCTTTGAATCCCGTCGGGATCGTGAAGTACAGATAACGTATCGTTCCGTCCGCCGGGATCGCGTGCTCTTCCTGCATCTCGAGCACGACGTCAGGTTTGCCGATGGTCCATCCCTGAACAAACTTCGGAGCGGGCGGCAGATCTTTGTCGTCGCCCTTTGGCGCTCCGGCATCGACCCAACCGACGATCGTTTCTATTTCTTTTTGAGAGAGGCTCGGGTCGTTTGAGAACTTGCCGTAGTGAGGGTCAGCCGACCAGGGTGGCATCGATCGATCCGCGACTCGCTGGCGAATCGACTTCGCCCACGGACGCACTTCCTGATAGCTGACGAGTGACATCGGCGCGATCTCGCCCGCCCGATGACACTCAACGCATCGATTATAAAGAATTGGAGCGACGTCCTTCGTGAAAGTCACAGTCGCCGCTGACGGACCGCTGGCCGACGCCGCGGCCATCATCAGAAAGAACAATCCCACGATCACTGTTCCGGATTTAAGTAAGCGCATTTCGATGCCTCCTCAAGAGATCACACACACCAGATCGCGCGGAGTAAGAGCCGCGCAAGTCGCATACTATTTCACCGCGGTTTCTTTTCGCAGATCCTGACTGTCGATCGTGTAGTCGAGCCACCCGATCATCATCTCTTCCCACGTCTGCGGACCCCATCGCACTTCTTTCGTCGGATCGGGGTTGAACTTGTTCCGCTCGGAATTGTCATGATGTGCCACGCATTCGATGCGGCTGCCTTTGGGCGCCGCGACTGGCTCTTTCAGGAAGTAATTGAGTTGCCAGTTAAAATCGTATCGTGGAACTTTCAAAAGAACCTTTGACGTTCCGTCGGGATACACGAGCTTGTATTCGAAGTCTTTGCCGCGGACGTGCATGTGCGGCATGAAGCTTACGATGTGCGAGTCCTCCTTAAAGGTCATCGCAGCCTTTGATTCGTAATTGGGTTCGCCCGCGGGAATCATCAGGTTGCGCGAAAAAGCTCCGGTGGTGATGACCCGCTTCTCGATTGGACTCTTCGCGAAATAGAGCCCGATGCTCGTGCGGTCCTTGCTCGTCTGACCATTGGTTGTGTAATGCATTTGAAAGATCAGGACCGAGCCTTTCTTGATGAGCTTTGCTTGTCCGGGCTTGAGCATCAACGGACTCATGCCAGGCGCCCAACCGAGCAACATACCGTCTGGATTCTGAGCGCGGGCTTGACCCTGGCCTTCCTGCTGCAAGCTGCGCGCTTCACCTTCGCGATTAGCGGCGGCGCCCAGATTCAGTTCTCCGGCCGGCGGCAGCGGACCCTGACCCGGCTCACGCACGCTGACAATCACGTGATGTACAACGCTCGGATCGCCTCGTTTGATTTCGGCGAACTGAACGTACTTGTCTTCGGTGAAATTGGTCGGCACAACAAAGTGCCTGTAGGCTACGACGCCATCAGCAGGCACGGTCGCTTCCAGAGTCATCGGAAGAACAACGTCAGGGTTGCCAAACTTCCACCCAACATCGGAAAACTTCGGCGCGGGCGCCAAGTCTTTAGCGTTTCCCTCTTTCGCGCCGCCATCGACCCAGGCGACGATGGTATCGATCTCCTGTTGCGAGAGCCGCCGGTCGTTCGCAAACTCGCCGAAGTGCGGATCCGCAAGCCACGGCGGCATGCGCCGCTCGGCTACCACCTCGCGAATCGATCTCGCCCACGGACGAGCCTCCTTGTAGCTCAGCAGCGACATCGGCGCGATCTCGCCCGCCCGATGACATGCCGCGCAGTTCTTGTACAGGATCGGGGCAACATCCTTCGCGAAGGTCACCGCATTCGATGCCTTGTCGCTGGCGCTCGTCGACCATTGAAACAAAAGGAGGGCGGCAAGAATCACAAGGCCGCTGAGGCTCAATCCGCCGGTGCGTTTCATAGAAGTCTCTCCTGTGAATAATCGGTGCGGTTCAGTTCCACTGTGTTCGCCGTGAGGCGGGTAACGGATTCGCGAGCCCGAGGGCCACGACTCAACGTCCATCCCAATCTATTACTGAACGAGGGTTTTCAGATCGAGCTTGACCGTCGATTCATACCGACCGACTGGCCGGTTCGATTTATACCAATCGGAGCCTTCGAAATCAAGCTAAGCAGTCGCGGCTTGACTCCGGCTTGACGGTTGCGATCTAATCGAACCTCGAAGGTTGGCCCCTTCGCCCCCGAAACAAATAGACCGGATTGGGATACTCGCATGGATATATACGCGTACTTGCTCATGACAAGCGACATCGCTCTGATATTGTGCGGCGCAACAATGTATTGGTTCTCACCGCGGCTCAGACGAAACTGGATCCTTGGTTATGGTTCACCTCGCTCGATGATCAATGATGACTCATGGCAGGCAGCGAATAGATTCGCCGGGTCTGCTTTGGCATTGCTCGCGCTTGCTGCGATGTCGTGGCAGGTCAGCGCGTGGCACATCATAACCACGAGTGAGTTCGCCCAGGTGGCAACGGTCGCGGCGGTGTTCTCCCTGCCATTGGTCGACATGTTCCTGACGGAAAAATATCTCGCGCGGCGATTCAGATCCTAACCCGAGCCGAATAGCAACCAGAACATTCAAACTGCCGGAACCGCTTATCGCGGGCAAGCGTTAGACCGAGTAGTGCATTCGTCAGCGTTTGGAGGTCACCGTGAAAGCACGCGCAACGATGGTTTCTGTCCTGATTGCAGCCCTCTTCACCGCGACTGCGTTCCCTTTTACGCCCTTAGCATCCACAGCCACTCCGTTCACCCAGGTTTCGAGTCGTCAGCCAAAGCCATCTCCAACTGGCTCTCGGCTCGAGACGATATTCGCGGCAACAGAGACCAATGGAACACTGTTTGAGAATGTGACTGCAGTGTTGCTCAAGAAATATTACGACGAGCGATTCAGAACCCAGACGCTTCCCGGGCTCATCTCCGAATTCACCGAGAAAGCAAAGCATGCCGCCACGCTTTACGATCAAAGAGTCGTCACCGAAGAACTGCTCAGCCATATCCCTGCTTCACATCTTGGCCTTATTTCCAGAGCTTCCCATCGGCAGGTGATGTGGGATCTCGAAGGCCGCACCTACCCGATGCTCGGATTTCAACTGATCGAGATCAACTCAAAGTATTATGCGTTTACGGTGCTGGAGGGTGGTCCGGCGGCTCGTGCAGGCGTCCTACCCTGGGATCGAATCGTCGCTATCGACGGCATATCCCCGGAGACCTCCTCGCGTGTCGACTGGCGTTCCGATGACGCGTACATTGGCGATGATCGAGATCCGCCCGTTCACTATTTGCTCGCGTCAGCCGGGGACACAATTCGGTTCAAGATCGAACGACGCCGTGACAAATTCATCGAGCTTAGCGTGCCTGTTGAGGACTACTCTGCGTTCGCGGCCGCACGGGCCAGCACGCGATTGCTGAAGGCGGAAGACCGAAGCTTCGGATATCTTCACTTCTGGTACGTTCATATGACGGGAATACCCGAACTCATCAAAGACAAGATCGAGGGTGAGTTCGGAAAGTGCGATGGACTGATAATCGATCTGCGAGGAAGAGGCGGGAACGCATTCGCGATCTCGAAAATTGTCGATGCTCTCCGAGCGGATCGAGCTGGCCGCCACAGACCGATCATCGCATTAATAGACCGACAATCCAGAAGCGCGAAAGACGTGCTCGCCTACGAACTGAAGAGCCAGGGTATCGCGCGACTCGTAGGCGAACCGACAGCCGGAGCGGTCATTCCCGCTTCATTTGCAGACGTCGGCCATGATTCGATTCTCATGTTTCCGACTTTCAAATTGCCCAGGTACACCGACCTGCTCGAGGCCAAACCTGTTGCGCCCGATGTGCTGATTCAACGTGCTGGTCCGTTGAGTGCCGGTGATGATCCCATCCTTAATGCCGGTCTCGCCGAAGCACTCAAACTTGCCAAATCAGCCGCGAAATAGAACTGACGACGCGGTTGTTTATCTCACTCTCAGTGGGAGCATCATCTGCGACGGCCGCTTGCGCCCGCTGTGAATCGTAATTATCGATGGCGCGTTGTCATTGGCTCCGGGCGGCCGGAACGTAGGGAAATCAATATTCGAGACTTTGATCCTGAGTGAATGCCCCGCCGCGAACACCCAATCATCGCCGTTGTCTTTGAAGCTCACCGGCCTCACTTCCGCCGCGGCGAGTCCCGTCACCCGCGTACCGCCTACCGTCACTTCGGTCTCGGTTCCATCAGGCGCAACATCAAAGGTTCTAACTAACAAGTCCACATCGGCTGATGTCGAGCAGCTTATGAATAGCGTGAACTCGCTCGATCCGATCATCTCGGTCTCGGTTTCAAAAGGCGCAAGCGTGTATTCGAACTTCAGCGGTATGTTTGCTATCGCTTCGGCGCGACCACTCAGCATATCCGCTTGCGATGGTATCTCAGCGCCGAGGCGCGAGCTTCGAATGCGCTCCGGGTGAAATATTCCACCCACGGACTGCTCCGCAAGAGAACCCTTTTTCTTGTGAGACAAAATGCCACTGGGCTTCAGGAATAGCGGCGTTTCCTCGATCCCGGACGACGGAAGCGTCTTCGCACTGAACGGCAAAACCGAGAACGGCGCCGGTGCGCTCGTCACCGTTCGCGAATCAGTCGGGCCGATGTCTCGCAGATAGTGATCGAACCATCGAAGCACCTGCGTGGCGATATAGAGTTCCTCGCCTTCGTACGTATGCCCCTGCGGTGGATGGCCCCTGCGCCCCAGGTAAATTTGCCTGGGCGCCGTTAACTGAGAAAAGACGTCCATCACTTGCGTCGATGGAAAAAGATAATCGTCCCACGATTGGATTATGAATATCGGCGCGCGCGGCTGGCGCGCCGGATCTACAACTTCATTTCCCTGGGCGTCGCGATGGGCGATCGAACGCGCGCGAAGAGCTTCTCTTACGCTTGTAGCGACTTGTCCATTCGCGCCTGCGTCGAACAGATCGAATTCAAGCTGCGTGTAGTTGTAAAAAGGAGGTTGTCCTGTCTGCCGTTGCAGTCCAGCATAGAATTCGGCGATGCCAAGCCGGTAGTTTATCGCACCATTTGGATAGAGCGCCTGTTCAAGGTCCGTCCAACCCACCAGTGGAATAACCGCCGACACGCGGGGGTCGGAAGCAATCTGATACGAGTGCCCCCCGCCGTACGAGCCGCCGATCACGCCGATCTTCGTTACACGAGGTCCAATCGCGTGATCCGGATCGTTGATGAGCCAATCGATGACGTGCCTCAGATCCTCCAGCTCATCCGGTCCGCAAAGCGTCGCTCGTCCGCCCGATTCCCCGTTGCCAAACCCTCGAGCCGTATACGAGAGCACCGTGTAGCCGGCGGCCGAGATGTAGTACGCGAGGTTGTCTTCGCCGGTCAAGCGATGCCCGCCCCATCCGTGTATGTAGATCACCGCCGGCGCCGCGGGAAATAGCCGCGGTTGATAAAGCGTAGCGGCCAGCCTGATGGTTCCCGAGCCAAACGACCCCGCAGGCACGTCAATGAAACGATCAGAAACATCAACCAACAGACCGGGGCTCGCGGTCGAGTTGGAAGGAAGGTATGTTCCAGATAAAAGAGCGGCCAGGAAAGGAAGGATGAGCAGCTTCTTAGAAATCACGACGTAACATCTCCGACGAAGAATCGGGCAGTCGCGACTCCAGATTGATAGCAGGAGTCGGACTTCGAGGTCAACTGAAGGTGAGACTCCGCAAACTCCCAACGCCACGCAGCTTCGCTTAGCTTCAGTGATGCGCTCGCTTGGCTTTCAAGAGTCTCGCATCTACAATCCGGTGCTGAACTAGTCACAAGTACGCGACGTTCACACCATCACATCGGTCTCAGCCAGGAGGAATTATGGAAATCGCTCCGGTCACTCTCGAAGGCCAGTACGTGCGATTGGAGCCGATGTCACGAGCGCACGAGGAAGCACTCATCGCTGCCGCCACCGACGGTGAGCTTTGGAATTCCACGGTGACAATCGTTCCGTCTCGCGCAACCATCGGAGCGTACATCGCGACGGCGCTTAATGCTCAAGCCGAGGGGCACGCGCTTCCTTTCGTCATCATACAAAAGTCGGCGGGCAAGATAGTTGGCAGCACCCGTTATTTCCACATCGAACGAGATCACCGTCGCCTCGAAATCGGATACACCTGGTTGTCGGCAAGCGCTCAACGCACAAAAGTGAATACTGAAGCCAAGCTGTTGCTCCTCACACATGCCTTCGAGCGCCTCGGAAGCATTCGCGTCGAATTCGTCACGGACATTCTGAATGAGCAGTCGCGAACGGCGATCCTGCGGCTCGGTGCAAAGCAGGAAGGCGTGCTGCGCAATCATATGATCATGCCCAGCGGCCGGTATCGCGATTCAGTGTGCTTCAGCATCATCGAACCGGAATGGCCGGCGGTTAAAGCCGCGCTCCAGGCTAAGCTTGCTTCATGAGCGAAGAGTCCGATGAATGAAGAGCGCAGAATCATCGTCGCTTCCGACGCCGGAATATCGATTCGATCCTTCGCCGATATCTCAAACGCGATTGGCGAGTGTCTCGGAAGTGGCGGGCTGATTCTTACCGAGAGTGACCTGGCCCGGGAGTTCTTCGATCTTCGCAGCGGGTTGGCGGGTGAGCTATTTCAGAAGTTCATAAACTATAAGGTGCGGATTGCGATTGTATTACGGGACCCGTCGGCCTATGGCGAGCGTTTCGCCGAACTTGCTTACGAGCATGCGTCACACAATTTGATTCGCTTTGTTCGATCTCAAAATGAAGCGAACGATTGGCTTCTCAAATCTTAACAACAAGCTTGCCCTGATTTGATCCATCGAACAGCTTATTGATCGCTCGCGGAGTCTGTTCCAACCCTTCAACCACATCGACTCGATACTTTATCTTGCCCTGCATCAGCCAGCCGCCAAGCGCCGTCTTCGCTTCACTCGCGCGATCCATGTAGTCCGTGACGAGAAAGCCCTGCATGCGAGCGCGCTTTATGATCAGCATCGCAAGGTTGTATGGCCCGGGCGCCGGCTCGGTCGCGTTGTATTGCGAGATCAATCCGCATACCGAAATGCGCGCTCCGATATTTATCTGCGCGAGCACCGCGTCGAGTATCGCGCCGCCCACGTTCTCGAAGTACACGTCGATTCCGTTTGGACACGCTCGCTTCAGAGCTTCGGACACGTTTTCGGTCTTGTAGTTGATCGCGGCGTCGAAGCCCAACTCTTCAGTGAGCCAGCGGCACTTGTCATCCGAGCCGGCGATGCCAACTACGCGCAGTCCTTTGATCTTGCCTATCTGCCCGACGAGTGAACCCACGGCGCCTGCCGCTCCCGAAACGACCAACGTCTCACCGGCTTTCGGTTGGCACACGTCGAGCAGTCCGTAGTAAGCAGTCAACCCGATGTGTCCAAACAATCCCATGTAAGCGGTCAATGGAATCGCCGGATTGTCCGGCAACTTCGAGAGCCCAGCGCCGTTGGTCACCGCGTACTCCTGCCACCCAAGCAAGCCCGAAACATGCTCGCCGGCCTTGAAGTTCGCGTTGCGCGATTCTTCAACAACGCCGATCGTGCCGCCGCGCATTACGTCTCCCAATTTGACGGCCGGCAGATACGTATCGCGGTCACTGGCCCAGCCGCGATTCGTGGGATCAAGCGAGATGTACTTATTATGAACGAGCATCTCACCGTCCTCGAGATCGCGCACCGGCTCCTCGGTCCACTTGAAGTCGCTGTCTTTGAAAGTACCCTCGGGCCTTGCTGCGAGCCGCCACTGTCGATTCATTCTGTCGGTCATGATTTATCTCCGTATTATTTCGGTCTTGAGCGCGGCGGATGATACCACAAAGTTATAGAAGGCGTAATTCGAAACCGCGCTCAGGAGCTTTGCGGCTCTTCGCGTCTCTGCGCGAAACGCGAGACTGGTTCCCGCAAAAACGCCAAGGCCCGCAGAGGTCGCTGAGTTCGTTTCACGATAGCGAAGTTTGACACCCGTTCCAGCCCCAATCTAGAATTGACACCGCAGGCAACAACCGAGGAGAACGGGTATTGACGTTCGTACTATCGTTCATTCAAACAACTCAATCTCAACCCAGCGCCCTCACTGACCTTCTATTGCGAACCAGTCCCCTCGCAAAAGGGGTGCTCATCCTGCTGTTGATTTTCTCGATCTATTCCTGGGCGATCATTATCACCAAGTGGCGATGGCTCAAAGACGCCGAGAAAGAGACGAAACAGTTTCTGGCGCGATTTCAGCGCGGCGGAAAACTTTCCGAACTCTATCAAGCGGCTGACGCCGACACTCGAAGCCCGCTGGTGCGAGTCTTCATGGCCGGCTATGACGAAATAAACAATCAGATCGGCGAAGCGGCGGGACAAGTGCGCAGTCTCGACTCGCTCAGCCGTGTCCTGCAATCGGCGACGATCTCCGAAGTATCGCACATGGAAAAACGATTGACCTGGCTTGCGACAACGGCAAACGCCTCGCCGTTCATCGGATTGTTCGGGACGGTGGTTGGGATCATCATCGCGTTTCAGGGATTGAGCAGCGCTTCGGTATCATCGATCCAGGCCGTCGCGCCCGGAATAGCCGATGCGTTGATCGCCACGGCCGCCGGGATCGCCGCCGCCGTGCCCGCCGCGATTTTTTACAACCAATTCTTGAATCGGATAAAAGCGTTGACCGCGATCATCGATCGATTCTCATTGGAGCTGCTGAATCTTGTTGAGAGGCATTACGTAGCAGGGGTCAGCGGATAGGGGTTGGGGGTTAGGGGTTGGGTTGGACTAACCCCCATCCCCTATCCCCCAACCCCCAACCCCCATTCTTATGGCATTTACTGATCAGCGCGGACGAACTCAGACATCGCTTTCAGAAATCAACGTCACTCCGTTGGTGGACGTGATGCTTGTGCTGCTGGTCATCTTCATGGTGACCGCCCCGATCCTCCAGACTGGAATCGAAGTCAATCTGCCCAAGACCCAGGAAACTCGCGCGGAACAACCAAAACCAAAAGCCGTCGTGGTCAGCATCGACAAAGACGGAAACGTTTATCTCAGCACTCAGTCAGAAGCGAAACAGGTGAATGTTAATGATCTCGGGGCGCTGCTCGCTGAGAAGCTGGGATCGTCCGGCGAGCGAAAAGTATACGTGCGCGGAGACGGCGAGACGCCGTATCGGATTATTGCTTACGTGTTGGATCTGGCGAAGCAGGCAGGCGCTGATGTGAGTCTGGTGACTGAACCGACGGTAAAGAAGAAGTGAAGTTCGTAGTCCGGCATTCATGCGCACGTTTGTCTGACTCGCCGCTCAACTGAAAGCCCTACGAACATTCCCTTTCATAGAACTTGCGCTGAAGGCCGAACGACGAACATAAGAGATGGCAGAACTAGTCACATTCAAAAATGAGTTGGGTGAGAGCGACAAACGTCAACGGCTCGGTGTTGTTCTGTCGGTGCTAATGCACGTGGTGATCTTTGCCGTGTTGTTCTTCGGCTTCAGTCGAATTGGATCGACTCAGATCGTCGCGGCGGGACCCGGCGAAGGCGGTGAAGGCGGAGGCGGTTCGATTGAAGTCGGCGTCGCTGACAAATCGGCGATACTTGGATTCGCCAAACCTCAGCCTGTGTCTTACGTCGGTGACACCAACGACGCGATCAATAACGCGCGAGTCGAGAACGCTCCTCACGTTGATCCGAATTCCGAAGCGCTTCTTCCACCTACTGAAAAGGATGTTAGAGATCCTAAATCGCTCAAGACCGATCGCCCGGTCGTCAACCGTGAGGAGAAAATCTTTACCGGCAAGGAGGAACGAGGGCGCTCGCCGGATCAGACCGCGCAGGTCGGCGGCACCTATGGCAGCCCGACGCCCGGGAAAATTGGCCGCCTTGAAATTGGCTCTGGAGGTGGGTTTGGCGGCGGCTCTGGATCGCCGGGAGGCTCGGCCTACGGACGGATAATACAATCCATCCTGGGTCGCAACTACGATCCGCCGCCAATCGATTCGGCCGAAATTCAGTACGTCGTGATAGTGATCCGGATCGCGCGGGATGGGAGGATTCTTTCTCTTTCTGGTGGCCGATTAGACCCGGCGTATATTAAGCGGCGCTCGGCGAACCTCCTAGTGAACAACGCGGTTGAGCGTGCGGTGAAGACTGCGGACCCGCTGCCGCCCTTTCCACCCGGCTTCTTGCCTAATGCCCAGGAAGCGACCGCGGAAGTTTGGTTCCGCTATCCGAAATGATAATGTTCTAAGACTTCACCGCGGAGGACGCCGAGGACGCAGACCCAACGCGATGAATGCCACTGCGAACCTCGGCGTCCTCCGCGGCAGTGACCAGGGCTTATGAGACCACGAGTTTCAATCACATCTGCAATTCTCCTCGGCTTCGTTTTGTCGGGCGTGCCGATCATCGCTCGCCAGGAGCCGCCGCCTCAGGAGGACCTTCGAAAACAAATTGGCACGATCATCGTCACGCCCGGCAACGGACCGAATCTGGCCGTCGCCGACTTCGTCGCGCGCTCGGCAGGGGTCGAAGCCGCAGTTGGCACATTCAATCAAGTCCTGTGGGCGGATCTCGACTTCGCGGCGGTATCGGGTCTGGTCGGCAAGAGTCTCTATCCGAAGTCATTGGTTCCCGATCCCGCGTCACTCAAGTTCGATGATTGGAGCGGCGATCCGGTTAAAGCCGATTACCTCGCGTTCGGTAACATACAAAACACCAGCGGAGAGACGGCGGCGGACACTTATTTGTATGACGTGAAAACGAAACAGCAGCTCATCGCTTCGCGGCACAGCGGAGATGCGCGGCGCATAGCTCACGAATTCGCAGACGAGATAGTCAAGCTGCTCACGGGTCGCGATGGGATCGCAACCTCGAAGCTCGGTTTTGTTGGCGGCGAATCGATCAAGGTCATGGACTACGATGGATTCAATCAGCGAGGCTTCGCGAGCGACGGACCGATGGTTCGCTTTCCGCAGTTCTCGCCCGACGGCCGCTATCTGGCGTATGTGAGTTTCAAGACTGGTGTCCCGAACATCGTTGTTCGCTCATCGGAAGGCGGGTTGATTGGCGGGACGAGTTTCAATTCGACCACAACTTCTCCGACGATTTCGGCGAGTGGTCAGTTGGCCTTCAGCTCAGCGATCAGCGGCGACGGCTCGATGGAAATCTACGTCTCGAATCTGGATGGCTCGAACGCGCGCCGCTTGACTCGTACTCCGAGAGGAATAAACATCTCACCGCGATGGAATCCGAAAACCGGCCGCGAGATCGCTTTCATATCGGATCGAGCGGGAACACCGCAGGTCTACGTGATGGATTCGAGCGGCGCGAATCAGCGGGCGTTGATAGCGCGAGGCGGCCAGGCGGATTCGCCCTCGTGGTCGCCCGACGGACGCTACGTTGCGTTCACTTACGGCGGCGCCGGGAGCTTCCAGGTTTTCGTCGCCGACGTAGCATCGGGGCAGCTTCTTCAGCTAACATCGCAGGGACGAAACGAGAGCCCCACGTGGTCGCCGGACAGCCGCCACGTTGCTTTTCAATCGAACCGATCGGGCAGATGGGAAATCTGGCAAGCGCACATCGACGGCACCGGCGCCCGCCAACTGACTCGCGGCGGCGGCCGTTCGCCAACGTGGGCACGATGATTAAACTTGAAGCGCTCGCTTGAGCCTCGCATTCTCTCACCGAGCGCGAACAAAGGAGCTTGTTATGACAAAAACTACTTCGCGACTGGCTGCGATCATTTTTGTTTCTTCTCTCTTAATCGGCGTTGCGGGATGCGCCAAGCCGAAGGTTCAACTTCAAGTCTCACGCGACCGGCTTCAGCAAGGCGAAGACGTTCGCGTGTCCTGGACCTCAAAGGATGCGAAGCAAGTCACAATCAACGGGCAAACCGTCGACAAAACCGGAGCGCAGGTCTTCACGCCCGACAACACGACTACTTACACAGCAGTCGCGTCGCGCGGCAAGAAAGAAGCTCGCGACAGCAAAGTAGTCGCTGTGACTCCACGGCCGGCGAAACCCAGCATCCGCATCTCGGCTGATCAGGAAGCAATCACGCGCGGCCAGAGCACCACGCTGAGATGGACTTCAAATAACGCGGCAACAGTCTCAATCAGCGAACTGGGCACCGTGCCGAGTTCCGGTTCGCGTGTTGTGAGCCCATCGACATCGACAACCTACAACGCGACTGCTACGGGCGCGGGTGGGACGGACAACGCTTCGGCTCGCGTGACGGTAACGGAAGAATCCTCGCCAGACCGGCCGCGAACAACCGGCGGCGGCGGACCTAATCCGACGATCGCGGCGATGTTCAATCAATGGGTGCAGGCGATTTATTTTGATCTCGACAAGGCCGACATTCTCCCGCAATCCAAAGACAGATTGCGGCGCGCGGCCGAATGGCTCACGCAAGCGCCCAATCGCTCGATCATGTTTCGCATCGAAGGCAACTGCGATCCTCGCGGCACGGAGGAGTACAACATCGGGCTGGGCGAGCGTCGCGCTCAGGCCGCGAGGGAGTTCCTTGCGTCGCTCGGCGTTGATGCTACAAGAATTCAGACGGTCAGTTACGGTAAGGAGCGAGCGGCGGGTACAAGTGAAGGCTCACCCGAGTCTCGGCCTTCGTGGGCGCACGATCGCCGGGATGATTTCATCTACGTGAGCGGCGGCACACCACCGTCTCGCAATCCGTAACGCGATTGACCACGCGAAGAGATTAAGGCGCGGCACGTGGTTCTGCCGCGCCTTTTACGAAGTAGATCAAGAGGAGATTCTCTATGTTGTTTAAGTCGATCATTACCTCGGTGCTCGTTCTGGTGTTCTTATCGACCGCGGGCGGAACCGCGCCTGCCGATCAAAAGGACCGCGATGCTCAACTCAAGCTCTCGCTCGATGAGTTGAAAGCGGAAATCATCGTGCTCGAACGCCAGGTCCGAACCATGCAGGAGACGATGGACAAGAACGGTGGCCAGTTGAGCACCTTGATCACGCAGATCGTCGATAACGTAAACGCGATTCGTCAGGCACAGAGCCGCGTCGCTGAGGGCAGTTCGAGCGCGATTCAATCAGTCAGCGGGCTCGGAGAAAAAATAACCGACACGAATCAACGAATCGATCGAGTCTCTGAACAACTCGCTCAACTAAGAAAACTAGTCGAGAACCTTCCGAAGCTCCCGACCTTCGCGCAAATCACGCCGGGCAATCCCGATCAGCTATTCGCGGCGGCTTACGGCGACTACAGCCGCGGCAATTACGATCTGGCGCTGAGCGAATTCCGCCAGTACGTCGAGACTTATCCTACAAGCGAGATGGCCGACAATGCTCAGTACTGGATCGGCGAATGTCTCTACAGCAAGAAGCAACTCAATGAAGCGATCGCCGAGTTCGAAAAGGTGAGCACGCTGTTCCCGAAGGGCGACAAGGTTCCGGCCGCGCGATTAAAGAAAGCGATGGCGTTGATGGATCTAGGTCAGGCGGATGCATCGCGCGCTGAGCTCACCGCTATCATCAGGCTCTACCCTCGGAGCAACGAAGCAGTGCTCGCGAAGCAGCAGCTTGAAAGATAACAAAGGTGGTACCAGAACCCGCAGAAGCCATATCTGGAATCATCGTCTTGAGCGGCGTACAATCCATTAGCTAATCAAGATGAATGAAGGCGTAATAAAAGAATCCTTGCACACGTATTCCGTGGCTGAAACCTACGAGGAGGGCCTGCGGCTTTTTATGGGACACGGAGAGCTGGATCAGACGCTTGCCCGGCTAGTGCGGGATCTCGAACAGCACGGTATTGACTATATGGTTGTTGGCGCAATCGCTCTGATCGCCCACGGGTACAAGCGATTCACCGAAGACATTGATATCGTGCTAAGCGCTGACGGCTTACACACTTTCCATAATGAGCTAATCGGTCTCGGATACGCGCCACAATTCCCGGGAGCGATGAAGAGGCTACGCTCGACTATGGACGGAGTAAGCATTGACGTCATTACGAGCGGCGAGTACCCGGGAGACGGCAAGCCCAAGCCGGTGGTTGTTCCGGACCCATCCAGCGCCTCAATCGAGATCGATGGTATTAGAATCGTCACTCTTGAGAAGCTGATCGAATTGAAACTTGCTTCTGGCATGACCGCGCCGCATCGCTTGCGCGACCTCGCCGATGTTCTGGAGTTGATCAGAATTCGGAAACTCGGCGCTGATTATGCCGAACAGCTCGATCCTTATGTGAGAAGCAAGTACCTCGAGTTGTGGAGCGCCGCCGCTACCGCCCCAGCGCTCGACGAACCGGGGAGCGAAGGCGGCGCCGATCAATGAACCTGCCCGCAGAATGTTGATGCTCGATCATCCGCGGCCGGTACTCACCCGGCCAGGCAATCCTCTTCTGCGCGGAGTGCTCAACTTCAAATGTCGGATCTCCGATCGCGTTCTGGTTTCGAGAGGGCACTGTATTGTGAAGCCCGAGGCGCGGGTTCTGAAATCTCAGATCTCAAGTGTTCAATCTCCCATCGGTTGATTGCTGACGAGAGGCGGCTACACACCCCGGAATTCTCTTCGCTCTCCGCATGTCCACAGCCCCACCGATCGCTCGCGACCGGCTTGTTGGTTTGGCGGAGGTGCCGAAGTCGCTCGTGAACGCGATGGAGAAGGAGGGCCTGCTTGGGCGAGGAATGAACAAGGCCGTGCTGAATGAGAATCTCCGAAAGATTGCGAAGATGATCGTGCGGCTCATTGAGTGGTTTCTCAAGTTTGCTCCCAAGACTTATCGCGAGGAACGAGTAATCTCAACACTGTACGGCGATGCTCGACCGTACGAACCATTTGCTCCTGGTTACGGATGCTATTTTGAATCGAGCGCTTGTTCTACCAAAGTCAGCGCATCATCGATTCCCTTGAGGTTCGGCGAAACGCGCTTCAGTTGCGTGAGGTCGTTTAGCAGATTCTGAACGACCCCTTTTGGTGACGATCTCTCAAGAGCCGCTCGCAGAGTTTCGAGCGCCTCCTCGAATTCGCCCGCTCCCAGTTGCGCCAGCGCCTTGAATTGCAGCGCCTCGCCGAGCGTCGGTGTGCGTTTCAAGAGCGTCCGGCAAATCGATATTCCCTCGGCAAACCAATGGGCCGCGTCTTCAGCGTCTCCCTGTTCCAACTTCACGATGCCCAACTTAACAGCACACATGAAATTCGCGGACGGCAACTTGAGAGCGAAACCTTCCTTGTAAAAGCGCTCAGCTTCGGACAAATCTCGGAGGCTACCGTGACACTCGCCGAGGCAGAACAGGACGCGTGATTGCGTCCGCCGGTCCTGTGTCTCCTGACTTATGGATAACGCTTCCGCGAGAGATCGAATGCCTTCTCGAAACATGCCCGTCCGCGTATGAGTCATGCCCAAATAATAAGTATCGATCGCCTGCCATACTCGATTGTTGATCTCCCGCGCGATCGCAAGGGCCTCGTCAAAGTACGCGTAAGCCTTACGCTCATCTCCAAGGTCCAGGTACGCCCTGCCAAGATTGCCGAGGAAGATTCCCTCGGACCTGCGCGCATGATATCGCCGGCTTGTTTCGAGCGCCTGCTCATAACACTCGATGGCGCCCGTAAGATTGCCTTCATCCGCGTAGGCATTCGCCAGATTGTTCAAGCTCGAGGATTGCGCGCCTTCGTCACCAAGCGACCGGGAAATCTGAAGCGCCTTCGTGTGCAACTCAATCGCCTTCGCGGCCTCGCCCGACTCATAATAAATGAGTCCAAGGTTCCCATAGTGACTACCCGTCGCGCGAATGTCGTGTCTTGCTTCCGCAATCTCCAGCGCCCTCTGAGCAAAGCTTATGGCGCGCTCCATATCTCCAACACATCTGAGCGCATCGGCGAGGCGATACAGATTCGCCTCTTGCCCGCGAGTATCGTTCAAATGATCGACGAGCATCGTGCGCAGCTCGATCACCTTTGCGTTGTGACCCCATAGCGCCAGATAGTTGCCGTCAATTTCAGCCAACACGGCCGCCGCCGTTTCGTAATCCTGACTCGCGCACCGCAAGTCGAACTCCGCGAGTTGCGGCGCCAGGTCCGCAATCGTTTTCCAATCCTCGCGCGCCTTGCGTGCCTGCTTGAAGAAGTTCGCGCCGCGGCGTTGCAGCGCGATCTGCGAAAACGAGTCGGGATCATCTTGATTGCGCTGACTGCCGCGAGGAATGCGCGACAACGCATAACCACGATCGATCGGATGAAGGTAATATCTGCCCGACTCCTTGCGCACGAACTGCATGTTCACCAGGCGGCCGAGCACCGCGCTGCTGTTTACGCCTTGCAGATAAGGTTGAAGCAAATAGTCCACTGCGACGGGTGTTACAGGACTGCCGTAAACCGCGAGCGCCTGGATAACGCGTTGCGCAGTGACATCCAGGCTGCTGAACGCTTCGCCCACGAGTACTTCGACAACGTTCTCGGGCAGCACGCGATCGGTGTCATCCAAGATCTCCCGCAGCGACCGGTTGCGATCCGCGGACAAGATCGCGAACAGCGCTTCGAGTGCGCGCGGATAACCGCGGGTCCGGTGGCGAGCTTCCTCGAGCAACGCTTCCGGCGCGGTGCTGAGCCCGACTTTTCCGTCGACATCCATCTCCCGCAGAATGTTTTCGGCGTACGGCGAGGGCAAACCTTCATCAAGATCCAAACGATTCTGCAGCGCAGGCTCGATCTGCGCGAGGTCCCACGGAGCAATCCGCGTTGTTACCAGAACCTTCATCGCGTGCGGAGGCAATGTGAGCAGCGCGCTCAAGGCCTCAAGCAGTTCGGCGTCCTTGATCGTTCGCGTTTCCGAATTCAACACGTCCTCAAAATTGTCGAGGAGCAGCACGATGCAACCCTCCCGGAAATTAGCCAGCAAGGCTCGCATCTTCTCGGCGGGCGCAATCTGAGCGTCCTTAAACAGCTCCTGCATCTGAGAGGCAGCATTGTCGGGCAACAGCCTGGAGAGGTCATTGAAAAGATTCGGGAAAGTCACGCGGCGCGTTCCGGTGGCGCTCAGATACACAATCCCATCAACATGAAAAGCTCCGTGACCTTCCGGGAATTCACCAGTCTCGATCTCCTTGAGCAATCGGCACACAAGCGCAGTCTTACCGACGCCTCCGCGTCCGACAACGGTCATAAGCCGCAATGCATGATCCCTCAGGAAGCTCGCGATCAGGCCGGTCTCCATGTGCCGGTCCTGAAAATAGGAGGGAGCGATTCCCGGCGGCGGATTGATGAACTTGCTTCGCGCCAGTCCGCTGACTGGCCGCTCAGGCTTTCGCTCACGTTCCAAACCGCGCCGAATACTCTCTTCGACGCGCTCGGCAGCGGCTTGCGGATCGTCGACTATTCGCTGCTGCTCGGCAATCTGTTGTTCGAGTTGCGCGATGTCCTGTTCGATGCGCGCCCGCCTAAGAGGATCGCGTTCGCGAGCAAGCTGGTCGAGCGCATCGGATAACTGATTCTGAAGTGTATCGAGTATTCCTTCTGGTGAGCCAAGCCACTCCAGATGACCGCGAAGTTCCAACAATGCGCTTTCGAAATCACCGGTGAAATCGATTCGTTGACGACGCTCGAATCCGAACGGCGGCTCCGCATCGGCATCCCGAAGCAGCGGAACAATCGGCTTCTTGTATCTGAGGGCGCGCGCCCATTCTTCCTTGCAGAGCGACCTGGACCTGACGCTGTCGCGTGTCATGACAAACAACAGGCAGCCACACGCGCGGACAGCCTCAACGATCTTGTCGTCAAACTGATCGCCGGGTCTCAATCGGCGCTGATCCAGCCACGCGGCAACGGGCGGCATCCCGGTCGTCAACGCATCGAAAAGCCTGAGAGCAAAGTCCTCAGCGTCGACCCTCGAGTAGCTGATAAAACTGTGACCTATCATGGGGAACCTTCAATCAGAGGAGTATGAAGATTTCGAAGATACTGATCCTCTCGCTTGTACCGTGAAATGGCAAGAAGGTTACGAATCAATCGGGATTGAATCCCACGCAACTGGTGACGGGCTTTCGCGGCGAGCATAAGAGTGCGCGCGGTTTGGCAAATACGAAATTCACGAACTCTGGTAAGCGCTACGCGATCAATATCGCGTCCATGGCGATCTGGCGGTTCAGGTTTCTCGGCAGCGCGCGAATCAATTCTTCGACTCGATCGGCCAACTGGGTTACCTCTTCAATCGTGGTGCTGCCGCATATTCGCTCGAGCCGCTCCGCTACATCGGTGTTCGTAATCGAGTGATCGCTTGTCTCGAGTTTCAGATGAAATATGTCCGAGAGCAGAATCAACAGCATATCGAGATGATCCTCGAACTCGTCCCTATCGAGTTTCTTCCCAAGATACTCGCTCTCTTTGACAATGCTCTGCACATCACTGCGAAGCATAGCCTCGATTGTCTCGAGCATTCGTTCGCGCTTGTCGCGATATTGGCCGAGATCGATTTCGAGCGCATTCCCGAGACTCCCGCGAGCCAACCTTGCTCGCAGCCGCAGATCATCCTCCGGCAGCTTTTTGTCCGCGCGCAAATACTCTTCAATCTCGTCCACCTTGAGCGGCGCGAAGCTGAGCATCAGACACCGCGAGCGAATGGTCTCGAGCAGCGAGTAGGGCTTCGAAGTGATCAAGATCATCAGCGTGGTATCGGGAGGCTCTTCGAGTGTCTTGAGCAAAGCGTTCGCGGCTTGCTGCTGAAGCCATTCCGCTTCGTCGATGATAAACACGCGGCGCCGGCCTTCGTAGGGGCGGAACTGCGCGTGTTGAGTCATGTCGCGCACTTGCTCGATCCTGATGAACCGGCTCCTAGATTCCTTCTTGACTGACGGATCCTGACTTTCGCGCAGAAGAGTGCGCACATCGCCGTGTTCCTTGCGCTGTATTTTGCGGCACGGGATACAGATTCCGCACGCGTCGCCATCTTTCAGCTCTTCGCAGTTGAGCGCTTGAGCGAGGGCAATCGCGAATTGATATTTCCCGACACCGCGCGGTCCGGCCATCAATAGCGATTGTCTAATGCGATCTTCACTGACCGCGCGCTGAAGCACTTTTTTTATTCGGTCGTTTCCTATGAGCGAAGAGAATGGCATGAGAGGGTACAGGGTACAGGGGACAGGGCACAGGGACAAGCGGGAGGCGATAGGGGACAGGTTATAGGGTACAGGTTACAGGGGACAGGTTACAGGGGACAGGTTACAGGGGACAGGTTACAGGGGGCAGGAAACAGACGGGGACGCCGGACGGGTAATAGGGGACGGGGCTGTTTCAATGCAACATATCACCTGTCACCTGTCCCCTGTCACCTGTCCCCTGTCACCTGTCACCTGTCACCTGTTCCCTTCCCTCTGGACGCCGTTCCCTGTAACCTATCACCTATTCATGCTGAAAGACTTTCTCGAAACGCGGCTCAAGAAGTGGAAGCGGCTTGAAGAGCTGACCTCTCGCGCGTCGCGGCTTCGCCTTCGCAGTCTGACCGGCGAAGAGGTGCGCGAGTTCGGCCAACTGTATCGCCGCGCGGCCGCCGATCTTGCAATCGCCCGGGAAGAAGTCCGGGATCAGCGGCTGGTCAACTATCTCAATCATCTGGTCGGGCGCGCTCACGGAGCGATCTATCGCAGCGAGTCCTCGGGCTTCGGGGTATTTATCACATTCTTTCGATACGAATTCCCGGCCGTGTTCAGAAAAACTTTCTCACATACGCTGACTGCTTTCTTAATCTTCGTGGCCGCGGCAGTCTTTGCCGCCGCCGCATGTATGATCGACGAAGAGTTCGCCGATCGCGTCGCACCGCAACTGAGACAGGATATCGCCGCGCACAACAACTGGACCGAACGCGTCAATAAATCAAACCCGCTGGCCTCGACTTCGATTCAGACAAACAACATCACAGTGACCTTCTACGCGTTTGGCGGTGGAGTGCTGGCTGGAATCGGCACGATGTTGGTGCTCGCGCAAAACGGATTGCTGCTGGGGATGGTGTTGAGTTTGTGTTTTCGTTATCGCTTCTGGGAAATCCCGATATTCATTTCGGCCCATGGGGTCATCGAGCTGACTGCGATCTTTATTGCCGGCGGCGCGGGGTTGTTGATCGGCGAGGCGCTGTTGATGCCGGGAAACGTCCGCCGTATCGATGCGCTGGTTACAAATGGAAGGCTTGCGATCAAGCTGATCCTTGGTTGCATCCCGATGCTATTGATCGCCGGGCTTATTGAAGGGTTCATCTCGCCCGCGCACATTCCGGCGGCCTTCAAATTTTCGATCTCCATTTTGAGCGCGTTGTTGATGACAATCTATTTTCTCAAGCCCGATTCCAGTAACGTTTTGGATTAAGCGCTCCTTTTTTGGAAGTCACCTGAACTTAGCACCACCCTGTTTCTCAACCTTTGACGAGGACTCATCGTGCGGTTACCGCGAGGAATAGGACTATTGATCTCGTCGTCGGCTTCCCTCGTATTAGCCTGTTTTTCAATCTGGCTATGTAGCAAGTGGGCGCTCAGTAGATACCCGGAGATGCCTCCACTTCCCGGAGTGGTGCCGCTGAGTCACGTCTTCACCGCGGCTTATATTATTGTCGCCGCCGTTTACCTTTACACGCTTTCGGGGATGGAGGAAGAAGCAGAGACCCCATTCAAAACACTGGTAGCCTACGTCTTCTCGACGTACATGGTGTTCATCATCGCTGCAGTCGTTGGTATGTTCGTAGCGTACGTGCTCGAAGCATTATTCCTGGGCGGTTTGTCGGCTTTGGAGTCCTGGCACATCGTTGTGGTCAGCATTCCCATTCTTATCTTGCTTCTCGTAAGAGCCTACAGCAATTTCGTCAACAAGCATTTTTGAAGCGACGACCATTGCGATCCTCATCGCTATAACATCCCGCGTTCTTTCACCTCCAGGTACTTGTTGACCAGCTCCAGAGAAAGTCTTCCTGCGGGAACATCGAGCGCCAGCCCGCCCGCGTGACGAATTCGCATCAACGCTTCTTCGCGCTGTCGAAGAATCTCTTCAGCAACCGCCTGACGATACACATCCGCGGATGATGCCGGTCGATCGCGCACCAACTCTCGAAGATCGGTGTCGCCGATCGTGACGATCAGCGGAAGATGTCTCGGTATGAGTTGCGACGCGTGGGCAAGCAAGTCCGCGGAGGCTTCGCGATCGACCAGATCCGTCAGGATCACAACAAGCGAACGGCGATGGCAATTCGCGCTGAAAAAATTGAACGCTCGCTTGTAGCTCGGCTCGATCATCTCAGGCTCGATGCTGTAAAGAGATTCCATCAGTCGATTGATCTGATCGCGTCCGCGGCGCGGCGGAAGGTAGCTGACCACTCGTCGTGAAAACGCGACCAACCCAACATTGTCGCCTCCCGCCGCCGCAACGTAAGCAATAGACAATGTCGCGTTAACCGCGTGGTCCAGTTTCGTGAGCTTGCCGATGCGCGCTGTCATCAGACGGCCGGTGTCCAGCAGCACGACGATGTTCTGGCTTCGCTCGATTGTGTATTGCCGGGTGATCAGCTTTCCACGCCGCGCGGTGGCGGCCCACGAAATGTGACGTATCTCATCTCCGATCACGAACTCGCGCAGCGATTCGAATTCGCGGCCCTGCCCGCGCACTCGCATTCGCCGCAAGCCCGGTTCGGGACGCCGATTGCGATGCGCATAGATCTCGTGCTTTCTTGCCTCGCGAATGTCCGGGTACACTTTCGCTGCTGTGCTGGTCGAAAAAGTAATTTGACGCCATAGCAATCCGAAGCGAGTGCGAAACCTGACCACAGTGTCTCCGAAGTCATACTTTCCACGGGCGGTCGGCAGCACCGCGTAACGCCACGATCGCGAGCGGCCGGCTGGAATCGTCAACTGCGCCTCGCGCGGACTGACCAGTTCCATCGCAGGCGGGTACTCGTCCTTCACTATGAAGCTGATCTTGCGCCGAGCGCGATTTGTGATCCTGATCGTGATTTCATTTTCGGCGCCCATCGCCAGCCGCTCTTCCACCTCGCGGCCGACACGAAACGAGCCCGCGCGTTCGGAAAGCAAATAGTCGGCGACGGCCGTAGCGATTAATACAACATCATAAGCGATGGTCAGATACAGCGCGCCGCGGTTCAACCAGCCGAGCGACAGCAACAAGAGCCCCGCGGCGAGCAGAAGAAAGAAACGCATTGAGAACACAAATTTCAAAACCAGTAGTCCTCGTCGATGCTGCCCTCGTGGAGCGCTTCGAGCAGCCGCGCGACGCTCTCAAACTTCGCAATCGTGAAAATCGCCGCCCTTATTTGATAAGGAAGGTCCAACCTCACAGCCTCACGCGCGGTGATCCATATTTCCTCTTCGACTTCTTCGACGTTCGGCGTTGTGATGAAATCGCCCACAACCGGATACGCGAACGTCTGCATGTGATAGACGGGTCCGGCGTGCGCGCTGGTGTTGATGTTTCTCAACAGCACCAGGCGATCAGTGTCGATCTCGATTCCAATTTCTTCTCTTACTTCTCGCGCCGCTGTCGCGCGAATGTCGGCGTCGTCGCTATCGACCCGGCCACCGGGAAACACGAACGCGTCGGGGTAGTACCTGAAATGCGCGGGCCGCCGGCTTAGGTACACTTCGATTCCCTGCTCCGCGTCTCGCACGAACGCAACCGCAGCCGCTGGTATCGGTTCCTTTCGCTCTCTCATATTGAATCGTGAAACGTGGTGCGTGATGCGTGATGCGTGAAACGTGAAACGTGATTCGTGAAACGTGAGGCGTGATGAGTGAATCATGAATCGTGACGAGTGAGATTCGAACCAGGGGCCTTCCAATTTGCGCGTCACGCATCACGTTTCACGCATCACGTTTCACGCATCACGTTTCACGCATCACGTTTCACGCATCACGCATCCCGCATCACCTCGGCACATCTATCCCGGCGATAATTTCATCGAGCACCTGATCCGGTGAGGCGCCTTCGATTTCGGCTTCTGAACGCAGAACGACGCGATGCCGAAGCACGGGTTTTGCGATTTCCTTCACGTCGTCAGGCGTGACGAAGCTACGGCCACGAATCGCGGCCAGCGCCTTTGAGCAGAGAAGCAGCGCGACCGCGGCTCGAGGGCTCGCGCCCCACGAGACGTTGATCGCTTCTCGCGTTGCTCGGACGATCGACACAATGTAGCGAGCGACTCCTTCTTCGACGGTCACCGCGCGAACTTGTGAACGGGAACCGAGAACCGCGGCCGGGTCGTCGAGCGGTTGAATTCCCAGATCCTCGAGTCTGCGGGTGTTGAAGCCCGAGTTCCAGTTTGAGACTACCTGGAACTCTTCATCGGAGCTGGGATAGTCGACGATGATTTTCAGAATGAAGCGATCCAACTGGGCTTCGGGCAACGGATAGGTTCCTTCGTATTCGATCGGGTTCTGCGTTGCGAGGACCGTGAACAGCGGGGAGAGCTGGTGAGCTTCGCCGTCGATGGTGACCTGTCGCTCTTCCATCGCTTCGAGTAACGCCGCTTGGGTCTTCGGAGGCGTGCGGTTGATTTCATCGGCCAGCAAGAGTTCCGTGAAGATCGGTCCGTGGCGCAAGCTGAACGTTGAAGTAGCCATGTTGAAGATGTTGGTGCCAGTGACATCCGCAGGCATCAAATCCGGAGTGAACTGAATGCGCCCGAATTGCGCTCCGACGGCTCGCGCCAGCACTTTCACCAACAGCGTCTTCGCGGTTCCCGGAACGCCTTCCAGAAGCGCATGGCCCTCAGTCAACATTGCGATCAGGACTTGTTCGATCACGGCGTCCTGGCCGACGATCGCTTTCGCTATTTCTCTTTTTAGCTGCGCTGTTAAGGCGCTGACAGAATCGGGCAAGAATCCACCTCCTAATATCCTTCGAAGGCTTGAGATCGGACTGGCTCAGGTAACAGTCACACAGAATAGTCTCTTTTCTCCAAGTGCCGCAATGTTGAAGGGCTGATTGCTGTTCTTATAGGCTGAAGGAGACGCCCCGCTCCCGTATTCATTTCTGAGAACGATGAATTCTGGACAACGTGTAGCCGTCGTGATCTCGTCTAGATTGCCCTTACCAATGGGCCGTCATATCTCTGAGGTACATCCTCAACGAATCAAACTTAAACAGCGCAAAGAAATTTCTTGCGCTGATTTGGAAAAGATGGTACAGTCCGGCACTGCTACTGATGCCCGTCCCCACTTGGGCTTGGCAGGCCCCAGGTTTCACACGCAGGATTCGGTCAGTCCTCTTCACGGACTGAAGACAATCAGAGCCACCGAGATTTGTGATTCTCCACTCAAGATGAATAATCAAAAACACAACCGCCGCCTCACTAATAACGGCCACGCGTTAGTCATCGATTCAACGCTGGAATCGATTTCGAGGCCTACAAACATTCTTTTTTTGAGAACCCGAACGAGCAAGATCGGAGGTGCTGCTTGAGTCAAGCTGCGAATACTTTTTGGGATGCGCGGGTCGAAAGGATCAGCGCGGGCATCAAGGTAGGTCCTATAGAGAGGCGGAGGGTTCGCGTGAGACGCGCCGTGGACGGAGTGATCCTGACGATAATGCTTGCCGCGGCGGCCACCTGCGTATCGGTGTACTCGCGGGCTCGCGCGGAGTTGGACGCGGCGACGAGCAAGCATGAATTCGCCGGCTCCAAGGTTCGAGATCTCACTGTACGAGTTGAAAACCTCGAGCGCGACGTAAAGCAACTGCGCACCGATGCAAGAGTAATCGAGTTATTCGCTCGTCAGAAGTTTGGATTCGTGAGGTCGGGTGACATAGTCATCAAACTTCCCCAGGATCAGAACGAGCTCGCAAAGACTGAGGATGGAACACGGGTGGCAAACTTGACGCCTCGATTAAGCGGCGGATATACTGTCGCTTCGAATTGAGCCTCAATGATTTGCGCGGGGTGGAGCAGTCTGGTAGCTCGTTGGGCTCATAACCCAAAGGTCGCGGGTTCAAATCCCGCCCCCGCAACCACGTAGCAAAAACTTGGAGCAACTATGAAGCAGTTGCTCCATTTTTTGTTCCTCCGCCTGCTCCCTGTTCGAGATGACATTCTTTCCTCGCAATAGTCAAAAGCTGCCAACGACGTAAGGGTACCAAACTGGCAACTCATCGTTCTCAAACTTTGATCGTGTGAAGAACGACTTAGCAAGAGCAGCTAGAGAACAAAAGGAACTAGGCATCAATAGCAGCCTTGGCGCGGCGGAGGTCTGGTAGTAGCCGCGGAGGTATACCAGATTGGCAGCAACAGGTTGAGCACCCTGAGACGCGGGGGGAAAAGGAGTGCCTTTGCCCCATCAAAAGGATGAGCTTGGTGAGGATGGGTGACTACGCCAACCGCAACACAGACGCCCCGCCGTTGCCATATGCCTACGTGCAAGTCACAGACAAGCTGCTCGCCAACGCAAGCCCGGAAGCGTTGTCCAGGGTGAAGGGCTGACCAGCGGTGGCTAAACTGGATTTGATCAAGGAAGCGCAGCGATTCGACGCTGGCAAATGGTAGGGCGAGTTAGACAGCTTCCATTGAAAGAAGCTAGAAGGGTTGATTACACCATGAGCGTCACAGATGTCTCTTCGCGAAATTCACTTGAGCGTCTCAGACCTTTCACCGACAGTGATGGGCAGAGAGAAAGCAGCGAGAGACTCTTGGACGCTATGCGGCAGCTATCAAGAGCTGATGACAATACATCAAGGCGAGACATTTTATCGCCGCCGTGGATCGCATACCCGGTGACCATTGTCGAGATGCAGGAGTCGCCGCGCCAGGTTACTCCCCTCCCGCGCCACGTTACTCCCATCCTTAAACTCTCAGCAGATCGCGGCGGTGAGAGAATTTGCGGAGAAACCTTAGTGTTTTAATTCGACAAGGAATGAGTTCACCTACGCGGCGAGGCCAACCGAACTCCACGAAAGAGAAGCAACTGGTCCGTTAGAGAATCCGGCGAAACCATACCACGCTCACAATCCAGCGACTCGGTCCATAGAAGCGACTCCCAAACAACCGCAGTCACCGTCTCGGCTTTAGCCCTTGCGCTCCGCTTCTTCCATTTTCTTTCTCAAGCTGAGCGGTCTCATATCGGTCCATACCTCCTTGATGTAAGCGAGGCATTCAGCTTTAAGCCCAGTCTTGCCGACATCTGTCCAACCGAGCGCATTCTCCCGGTCAGCCGGCCAGATGGAATACTGGTCCTCATGATTTACTACCACTTTGTAGATCGTAGTGTCTTCTCTTTCATCATCCCTTGTCATAATGTCTCCTTTGAATTGACTCGCCTTCCGGCTGATCGATGCAGTCACAGCATCCTGGCGAGAGTCGTATGTTTTCATCAAACACATCACGATGATTACCCGACATTGTTGGACTCCATACACACAGAAACCAAAGCTCTCACTACTTGTCGGCTACTCTGTAGCGGACGGCCCGTTAATAACTCTTATCTAGTCTAGTTGTCGAAGCTGAAAAAGCCAGCCGAGTTTGGGGAGACAACGGTTTGACGCCGTACCCGACCAATGCAATGCGAGGAGCCTCGATATACCACCTGCCTCGGTTCTTATAGGTTTGGATCTGAGACATTCCAAAAGAACCTGGTAATCGCATTCGGTGATAATCGTAACTAAAATAGTTCAACGCCCTTCCATAGACTTCTCTGTGGGCATCCTTATCGCCATGCTCTTCTACCAGCTTTACGAGGCCGTACATTTCCAGCAAACAGTTTGCTAACTTCTCCTGTACTTCGCGCTCGGACGCTCCAGACAAGATGAAAGGGTCATAAAGGTATCGCACCGTGACATCTTCAAAACCGGCCTCAACGAGAAACTCCTTTATCTCCTTCTTGAGAAAATGCTGGAAGCGATGCCCGGTCAGCGAGTATGGATCGACAACATCGCTAAACCACCCGGAGATTGGGGAATTTACCTCGAAGTCATGCACAACGACTCGACCGCCGGGCCTTAGGACTCTAAAGGATTCCAGTAAAGCCTGTTGCCGCTCAGCCGGTGGGATATGATGTGTTCCGTAGGCTATGATCAGCCCATCCAAACAATTCTCTTTCAGCATGAGATTCTGAGCAGCCTGTCTTACGGCAAACAAACCGTATTCTCTGGCTGCTGCGACCATCCCCTCAGAAATATCGCTCGTCAATACATTTGGCTGCCTTGACGGCGGGACCAAATGGCTTAGGGCGCGGGCCAGAACGCCATCGCCTCCGAGGACATCAAGTATCTTGTGGTTCAGAGATAGATTTCTCAGATCCTGTGCTTCGCTCACGAATTCGAATAGTTGGCGGATGCCTACGGATCTGATCAGTGGATTGATTTGTGCGCGTCTGTACAGCTCGCCCCGGCCTCCCTCCTTTATTGAATCAAAATCAACCGCGCGTGCTGAAATATTCTCAATCAGCTTGAATTGTTCCTGTGATATCCGAGCGGTATCTATGCAGTTGAAAAGGTCAGGCCACTTTGTCTCGAGGTCTGCTAGATTGCCTGGCGGCACGGGCTTAGGGTCCGCCGCGTTAGCGTCATCTTTCTTGTCAAGCGCCGGTTGATTTGACACAGTTTTTTCTCCCCACGTACGAGCGAGTCAATATACTGGCGGCAGGCCTCTTCGTAGATGAGAGCGCCAACCGATGTGTGAAGTGGATGGTAAGAACTCAGCTACTGCGTTTTGTCTTGATCTAGTGTTCGCGAGACCTTCTCGATCAGTAGGTCCTGGGCCGTATGTAAATAAAAGTGGTCGCCTGGAAACATACTCAAGGAGAAGGCGGAAACAGTCTGGTCCTGCCACGCGGCAAGACGCTCTTCCCCTACCTCAGGATCGCTTGACCCCCCCAAAGTGCTAATAGGGACATCTAACGGCGGGCCTTGTTCATACCTAAAAGTCTGGACGAGTTCAAAATCTGCTCGCAGGATCGGAAGCATTACTTGCATAAGCTCGGGGTTTTCTAGCGCATCGTCCGGTGTGCCATTCAAGCGCCGGATCTGAGTCAAAAACTCGGCATCGCATAGATTGTAAGTAATAGGCGATCTGCTGGGCAGGTGGGGAGCAGAGCTTGCAGAAACAAACAAATGCGTGGGCTGCCTGCCATGCTCCCTTCTCAGTTTTCGGGCCAGCTCGAAACTGATCAACGCGCCCATGCTGTGACCAAAAAGGGCAAATGGTTTATCCAGAAACGGTTTCATTTCCTCGCCGATGATCTGAACCAAAGACATAAGGCGTGTTAAGGGTTTTTCACGCATTCGGCTGCCTCGCCCAGGTATCTCAATCGGACACAACTCGACATCTTCTGGCAGCCTATTTGCCCACGGCCTGAATGCCCTCGCCGAGCCCCCTGCATATGGGAGGCAAAATAACCGCATCCTGGCATGGGGCTTAGGGGTGCCACAGGAAAAATGAGAATCTGTTCGTCCTTTCATCAGACCTCTTTCTTCAGATAAGGAGGCGGCAGCAAGGACCGGAGTTCAATTTAGCGGAGCGAGATTCGAACCTGAGACCCGCAACAAGATTGATTCGGCCTGGCTAAACCTTTGGAATGCGCGCTTGCTGACTCTTCAGGTTCCTGGCTGATCCCCTTCTCTTCCAGCTCCAGAATAAAATCAGGGCCGCCCCACTGATGGACGCAACTGCCAGTATCGCCAACCCCGCCCAAACCGTGTGGCTGCTCTCTTGAACTGGCCCTGCCCTGAGGATAGCCCCGTCATTTTCGGCTCCGGAGATGATTGGCAACTCAATGTAGGATGCCAGCATTGTATTTCGATAGAGGGTGATGACTGGCGCCGGGTCGACCACTACCGTCGACGCATTATCCTTATCCGCGGCCGTAATCGTCAGCCTTATTCGCTGTCCGCCTCGAAAGATCTTCGATGTGGGTTGCAGATCGAATACGAGCTCGACCGGCTCTTGCGGAAGCCTGGCAACGTCTTTTTCGTAGCTTCTGTGGTAGGGTAGGCCCATGTAATTTATCGGGGCTTCAGCTATCGCACGATGCGATGCCTTTAGCGCGCCCTCCGTCACATAGCGCGAGTATCCATCGGCGTTGACCTCTTCCAGGTATGCGAAGAAGTCCCCATCCGGCGCCGTTGAGCTAACCCACAAATGGAGGATCGGGTGGCCGGTAATCTGTATGTCCGAGGTTAGAGGTGTCGAGGTGTAAGTGAGACCTTTCTGATCGTTCGATCGCATATTCTGGTATCCGAAGGCCGCCCCGTATACATTGGCCCACCTCGTAGTCGTACCAGAAGTTGTCGAGTAATCGACCCTGTATTCATCACGAGCATCAGCAGTCTCAGGCCTGGCGAGATCTAATAGGCCATCGTTGGCCGAGCTTATGCTTCCGGAGGGGCCATCGCGAAAGTAGAAACGACTTGTCTGCTGATCAGGCAGCGGCCACTTGTAGGCCGACTGCCACTCTTTGCCCGGCGGGGCATCCAGAGTGTAATAGCAGATTGGAGCTTCGCTCGCGATGCCGTTGTTAACGCCCTTCAACCAGTAGTCGTACCATCTAAGGTGCTCGGCAGCGAGATCGAAGCCGCTGCTGTCGGTATGGTGCCAGGGGCCTATGATGATCTTCTGAGGGTTGTTGAGGTTGTTGTACCAGAGTAGGGCGTCTCGCGTAAATGCGTCGGACCATCCTGCCATCTGATAGACGGCTACGCCCGACTTCTTGACTCCGCCCAGAACACTGGGAATGCTCCAATTCAGGTACGGGCTGATATTGGTCCTTTTATCTTTGCTATCGCGGTACGGAAGCTGAGTGAGGATCTCAAAAAAATCTCTGTTGCCTTGATGTTCTTTGATCGCTTGCGCAAGCAGTTTGCCGCTTTCGTCGGCGTCCACGGGCGCCGCTGGCTTGCCTCGGTCTAGCTCTTGCAACAGTCGCCCACCCTTCTCGGCCCAGTCGAGCCGAAACACTCCGCCTTCGTAAGCCTGCGAGTATAGGTCCGACATTGCCATTTCAGGAAAGAGAGCTTTGAGGCTCGGAGGCGCAGTCCTCGCCGCGGCGAATTGAGCCATCCCGAGGTTTGACCTGCCGAACATGCCGACACGGCCATTACACCAGGGCTGGACTGCAAACCATTCCGTTATGTCATAAGCATCAAGACCTTCTTTATTAGTCGCAGAGCCCCGCCAGGTCCCGAACGAGGCTCCTGATCCTCTGACATCTACGACGCCTACTACATAGCCCTGCTTTACCACGGCGTCTAACCAGGGTTCCTGGCTTATTTGGCTATGAACTTCTCCGTTAATCAAATCAGCTCTGTGATAACGGTCATGAGCCCAGATTACTGGTAGAGCATCTTCGACTGCTTTCCCGTTGCGCGCGGGGCGGAAGATATCTACCGCCAGCTTGGTTCCGTCGCGCACTTCCACATACTGAGAGGTTCGCACCAATTCGCTATAGGCGGGCGAGGAGTAGCCACGGTATTGGCCTGGACTCGATACCCGCGATTCTTCGCTGTGCAGTCCGGCCGATGGCAGCAAAAAAGCCAGCAATGCAAGCGCGATCCGCAATGAATGCCCATCGACTCTGATCTTGATCTTCACTTTTCGTTATCCAGGAACTTAGAAGGCCCGGCCACCGCCGCAAAACTTATGGCAATTGCGGTTCACTTCTTTGGAACATCACCAACACATCCGGCCAATCTATCAAACCTCTATGCTGCGGTGGACGAAGGCAGCGATGCTCTGAGATCCGGTCAGTCTGCCACCGTGCCGAGCGGTGCAACCGTACTGTCATACTCAATCTTTCCGTAGTCTAGTTTGATGATTCGGTCGGCCACCTTATAGTAGTGGTCGTCATGGCTGATAACGATTACGGTCTTCCCCCTGGCCTTCAATTCCGGGAGTAGCTGGTAATAGAAGATCTCCTTAAAGTGAGGATCTTGATCCGCAGCCCATTCATCAAACAGGTATATGGGCCGGTCCTCCAGATAGGCTGTAAGCAGCGCAAGCCGCTTTCGCTGTCCTTGAGACAGATCTGTGGTCGATAGCACGCCATCCTTTACTTGCAGCTTGTGCTCTAATCGGAACTCGGACAAGTAAGCTCGGGCGCGGTCGTCGAGTTCCGGGGATTCCAGCCCCAGCAAACTAGTGAAGAGGTGGAAATCTGAAAAGACGACCGAGAAGTGCTCACGATAGTCGTCTCTCGTTTCGTCAGTAACAGGCAATCCATTGACGTGAATATGCCCGCTTTCGGGCGAGTATAATCCGACCAGCAGCTTCGCCAAAGTAGTTTTGCCGCTGCCGTTGCCTCCCGTGAAGAAGACGAGCTCGTTGGGATGAATCGTCAGGTCCAGTGGACCCAGCATGAAGCTAGTCTCTTCGCCTTCACACTGGTAGCCATACATTATGCCGGTCAGCTCAATGCGCCCCCAGTCAGCGGTCGTGTTCACATCCTGGCTTGAGTCCTTTTCCTTTGGAATTTTGGACAACGACAGACCCAGCTCTTCGACCTTGCGCACCGCAACATTAGCGCGGGATAGTGTCGGCATGGAGTTCATGATCAGCTGTAAGGGAGTCATCAAGTGGAGCAGAACTAAGGTGTAACCGGTAAGGGTAGCCAAATCGACTGGATGAATTTTGGGCAGCACGAAAATAATTAAACCAATGACTACAAAAACCAGGATCTGTCCCCAGCTCGCGGCCGCTGTATAGATGCTGACGCCCTTCAAATGATTCTGCTGCATGGAAAGCGCCGTGGGCTGCAACACTTTCCCGAGGAAAGCTTCGCGCCGGCGGCGATGGAGCTTTAATTCTTTGGTGCCGCCTGTTAACGATCGAAAATGATCGAGCAACTTGTCAGCATCCTGGCGCGCCGCTCTCAGATAGCGTACAGCCCTGAGAACTGGCAGTTGATAGGTGGCTATTCCAATAACAAGAAAGGCGAGCACCGCAAGGAGAACGGGCCCTGAAAGCCAACCCAAATAGATCAATCCTACAATGACCACCGCGCCATTCATGCAGATGTTCGGAATGATTAACATTGCATTTGTGACGACGGGAATATCTTCGGTAAGCGATGCCAGCAAACGCGGCGCTCCCAGTTGTTCCAGTTGCCTGAGTGGCACTCCCAGTATCTGAGAACTTAAATTCATCCGCAGATCAAATAGCGTCCCCTGGCCGAGCCTGCTCAAAAGTATTTCGGAGGTATAGCGGGCTAAGGGCAAAAATAAACACAAGCCGACGAACGCCAGCGCCAAAGTAGAGTTCGAAGTCTCGTTGCCCCTCAGTGCGCCATTAATCACGGCGAGCAAGCCGGTGTTGCTGACTCCACTAATTATGCCGGCAATCAGAGCCAGCATCGCTATACTCCTGGAACGCTTAAGAAGGAAGAAAAGCACTTTCATTTGTGAATACCTCGTTTCATTCTCGGTAGTACTTCGTACACTCGTGGGCCAAGCAGTATTGGAGAAACGCCGGGAACCGGTTCAAATGAGCGTGGAGAAACTTAAGACCGGACTAAGGCCTGACCATTGTTCAAAGACGTCCTAGGCCAGCATATCTTTCGCTATGATGCGAAACTCAGACGCATAACTATTACCGGCATATTTAAGCCAGCTCTGATCTCCACTCGGCAGCATCTCTGTAACACTGACCAGCGCTTCGTCATCTCCAACAGCCAGCATGCGCCTAATCATCTTCGCAAATATGTCCACGTAGATGGGGCTCGCGAAATCCACGTAGAAGGGCTTCTTTTCGATCGCCATTTTTATGAACACGAAGCGCGGGACGCCTACCTGTTGCGCCCAAAGACGCGCTGCGATGAATCGCTCAGTCTCACACTTTTCAAGGGCAAAGCTCATCTCGGTCGCGGGCAGATTCCAGGTTTCGCGGCAGATCACGAACTTGTCAAAGCTTATTCGGGGCGAGTGCCTGGCGCAGTTGAGAATCTTAAAATGATTCGCTACGCGGTTCGATAGCACGTCGCCCAGCGCCTCGACGATGTCAAAGCGCAATCGCCCGTCGCGAGTACGCACCACCAAACCGCCGCCATCATCTTCAACGACAAGCCCGCCTATAGGTAAGACCTGGCTTCCGGGGTTGTCACAAGCATCGAGCGAGAACTCAAGACGATAATCTTTGTCCGAACCGAATACCGGGAAATGGCGCGACGTTACCATTCGCTTGGATACAATCGGAACCAGCCGTATCTCCGGCAGGTCGAAATCGACGGCCCGTTGGATCTCGTCTGGATTCGGATGCTGCGCTTGAAATAGGAACGAATTCATAGTGTTTGTGCCAAGGTGTAATTCACCGAGCACCAGTTTGTATTCACCTCTGCCGACTGCCTCAAGATCCTTGGCGGCAAGCATCAGGTCGGGGCTGTGGTAGCGTGCCATGGGCCACCCTGGAGCCGGCGCCGAAAAAAGTTCCTCGACACGCTTACTCAACTCTTCGCTTGTGTAATCTATTTGCCAGACATTCTCCACCTCCTGCCAAGCGTCAATGCCAAGTACTTTAGCCCACCGCGATCTGAATTCGCGCCCGACGCTCTCTACGATTTCGCTATGTTCGCCCATCAGACTGGCATGAGCTTTCTGCCAGAAGCTCACAGCGCTCACAATGCTGCTGCCGCTCGCCCGTGCTAATCCGGCATAAAGATTCTCAAACAAAGCCCGGTAGCCTCTCGCTACCTCATAGGTAAACCATCGGGCGCTGGCCAATAAAAGCGATAGCGGTTTGGTCAATGCGTTAATTACTTCCGGTCCAAGCAGCACCTCGACACCGCGGCGGCAGTCTTCGAAGACCAGCGTCCTGCCAGCGTATGTCTCACCGTCGGCCCTCGTTGATGCTGCTCCAGTCAACCGCGTGAACGTGGCTTCAAGGCCGGCCAGCGCCTCATCGAGTTTTTGAGCATCCCCCGCCGCCTGAGCAACTTCGTCGCGCTTACGCTCCAGTTCACCCAGGCTACCAGCCGCCACCTTCCATAATCCCTCGTCCTGAATTCGATCTATCGCCCTTCTAAGGTTCTTCTCAATGTGCCATTCTGAACGATCTCTTACCGACCAGGGAGCTTCAAGCTTCCATGAGATCACTCCAAGCTCATGCAAGCTCTCCAGCATATGATAAACATCTTGCTCACCTTTGAACTCCTCTACCCCGGTCTTGATCATGTGTTGCGCTATGTCTCTCGCCGTGCGTTCGCCATCACACGACTCCAAAAGGGCTGCCTGGTGCAAAGCAAGCTTGATCGGTTTTCTCAAGGGTAAATGCAAGGTTGCACTTTCAATGTAGCCGAATGGCAGCAGCCGTGGAGGGACCCATTTCCTCACTTCTTTGTCGCGGCCCAGAACCTCTGCGAGGGCATCCAGGCACCATCCCTCAAAGTATACATTTCGCGCCGCGAGGAAATTAGCTCCAGCGTTTAGCTTTATCGGCCCGGCTTCCTCGACAAGCCGCGCCCACCCTACGGGCCCGAAAAACCCGATTGTGTCATTCTTAAGGCAGTACCTCTGCAGGTAACTAGCAACCAATTCTTCGTGTTGTCGCTGTTTGTGCTGACGCTGTACAGTGCTGCGTGAACAATCTTGTTCAGATTTGCGCAGCAGCGGTCCGATTGCAGTATGTAGCGCACGGCGGTTTTGCCATACTAGAGCCTCGCGGAAGCGATCTGACCTCGCGGCGGTTTCAATCGCTTTTGAAGTATTGCCGACGGCTTCGAAGTATTGCTCGCGATATTTCTCTCGCAAGCGTTCTTCTTGCTCGATGCTCTCCGACAACGCCTTCGCTGCTGCGTTCACTTCAGAGCAGCCATCGAGTAATACCGGCTTTCCTTTTTTCACTCGCCTGATAGCATTGACCAGGCCAATGCGCCCATCCTTATCTGTCTGTTCCAAACCTCGCCTCAAAACCTCAAGCAATCGCTCCCTGCCCTGCTCTACATTTCGCCTGGCGCCTATTAATTGATCGGCGCTTCCCGCGCAGATCTGCGACGAGAGCCCTGACACCCCTGTCACAGGGAAACCGGCTCCACGCAGGACGGCCCACCGCCACAATCCCCAACTACCTTCCCGCATTTTCAATAGGTGGGCTGGTACTTCACCGGCTTTCGGTGTTTCGATCACAATTGGCTTCCGGCGGATCTCCGCCGGTCGAATGCTTTTGACCATTATTGGGTTTGAGCCGCTCTGAAGGCTTTCGGCGGATGGAGACTCTTAGGAGTTTGAATTAAAGCGTCGAGGGAATACTGATTTTGGAAAGTTCTAGTCAGCGAATGATCGGTTGTGCCAATTCATCAGGGCGGCGATTACTGAACCGCCGCCCCGCAAGTTAGATCCAACAAGAAAGTCTTAGACTGCGCTCATCGCAAAACGAACTCCTTAAAATATTGAAGGGCCCTGTCATCCCCGCTCCTGGCCAGATGTAGTATGGCCTCGTATCGCACCTGAGGCTCGGGATGTGACCTCGCGATTCCTATTAGCAGCGGTATCGCCTCGTCCTTTGGCAATCTACTGACCGACTCAAGGTCGCGCCCGGGAAGGTCCGTCCGGATGTCAGCGACTTGCTTCACATTGCGAGGGGATGCCAGGACCAACTTGCCGACAATTGAACCGAGCAGATAGATTGCCTTCTGTCTAACCGCGGCAACGGGCTCGGTTTCACCTACGTCAACCAGAAGCTTTGCCACTCCACCCTTGTTCTTCAAATGCGCGCTTGCTTCGAGGTACCGTTGCTTTTGCCCCGGGTTGCTGATTGCTTCGTAACCATCTCGTAGATTTGAAAATGTGTCGGAATCTTTGTGTGCGCTTTGAGCATCTGCCGTTTCCGAGAGATCAAACCTGGATGTGTCGCTACTGGGAATCCATCCAAGTCTCGCCGCAGCTTCAGCTTTCAGCCGGTGATCCGATTCGTCCCTGGCAACCTTTTCCAGGAACCCCTTTGCGTTCTCATCCTTCTTCATCATCGAGATTGCCTCGATGATTCTTATTTTTACCTCCGGGTTGGCAATCGCCTGATAAAGGTCTTTCAAAGTGGCGAGAGCCGCCGCATCTTTGGCCACCCCAATTGATGAAGCCGCCCTTTCGCGAACTCGAGAGCTCTCCTGGTTATTGAGCACGATACCGGCAAGAAAGTCTCGCGTCCCTGGGATATGCCCCATCCACAGTACAGCCGCATCACGCGCGCCCTCCCAAGTTGAGTGTTGGACAATTTCCTTCAACAGCGGCCCTGCCATCGGGTCATTATGCGTCCCGATTGCATTAGTCAATCGCTCGCCGATTTGGGACGAATCGGTCGATCTGAACAGAGAGCTTAAGAAGTTCAGGCTCTCATCGCTCTTTGATCGCCCAAGCCAGAAAACCGGCATGCCCCGGTAATCGTGCGGGCGATCGAGGTTGTATAGTTCGACATCGACGATTTGTCCGGAGCCGGCTTCCTGTAGTAAGAAGACACCCACATTCTCAGTCTCGTAACGTCCGTCAGAGCTCGTCACAACGGCGGAACTAATCTGGGTGTTGGGTATGGCAACATCGATGCCTATTCCCGGCTTGATATCAAACCCATAGCCGATCCAGAACAGTCTTTGCCCGGATGACCGGCCCATTGCCCGCGCGGCATCCAGCCTCGAACCGAAATCCCTGCCTTCGACTGGCGTAAAGTTCTTTGTCTGACTCTTCGCCATTTGTGAGGACGAACCAATATGGCTCGCATAAAACGACACTGAATCAGCAGTTGACATATCGACTCCTCTTTCTCGTGTTTGCTCCCCGGCAGAAAGTGCCAGAGAGATTACAATTATCGAAAGTACTATGCACATCATGCGGAACCTCCTCTTGTTCCTAACGCGCTACTCATATCTGAGCGCGATGATAGGATCTATTCTCGTGGCCCTTCGCGCGGGGAAAAAGCTGGCCGCCACTGCCACTCCCGTGAGCAGAAGCGCGGTGGCCACAAATGCAAAAGGATCGGTGGCGCTTACTCCGAAGAGCAGGCTCGAAAGCGCGCGCGTGAGGACAAAGGCGAGCACCAGCCCGATACCGACACCTACAAGAGTCAATTTCAACCCCTGGCCGATAACCATCTTGAGCACGTCGTTGGGCTGAGCCCCGACTGCCATTCGTATGCCGATATCTCGCGTGCGCTGGCTGACCGAATATGCTACCACTCCGTAGATCCCGGCTATTGCCAGAATCACCGCTGTGCCCGCAAACAACACGAGCAGCAAAGAGTTCAATCGCCTCTGGGACACAGAATCCAGAAGTGTTTGTTCCATGGTTTTGATGGTTGTAATCGGCTGGTCCTTATCGACCGAAAAGAGCGCGCCTCGAACCGCCGATATCATATTCAACGGATCGGAGTTGGTGTGAACGACCAGATACATTCCCGGCAGCGGGGCCTGCTGATATGGAACATACAATGCAATGTCCGCCTCTGTGTCCAGCCCGACATACTTCACGTCTCCGGCTACGCCGACGATCGTCTGCCAGGGATTCCGAGAATCCGCGGCGCCTATTTTGACGCGCTTTCCCAGCGGATCTTCGTTTCCGAAATGGAGACGAGCCATCCGTTCACTTATGATGGCGACCGGTGGGGCCGTCTCATTATCTGATTCGCTGAAGAAGCGCCCCTTAACAAGCGGTACCTTTAATGCGCTGAAGTAGTCAGCGCTTATCGGAATAAACTGCACGGTCGGACTCTGGCCCGCGCCACTCTCTGTCTGCCCTTCGATACTGAATGCGGTCTTCCTTTGAGATATGCTGGGCGGGAGGCTGTTAGAGATTCCCGCGAACGCAACGCCCGGCAATGCCTTGAGGCGATCAAGGGCCTGGGTGTAAAAGGCGGCCTGCTTTCTGGGTTCTGGGTATCGGGCCTGCGAAAGGTTTGTTTGCAGTGTGAGAATGTTCTCAGGGCTGAAGCCCGGCCCTGCCTCTAAGAGACGATTCAAGCTCTTGGTCAGCAGCACCGCGCCGATCATCAGCACAAGCGCCAAAGAAACTTCCGCGATTACAAGGACGTTTCTCGCTATCGCGGCTCGCGCGCCGCCTGATGAACCGCGAGTTCCTTCCTTGAGAGACTCGCTCAGATTGACCTTCAAGGCGAGCGGCAGGGGTGAGAGGCCACAAATCATGGCCGTCAGGATTGAGACGAAAACCGCGAAGCCGATCATCTCCGCATCAATGCCGAGTGTAGCGAGGCGAGGAATGTTGCCCGGATTAATTGAAACCAACGTCTTGATTGCCCAGATCGCGAGCAGAAATCCGAGTGCTCCCGAGACTAACGCCAAAATCAAATTCTCGATCAGTAACTGCCGTGCAACCCTTTTCAAACCGGCGCCCAATGCGATGCGCACAGCAATCTCTTTTTCGCGGCTCGCCATGCGCGCGAGTTGCAGGTTGGTTACATTTGCGCACGCGATCAGGAAGACAAAGGCGACAGCCCCCAATAACATCCAGAGAGCAGGGCGAACATCTTTGACGACCTGTTCATTAAGCGAAGTAACCGTAACCCCTACTCCCGCATTTGTCTTTCCAAACTGCTGCTCGAGGCTGCGCGCAACGCCGGCCATATCATCCCTGGCCTGCTGCACCGTCACTCCGGGCTTCAGGCGCCCGACCACTCGGAGCCCTCGGAACCCCCGGCTCGCCAACGGAGAGTTGGTCTCTCCAGCGACCGGAGCGAAATTCACCCAAAGGTCAACGGCACCACCCACCCGGTCTATGATCGGAGGGAACTCAAACTCTTTAGGCATCACCCCTATCAGAGTGTGAGCCTGATCGTTGAGCATGATGGTTTGATTTATGATCGTAGCGTCTCCGCCATACTTTTGTTGCCACAGTCCGTAACTCAGCACGACAAGGCGCTCCTGATCCTCATCCGCCGTGTATGTACGACCGAGCAGGGTTCGCGACCCCAGCATCTGAAAGAGATTGCCGGAAGTGACAATGCCGCGTACCTGTTCCGGCTCCCCTCTCCCGGTTATGTTATAGAGGTTGAAGATGTAAGCAGACATATCTTCAAACGACTGGTTCTGGGCCTTCCAATCGGTGAACTCGGGCAGAGAGACGTTTATCTGAGGACGATTTTGCTGCACGTTGTTCGCCCAGAGCATCGTGAGCCGTTCGGGGTCCTTATAAGGCAGTGGATGAAGTAATACTCGGTTGACGACACTAAAAATAGCAACGGTTGTTCCTATTCCCAATGCCAGCATGATTACCGCCGCTATAGTGAAGCCAGGTTTGCCCAAAAGCACCCGCACCCCATACCGAACATCCTGCAGCCACGCGTTCATTAGTTATTCTCCTTGGTGAGTTGATCGGCAGAACACCGGGAGCCGCATAGTATCATAAAGCCGTTGGGTTACCCAGATCACTCAGAGACAAGACACTGTCTCGCCTTCAGGCTCGGTTAGCCCTTGCTCTGGCGTGCTTCAAATGCGGACCTCGAACTATCTTGAACAAAGATTCGGACGCTTCTTTAAAAAATAGGTGCGACAATCCACATGCCGTGGCACAGGTTTCGAGTTACTTTGAACATCAGTAATCTTCGGTACGACAGTAAGTGCCAGATATGCGTGAAAGGTTGCACAATAGAATGATGTAAGTTCAACGCCACCGTAACTGTTAAAGGTATAAGCTCCTAGAGATCAACAAATTCACTCGGCTTGCTATTCCGCACTCGGTCAAGCAGGCCTGAACTGCGCTTCTACATAGGCTAATCCAAAGGGACATCATCCGCGTTTTGGCTTGATAGCAGCGGCAGGCTGAGTATTGGGCGGCCAGGATCATTTATAACTGCTTCTGTGAAGGCGTGCAGATTCTTCAACATCACTATGATCGTGCCTTCATCGAATAGATCAATGTTGTACTTCATCGAACAGATCAGCCCTTGCTTGTCGTCCGTCGCCTCCAGCAGCAAATCGTAGTTCGCTCGATCTTTGGCTAGACTCAAAGAGCTGAGCAACAAGCCGGGAATCGACAAAGAGTCGAGCGGGGCACTGTGAAGCGAGAAAACAACAGTGTGAACAGGAAGATAAGTCCCACTCAGGTCGGATCGCAACTCCTCGCGCAGTCGCGTGAAAGGCATATCCTGATTAGCGTACCCGCCATAAGCTGATTCGCGAACTCTCTTTATCACCTCTCGAAAAGGCGGATTGCCGGCCAGGCTTGTCCGCAACAGCAATGTGTTCACGAAGCTGCCAATCAATTGTTCGAATTCCGACCTGGTACGGTTGGCTATGGGCGACTGTATCACGATGTCCGAGTGCCAGGTTAAGCGATAGATCAAGCATTTGAACAGCGACAGCAGAACTATGAAAATCGTAACCCCTTCGCTCTGACTAAGAGCCTTGATACGTTCGGTCAAGTCTTTCGTGAACAAGATTGTTTTTGCCGACGCTCGAAAACTCTGGATCGCTGGCCGCCTATGATCCGGCAGTAACGGAGTTGCCAACGGGCTGCCGCTTAGTTGTTGTTCCCAGTACCTGCGCAGACTTTCGTAAGTCTGCCCGGTCAATGTCTCACGCTGCCAATAAGCAAAATCTCCGTACTGAATTGGGAGCTCAGACAGTGGCGTAGGTAAGTCATTACTGAAGGAATTGTACAATGCCGCAAATTCCTTAACTATCAGCCCCAACGCCCATCTATCACATATGATGTGGTAGATAATGACAAGCGCGATGTGCTCATGTTCGCTCAGCTTGAACAAGGTCACTTTCAGCAGCGGCCCTTCTGCCAGGTTGATTCTGCGATCCTTGTTTTGCGCTGCAAGAGAGCGAACCCTCCTTTGCTGTTGCTGCTCGGGCAGCTCAGTCAGGTCCACAAGCGGAATAGAGACGTGCCGCGGCGGCCACACGATTTGAAACGGCTCTCCATCGACAACGTCAAATGTGGTTCGAAGCGCCTCATGCCTTCTGAACATCTCGTTAAGGCTTCGCTCCAGAACAGCGGTATCGAGTGAGCCTTTAAAATGGAGCAGCCGGCTGTAAAATGAACTTTCCTGCGTCTCCTGATAAAGCCGCCAGCTCCACAATTGAACGAAAGATAACGGAGCCAGGCGCGGGTTCGGTCGCCGCGCGATGAGTTGTGACGGGGTGCGACCGTCAGAGCCCGCTCTTACGCGCCTCTCCAATAGCGCCCGTTTTGCCGGAGAGAGCCGGTCTCGATTCGTCGCGGCGCGGCTTTCAATCATTGTCTTTTCTACGGGTATTCCCATCTTAGCCGTTCACCAGACGTTGAGCCTCGTGTTCAGGGAGAGCCTCCAATTCCGATACCAGGATCTGTTCGCACAGCTCGCCTAGTTGAGATATGGTGGGCTTATCAAAAATCGATCGCAATGGCAGAGTGATTTGAAAACTATCTCGTATCCGGGCGAAAAGCCTGGTCGCCAGCAACGAGTCGCCGCCCAGCTCAAAGAAGTTATCCTCTATGCTTACCTCTGCAACACCAAGTAATTCTTGCCAAAGCCTTGCGATTACTTGCTCGATCTCGCTGCCCGGCGCGCTTATGTTTTCTGCTATCAGCGCTTCGTCTTGCCTATGATCGGGCTTCGCGCCACGTTTCCGATTAGCTTCAAGCGAGGGCATGTTGACCCAGTGCGCAAGCCTGTTATGTAGATCTGTAGCTGACACCACTACTTGATCGACCAGCGCCAATGTGACGATTCGCCTGAAAGCCTCCGCGCTCTCTGTGGGCGTCATTCCATAGACATCGAAGCTTGTCCTGATTAACCGCTCAGGCTGATCGCGCAGTAGAAAGCCGTCCCAGTTGGAGCTTATCCAAACCGTATCGCTCTCCTTGTTGCGTTCGGCCGCGAACGCGTCCATGAACTGGTTTGCGGCGGAGTAAGAGAAAAACCCCATCCCGCCCAGGATGGATGCGTTAGAAGACAGCAAAAGACACCAGTCGAGCTTTCTTCCTTTGAGGACTTCTTTGAGAACGTACAGGCCGTAGACCTTCGGCTGAAACTGACGCTCGGATTCGGCTCTTCCGATTCCGATCAATGCTTTGGTAAGAGACTTGTCGCGGGAATTGTATGCAGCGTATATCAGGCCATCAATTCCACCCCACAGATCGCTTGCCTCATCAAGCGCCGCTTGCATCTGTTCCGCGCTTGTAACGTCCGCGGTGAGGATAATGAACTCTGCCCCAAGTTTCTCCAGTTCTTCTGCCTTTCGCATCTTGCGGCTCGTAGGGTCTGATTCGGGGTGAGACGCCAGCCACTCTCCCCATTCCTGTTTCGGAGGCAATGGTGTTCGTACGATTAACGCTACTTTGGCCCCAACCTCTCTCACCAGATATCGAGCCAGCAAAAATCCAACCTGACCCAAGCCACCCGCAATTACGTAAGCCCCAGCCGGCCTGAGCAGCCTCACTTGTTCGCCATCCGCCTCAAGACGAACATTCTCAAAACACTGTACCCATCTTTGATTTCCCCTGTAAGCAATGACCCGATCAGAAGGCCTCGAGAGAACCTCGGCCAGCAGTTGATCGATGACAGGCCCCTTTGTTTGGCCGGCCATGCTTATGTCTATGAATCGGCAAGAGACCTGCTCATATTCCTGTGGGATAACTTTGCAGGGACCGAGGACGGCCGTCTTCTCAGGATGCACCGTTTCATCGCACGTCAAACCTGCGATGTTATTTGAAACGACAGTTATCTCGATCGGATCAGCGAGGCAGTGCTTGTCAATCGCCTGAGCGAGATAAAGAAGACTGTAATATCCCCGATCTTGACACTCTTGAAAGAACGCGACTCCGGTCGAGTGTGAGTCGGCCGGGTCTAGAGTCCAGAGATGAATAATTCGATCAGGTGCGATCTCTGCCGCCACCAATTGATTGAACAGCCTGTCATAATCCGCGGCCTGACGCGGATCAATTGTAAAGGTTCGGGCGTCATTAAAGGGTCGGGCGTCAGATAATCCCAAGGGCATTCCGGCATTGACAACCACTACGACCTGTCCGGCCCTCTCCAACCGGCGGACTAGATCTTCTCCAACGCCGAACTCATCCATGAACACAAGCCAGTTCTGCCTCTGCTCAAATGGATAATCAGGCTTAAGCGGCTTGGGTGGCATCGAGCGTTTCCACGACGGGATGTAGAACCATTCCCCGACATCCTCCTTTCGCTCCACCAATGACGACTGAACACCACTGCCGGCCTTGAGCCGTTTCAGGGGCTCAATCCAGTAAGGCCTCCGCTCGAATGGGTATGTCGGCAAAGGAGTGCGGCGACGAAACTCGTTACCGTACTTTACGTCCCAATCAACTCGCGCTCCCGCAAGCCAGAGCCTGCCTAACAGATTCAGGAACACAGAAAGATCCGGTTCCTCTTCTAACGGGTGGCGCATGGATGAATGAACCGAGCGCTTCTGCGCGGGACTGGCCTGCGATCTTGCAAGTGAACTCAAAGCGGTTGCCGGCCCCACTTCAATAAAAAGATTCTGCTGATCTTCCAGCAGCAGATTGATGCCATCGCTGAACCGCACCGTCTCGCGCAAATGGCGCACCCAGTAATCCGGATCAGTCGCGTCTGCCGCGGCAATCCAGGTCCCGGTTACGCTCGAGATATATGGAATGGTTGGCGTTTCGAGCCGCATTGATCTTACGAAAGTACTGAAGGCCTCAACGATCGGGACAACCATGTGAGAATGGAATGCCGTGGGCGTATGCAGCCGGCGATATTCTATTCCCTTCCGCGCAAGTAGTTCTGTTATCTCTTCGATTGCCTGTACCGCGCCCGAGACTACACATTGTGATGGACCATTTACGCATGCAAGGGAAAGGTGCTCGCTCAACAGCGGCATCAGCTCATCCTCTGGAAGCCCTACTCTCAGCATGGCCCCCCTGGGCAATTGGTCGCACAGCTTTCCTCTCAGGGATATGAGAGATAGAGCTTCGTCCAGCGTGAAAACTCCCGCGATACATGCGGCCACATATTCACCCAGGCTGTGGCCGATCATCGCGCTGGGTCGTATGTGGAATCGCTCAAGCAGTTTCGCAAGGCTGTATTCGACTACAAAGAGCGCGGGCTGTAAGAACGCATTCTGTTTGAAGAGCTCGCCGGCGTCTGCCCCAAATTCATCGTCCGGGTAGACGATTCCTCGCAGATCATAATGATTCTCTTTCTGAAGCATCCCAGAGCATTTGTCGAATGTCTCTCGGAAAACTGATAGCTGCTGATAAAGCGCCCGGCCCATATTTAGGTATTGAGAGCCAATACCCGGGAACATGAATACGATCGGTCTGTCGTGGCCATCCACCACCGAGTTGAGAAAGCGCTTCCGGCCCGGTTCGCTGAATGCCACGTTCGCGTCCGCTGTATCCCGGCACACCACCATTCTCCGATGGCTAAAAGGCCTGCGCCCGACCTGGAGCGTATACGCGATATCAGCTAGATTGGCGCCGCGTTGTTCGTCCAGGTGCCTGCCCAGGTTCCCGGTAATAACGTTGAGCGCGGAATCTGTTTTGGCTGACATTATCAACAGGTGATGCGACATTTCTGATTTGCGAGATTCAAGTTCTGGGGCTTCCTCGACGACCACATGAGCGTTAGTGCCGCCAAGGCCAAAGGAGCTGACACCGGCCCGTCGCGGCGTGTCACCTGGCGGCCATGCCCGAAGATCCCCATTCACAAAGAATGGGCTGTTTGCGAAGTCGATGTTCGGGTGTGGCTTCTCGAAATGAAGAGTCGGCGGAATCATCTTGTGTTCCAGCGCGAGTACGGTCTTTATCAATCCGCCAACGCCTGCCGCGGCATCCATATGTCCCACATTGCTTTTGACCGTTCCTACTGCGCAATAATTCTTCCTCTGTGTCTTCGCTCTGAAAGCTTCCGTCAGCGCGGCAATTTCGACCGGATCACCGACCGGTGTCCCTGTGCCGTGAGCTTCAACAAAGCTGATAGTGTCGGGATGGATGCCGGCTATGGCGAGAGCTTCCGAAATGACCTCGGCCTGACCGCTTACGCTCGGGGCGGTGAAGCCCGCTTTTACTGAACCGTCATTATTAATAGCGGAGCCTCTGATGATTGCATGAATGTGATCGCCCTCAGCTAATGCATCCTCAATCCGTTTCAAGACTACGATCCCGGCGCCGCTGCCTAAGACGCAACCCTGTGCCTCAGCATCGAATGCCCTGCAGTGTCCGTCAGGCGCTACGATTCCACCATCGATGTAAAAAGATCCGCCCTTCTGTGGCAGGTTAATCGAGATACCACCAGCCAGCGCCATATCGCACTCACCGGAGAGCAAACTCTGACACGCCAGATGAACCGCGACCAACGAAGTCGAGCAGGCGGTCTGCACGTTCAAACTCGGGCCCCTGAGATTCAATTTGTACGAGACGCGAGTCGGAAGATAGTCTCTATCGTTGGCTGTTCTGACCTGCATCCCGTCGACCACGCCTTTGTATGCCGGATTAGTGAGCACGTTCAGTATGTAGGAATTCTGAGTCGCCCCGGCAAAGACGCCTATGGGCTGTTTATATCCATTGGGATCGTATCCGGCATTCTCGAGCGCTTCCCAGGCATGCTCCAAAAAGATCCTTTGCTGTGGATCCATCATCTCAGCCTCGCGAGGCGAATAGCCAAAGAACGAAGCGTCGAACATTTCGATGTTTTCCAATATGGCTCGGGCTCGCACGTAGTTCGGGGAGTTGTAGATGGCAGGGCCGATGCCCGAGGATTCGAGTTCCTGGTCTGAGAAGACCGAGACGGCTTCGACACCAGACTCCAAATTCGTCCAGAATTCCGCTATGTTGTCCGCCTTTGGAAATCGGCCCGCCATTCCTATTATCGCTATGCCCGATTCATCGATCATATCCACCGACTCGTTACTACTCATGTTGCTCCTGCACGCGAGAATCAGCGGTTCGCATCTGCCGTCTGAGTTCCTTTCGCCTCATCATGGATTCCCTTTTACTCCTCGCCCGATCTTCACGTGACTCTGAGTTCGACTCCTCGATTGCCCCCTCTCCCAGAAACTGAGCCAGTGACCGCACGGTGGGATATTTGAACAGGTCTGCGACGGTAGGATTTTTTTTGGCCTCTGCACGCAGTCTGAGATGTACTTGTAACGTCAAGAGAGAGTGGCCTCCCAAGTCAAAGAAGTTATCTTTCACGCCGACCTTGGGTATGCCCAGCACATCTTGCCATACCCTCGCTATCAGTTCTTCCAACTCGCCCTGAGGTGGAACGTATGATGCCTCGAGATCCAGCCTGACAGCATCCGGGGCCGGCAGCCGCTTTCGGTCCAGCTTGCCGTTAGATGTCAGGGGAAGACTTTCTCGAATTACGAAGGTGGATGCGATCATGTAATCAGGCAGTTTTAGCTTCAAATAAGTCCGCATCTCTCCGGCCGTGAGATTCTGTCCTCGTGCGGGGATGATATAGGCGACAAGACGCTTGTCGTTCGGTACGTCTTCGCGCATCACCACTACTGAGTCATTCACAGCCGGATGATTGTTCAGGGCGGACTCGATTTCGGAAGGCTCGATGCGAAACCCGTGTATCTTTACCTGGTCGTCGATTCGACCGAGATACTCAGTAGTCCCATCTTCAAGATAACGAGCCAGATCTCCAGTCTTATAGAGGCGGCCCCCCGCCCCCTTGAATGGATCCGGGATGAACTTCGTTGCAGTGAGGTCCGCGGCGCCAAGGTATCCTCGGCCTACACCGGCGCCGCCAATATACAACTCCCCGGGTATTCCAACAGGCGCCGGGCGCATGTGCTTATCGAGCACATAGATCTGTGTATTCGCTATCGGCCGTCCGATCGGCACAATCTTTCGCTCGCCATCTCGCAAGCACAGCCAGTATGTGACATCTACCGCGGCTTCGGTCGGGCCGTATAGATTACTCAACTCTGTTTCGAACACTCTGAAAAAGCGGGTCTGAAGATCAAAGGTCAATGCTTCGCCGCTGCATATGACATGCCTGAGCGTTTTGCACTTCTGCAGGTCTTCCTCCTGCAAAAAGGCTTTGAGCATGGAGGGAACGAAGTGAAGCACAGATATTCGCTGCTCGATGATCAGTCTTACGAGGTATTCGCTGTCTTTATGACCTTCGGGTCGAGCCACGACCAGCCGCGCCCCATTCAGCAACGGCCAGAAGAACTCCCAGACAGAAACATCGAAGCTGAAGGGCGTCTTTTGCAGAATCCTGTCTTCTGGGACGATTCCGTAAAAGTCCTGCATCCAAAGCAAGCGGTTGCAGATTGCGCGATGAGCGATCATCACCCCCTTCGGTCTCCCCGTCGAGCCTGATGTATAGATGACGTAGGCCAGATTATCGGGCTCGGCGCCGCCGACGGGATTTGTGTCGATGTACTCCGAGATCATTTCCCAGTCGGCGTCGAGGCATATAGACTCCGCGTCCACCTGAGACGCGCGCTGCTTCAAATGGCTTTGAGTCAGAAGGGCGGAAATCTGTCCGCCATCGGCCATCTGCTTCAGCCGCTCTTCGGGGTAGCTCGGGTCCAGCGGCACATACGCGCCACCCGCCTTGAGGATGCCAAGCAGAGCTATCACCATCTCCAGAGACCGCTCCATGAAAACACCTGCGAGCTTCTCTGGTCCGAGGCCTCGAGCTCGCAGGTAATGAGCGAGTTGGTTTGCCTTCCGGTTGATCTCCGCATATGTGAGTAACCTGCCCTCGAACGCGACGGCGACGGCGTCGGGGGTGCGTTCCACTTGAGACTCGAATAGCCGATGAATACAGTGCGGCTTGGCATACTCGACGCTGGAATCATTCCACTCAGCGAGTAGCTGACTTTCCTTCTCCACAGTCAAAAGTGGCAACTCCGATAGAGGCACTCTCGGATTCTCGACAGCCGAGGTCAGCAATTGCCGGAAGTGTTCCACCATACGAATTACGGTTTTTTCATCCAACAAACGAGTGCAGTACTCTAATGACCCGGCCAAACTCTCTTCGGTTTCAGCGATGTTGAGCGTCATATCGAACTTGGAAGTGCGAGGCTGCATGTCGAGTCTCTTTATGGCCAGTCCTTCAAGAACGAGTCTTTCGGCAGGGGCATTTTGCAGAGCGAACATTACTTGAAATAGCGGGCTACGGCTGAGATCTCTTTCCGGTTGGATCTCTTCGACCAATTTTTCAAAAGGCAACTCCTGGTGTTCATAGGCTCCAATGACGGTCCGCTTGACCTGGCCAACTAAGTCTTCAAAGCACGGGTCTGCTCTCAGGTCTGCCGGAATCACGACCGTATTCACAAACAAGCCTATGAGGCTTTCGGTCGCCATTCGCGCCCTCCCCGCAACAGGCACTCCGACACAGATGGACTCTTGACCCGAATACCGGTGCAAGAGCGCGTGATACCCCGCCAAAAGAACCATAAACAACGTCGCACCCGCCCGGCGACTGAGCGCCCTGAGCCCTGCGACGAGTTCGCCTTCCAACATAAAGTAATACTTCGCACCATCGAAGTTTTGTATCGGCGGCCGGGGGTAGTTGTTTGACAGTTCAAACGTGAGGCTCTTTCCTTCCAACTGCCCCCGCCAGTAGGCCAGGAGCTTCTGCAGATGTTCGCCACGCAACTGATCCCTTTGCCATACCGCATAGTCTGTATATTGAATAGAGAGCTTCTCGAGCGGCGAGGGTTTTCCTTTTGTGTATGCATCGTAGAGTTGCGCTACCTCGCGCACCAGAATTCCCATCGACCATCCGTCAGAAACGATATGGTGCATGGTAAACATGATGACATGCTCAGACTCCGTCAGCTTTGTGAGCACCGCCCTGAACAATGGACTTCGCTGAAGGTCGAACCCTCTGGATGCTTCGCCAAGTCGTAGCCTTTGCGACTCTCGTTTGGCCTGCTGTTCTGGCAACTGACTGAGGTCCACGATCGGAAGAGTGAACCCGGCTGATGCGGACACCACCTGCATCGCTTGCCCATTTACTGTCAGGATGCTCGCGCGTAACACCTCGTGTCGCTCGACGATATGATAGAGCGATTGCTCCAGGGCGGTTATATCAAGATTACCCGATAGCTTGAGCGCGGCAGGGATGTTATAGAAGGCGCTGTTCGGATTTAACTGGCTCAGAAACCACATCCGTTCCTGTGCGTATGAGAGAGGGAAAGAATTAAAGTGCTGTCCCTTCTCCTTCAACTTCAGGGCTAGCAGCGCCCGCTTCTCTGGTGATAACGCCGCGATCTGTTCAGATATGTCGTTCATCAAATTCCTTGCCGGACCCCTCCGGCTTTTTGAATATTGGAAACCGGCTGATACAGGCAGTGGTGCACTTTTCTAAACACGCCTCGCGCCGTCCAATACACGCGCAAGCCGTTCTATGCCGTCCTTAATTCGGTTCACGGGATTATTTGAGAAGTTCAATCGCATGCAATTCGATGCGAGCATAACGTCTTGCACCGAAAACGCATTGCCCGGGATGAAGGCGACCTGTTCTTGTTGAACCGACAGCCTCATAAACTCTGTTGTGTTGATCGGTTCCGTCAGCTCTACCCACATAAAGAGCCCGCTCTTTGGTTTGATCCATCTAGCGTTGCCGGCAAAGCACTCTCGCAGTGAAGAATCCATGGCATCTCTCCTGAAGCGATACTCGGCACGCAGCCCGTCAATGTGATCGGGCAGATGTCCCGCATCCAGATAAGCAGAGATGGCGCGCTGGCTGAAAGTAGAGGTATCGATATCACTCGCTTCTTTCACTATCGACAGTTTCACGATCAGCGGCTCGGGCGCAATTATCCAGCCGACGCGGAGAGCCGGGGCCAATATCTTTGAAAATGACCCGACGTAAAAGACCACCTCGTCATCAAAGGCTCGCAAAGGCGGTAAGAGGTTGTCTTCGTAATGGAGAAACCCATAGGCATCATCTTCGATGATGGGGACATGGTATTCTCGCGCCACCATGACAAGCCGCCTCCGTTTTTCAAGAGACATGCTCGTACCCATCGGATTATGGCCGTCAGTAACCGAGTAGATGAGCGCAGGCCGGATGCCGCTTGCCAGGATAGCTTCAACAGCGGCCACATCCATTCCGGTTTCGGGACACGTGCTCACGGTCAATATCCGTGGATGGTAGGGCTCGACTATTTGTTGAAAGCCGTTGTAGGTCAACTCCTCGATAAGGATGCTGCCTCCTGGGTCGAGCAGGAGGCGGGCCAGCAGATTCATGGCCTGTTGCGCTCCCGCCGTTAGGAAGACCTGTTCCTCGCTGCATTGCACTCCCCGCAGCGCCATTAGCTTAACAACATGCCGCTTCAATGGCTGGAAAGGAGGGCCATATTGGAGTGCCCTTGGGTCGATTGCCAACGCCTCCGAGCAGGCTTGCGCAAATTTTCCCGATGGGAACATCTCGTGCGCCGGCAATCCCAGCGCGAAGGAAAGAATATTTGGCTGCGCAGTCAGGATGAGCATTTCCTGCAAAACCGACCGCTTGATTGCCCGCGTCCAACCGGCCAGTGTAATTGCGTCAGTCAAGATGGGTGCTGGGTGTGACAATGCGCGTGTCCTCTCCGCTAAAAGAATTAATGCAGTACCGTGTGATCCTCATGCGTGTGTCGGCCGCCTCAGTTCTTGCGTGATGCCGGTTTTGTGCTCCGCTAGTACCTTCTCGTAAATCTCCACATATCGCTCCGCCATTACGCGGCTGCTAAACGTTCGCTGTACATGCTCGCGGCATGTCCGGGCGGATATACGATCCACCTTCCGTATCGCGTCAACGAACTCGGCCATGTCTGTTACAAGATAGCCCGTCTCGCCATGCAGGATGATTTCAGGGGCAGCTCCTATGGCGAACGTTATAACAGGAGTGCCGCAAGACATCGCTTCCAAAAAGACCATGCCAAAGCTCTCTTCGGCGGTTGTCGGAGCAACCAGGGCCGAAGCTCGCCGATATAGGTCGGCCTTCTGATCAAAGTTTACTTCTCCCACATATTCGACTGACGTCCCATCAATCATCGGGGCTATTTGCTCTTCGAAATAGGTGGCCGGCAAATCAATCGGCCCTGCGATTTTCAAGCGGCGGCCTGCCTTCTTTGCGGCCTGGATCGCCAAATGAGGCCCCTTCTCACGGTTAATGCGGCCCATGAACAACAAGTAATCTTCTTTCTTCTCATCATAGGGAAAATCATCTACATTGACTCCGTTGTGGACCGTGCCGATCCAGTTCAACTTTGGATCGCGCTCTCTCTGTTTTCGACTTATCGAGACGAATTGGAGTCGCCTGGAAACGGCTTTGTGAACCGTGGACCAGACCTGGTGAGGGCCTAAGTGCATAGTTGTGATCGACGGCACTTCACAGAGGTAAAGAGGGGCCAGCCCAAGGCTGAAGAGGTGATTGTGTACGATGTCAAAATCCCGCGCAGCTATGTATTCACAAGCCCTGGCAGCGTGCTCGATTTCATCTGCCCAGTCGTAGGCTCCTGTTGGAGCCTCATACAGATACCAGAGTCCTGCTCTGGTTACTGAATCTCCCGTCGCAAACAGCGTGACTTCATGACCCATGGCGACTAGTTCTTCAGTAAGGTAGCTGACCAGCCATTCGATACCTCCTCCGCCGGCGGGCGGTGTTCGGTGATAACAGCTCGATATCTGCGCAATCCTCATGACTATGGTTCCCTCGACTGCCTATCCTTATAGTAACGATGCCCTCATACGGTACTGCGCTGCGACTGTTCTCTCTCTATGGATTCAAACAGCGCCTTGATGTTTCCGGCCCCGAAACCTCGGGCACCCTTTCTTTGAATCAATTCAAAAAAAAGCGTCGGCCTGCCCTGTAGCGGCTTTGAAAAGATCTGCATCAGGTAGCCCCATCCATCACGGTCTATCAGTATGTTTTGCTCGCGCATCGCCGCGATGTCTTCATCAACGTGCCCGATCCGCTCATGTAGAGAATCGTAGTAGTTCTCCGGCGTGCGCAGGAACTCGATCCCGTTTTTGCGCAATTGGCGAACACTCCTTGCAATGTCATCCGACAACAGAGCTATGTGCTGGGCACCGGCCCCGTTGTGAAACATCAAGTATTCTTCGATCTGCGATCTGCGTTTGCCTGGAGCTGGCTCCATTATCGGGAATTTGATTTTGCCACTCTTGTTTTCCACCACCTTCGAATTCATGGCGCTGTAATCGGTCGCCACATCTTCCTGATGCGATTGGTGGAAGCCAAGCACGTTCGAGTAGAACTCTACCCACTTGTCCAGCATGCCCGCCTCGACGCCGACAGCGACGTGATCGATCGCGGCCAACCCTAGTGACTCTGCTTCCAAAGATTTAGTGATGCGCCGGTAACCAGGAAAGAACCCCTGCGGATAGTCCTTTCTCTCGACGAAGGAATGTACCGTATCGCCATAGGCGGCTATGGTAGATTTAACTATTCGCCCCGTCTCGTCCTCAAAGATGGTTGGCTCCATAATGGGCAGGCCGCCATTTTTCAAGGACAGGTCAAAGGCCTTCGCCGCATCATCCACCAGAAACGCAATGTCTTTGAGACTGTCGCCGTGTTGCTTTACGTGATCGGCGATGCTGCTTGAAGAGTCCAGTGATGACGTCAGGACTATTCGTATATTGCGTTGCTCGACGACGAATGAAACGCGGTCACGTACATTGGTCTCCGGGCCCGCGTGGGCAACGGGCTTCAATCCAAATGTCGAGTTATAGAAATGCGCCGCCTGACAGGCATTGCCGACATAGAGCTCAATGTAATCGTAGCCCTTGATCTCTAATTGATCACTATTACCAGGCCTGGTTTCTCTTTCGACTGGTTCCATGATGCTCCTCATTTCTCTCAGTGTGAAACCGACGTAAATGAACGCGCCCCGGGCGGGCGCAGAGATCAACACAGTGCAGTGCCGGGCCGTCCTCCTGCCGACAGATGGATCAGCCCGATTGAGCCGCTCGATGTTTCGTGAAGTGTGCGCAGGGAAGAGTCGCTTGATTCCCTGACTAACTATGCAAGATCCGTTGGGTAGCAGGCTTCGGCCGCCGCTCGGCAAACCCTACAGCTTTTAATGGGGGGTTGAGCGTGCTGCCTTTTCCTGGACTATACCTCCGCAAGCGGGCCATCGCCCTTGATGAGCAATCGTGCTTCCTCGTCAGAGAGTTCATTCAATTCTGCCAGTAGTTCGTCCAGGCTCGTTTCTCCCCTCGGCATCGTCTGAATATCCAGGTCTTTTGGCTCTCCGGCTTCTTGTTGAAACCGAGAAACTACGCCGGATAAACCGGCAACGGTCGGGGCATCAAACATAGCCCGAATGGAAATGTCTAGTTTGAAAGACTGCTGCAGCCTCGTGACAACCTGGGCCGCCAATAGCGAGTGCCCTCCCAATTCGAAGAAATTATCGTGGATGCTGACCCGATCCAGACCCAGCACCTGGGCCCAGACCTCCGCTATTCTCTCCTCGGCCTGCGTGCGAGGCGCGACAAAGGATTTTCTCAAGCCACTCAGGGTCGGGTCATACTTTGGAAGCGATCTGCGGTCAACCTTGCCGTTGGGCGTCAGCGGCAGTTCATCGAGTGCGATGACCGCATAGGGGAGCATATAGTCAGGCACATAGGCCGCGAGGTATTCTTTCAGGCGCCGGGTTAACACCTCGCTCGGTTTCTCCTGTTCAACAGGGATTGAGTCATCCTTGAACAACGCCGCATAAAATGGATTGGCCTTATAACGTCTTTGGTGATGCGGCGAAAAGTATTCGAAATCCATCCTTCGTCCATCGCGTCCAACGAGCACGCCCTGGATAGAATAGTCCGGATGCACATGATTATCGGAGAGCGTACACGAGCAAATCGCCTCTATCACATCTCCTTCCGACACTTCGATCCCAGGACTGAAGACCGGGAAGTAAGCAGGAAACCAGGCGTAGCGGTTATCGAGAATATCTATGACATCGCCAGACCTAAGCGACAAATTCAGCCAAAGTAAAAAACCATCCAGAATAGCGTTGCGATTTATGGTAAGACTGATCTCTCGCTTGCACGTTGGCTCGATGTAATCGGTGAAGTCCAAATCCTCGAAGATCCCGTCGTTTGACAGTATGTGCGACCTGGGAAAGTTTTTGATACACAGCCTCAAATCGAATTCATGACCGACTTGCTCAAAAATCCTCGACACGTAGTATCCAGACGCGGCGGTAAAGTACGGCGCCTTTCTCATTGAATTGGGCAGCGTCACCCCGGCAATCTTTGTCGTGCTCCGCTGCGGAATCACCACTGCGTCCCGATTAAGGAAACGCCGGGCGTCGTTGAGGATGACGGCCGCGCCCTCAGCGCCGCCTATTGCTTCAACTATTTCTGAAATGCATAAATCTACTTTTTCAGGCAATTGAACTTTGGTCGAATCTCCATGAATCAGGATCACTCGTCCCTCAAGCCCCAGTTCCTTGATTCGTTGTTTCGCCAGGTTGTAAGTCTCTTCCATTATTTCAACAGCGTAGACTTTGCTGGCCCCAGCCTCTATGCAAAGGCGAGCTAAGATCGCATCCCGCCCCGTGCCTATATCCAGGGCGACTTTATCCTCGGCGATGCGGCCGATGGCGTTTCTATACTTGTTATTCCTCAACTCGTCGTTTGTCAGTCCATGGTAAATCAATTCATCGTAGACCAGGTACTCACCGACGGATGGCCACATCTCTATTTCCTCGCTTCTCGAAAATAGACGTGAAGAGCTTTCCGGGTCAGAGTCCGTTTCCTGATCCCTGCCTGGAACCACGTAAGCCACCAGCCGCTTATCGCCGCGTTCGTCTTCTGTAACGACGACCGCGGCGTCTCGCACCTCCGGGTGCCTTCGTATCAACGCTTCAATCTCGCCCAACTCGACCCGGTAGCCGCGAATCTTTACTTGCTCATCGATACGGCCGAGAAATTCCAGATTTCCATCTTCCAGATAACGGGCCAGATCACCAGTCCTGTAAAACCTCTCTCCGTTTATTGAGACGAATTTTTCCAGATTTAACTCATCGCGGTTCAAGTACCCCCGCGCCACGCCGGCACCGCCGATGTAAAGCTCTCCGGAAACACCTATCGGGACCAAATTGCGATCGCTGTCGTACAAACGGATCCTGGTGTTGGTGAGCGCCTTGCCAATCATATGCCTGCTCTCTGTGAGGCCATGCTCGGACTCATAGCTCGAACATATGATCGTCCCCTCCGTCGGGCCGTAAAGGACCCGCACCCGGGCAAGCGGAAAGACCAGTTTCAATCTATTCAGCAGATCGGGCGGAACCGCATCGCCGCCTGTCAGTATCAATCGAATATTGTCGTATTTTTCCTCACTCACTTGTTGGTCAGTTATGAAGTCGAGCATCTGGCGCATGAGGCTCGGGACGGCATGAATTACGGTCAGCTTCTTCAAATCGGCGACAAGCCTTCGGATATCCAGGACATCATCCTGGTCCAAAAGAATAACCTTTCCGCCGGAAAGTAGAGGGGCCAGTAACTCGAACAAGAAGATGTCAAAGGAGCTGGAGGCTATTACCGGCATGATATCCGCCGGCTTGAATCCGAATGCATCCTTATTGGTCGAAATTACGTTGGCAAGGTTCCCGTGCTCGACCATCACCGCCTTCGGCCTTCCAGTGCTTCCCGAAGTATAGATCAGGTATGCCAGGCTACTAGCCGTTATTCTTCTCTCCAGGTTCTCCTTGCTCTTGGTGGCGAGTTCTTCGCGAGCCGAGTCCAGGCATATGACCCTTGCGCTGCACTCGGGTAGATTCTCGAGCAAGCTCTCTTTAGTCAGTAGCAGACTGACTTGTGAATCTTCCAGCATGAAGCCAAATCTTTCTTTCGGGTATGCCACGTCGAGCGGAACGTATGCCCCGCCAGCCTTGAGAATCCCGAGTAGCCCTACGATCATATCGAGAGATCTTTCCAGGCATATACCTACCCGAACCTCCGGCCCCACGCCTAGTTCCTTCAAGTAGTGTCCTAGCTGATTCGCTGAGGCGTTTAAGTCGCGATAGCTCAATTGCTCGCCTTGATACACGGCGGCCGCCGCATCAGGCGTGCGCCTCGCCTGTGCTTCGAATAACTCGTGTGTGAATTCATCTTGAGATTTAGCGACCTGAGGTCCGTTCCAGTCTTCGAGTATTTGCCGCTGTTCGATCTCAGTCAGTAAGGGCAGTTGTGATAAACGCAGGCCGGGATTTGCCACCACACCATTCAATAGCTCCTGAAAATGCCCTAACATACGATCAATCGTCGTGCTACGGAAAAGATCCGTCCTGTACTGTAGTGCACCGGAGATAATGTGCTTGCGCTCTATCATCGACAGCCCCAGATCGAACTTGGCCGCCTCAAGAGGTATGCCTACCGCCTCCAACTCTAATCCGGGCAGTTCCAAATAGTTCCTGGGCGCTTTCTGAAGTTGAAATGCCACCTGGAACAGTGGGTCGCGGTTCAGGTTGCGTTCGGGCTGCAACTCCTCAACCAGCTTTTCGAAAGGCACATCCTGGTGCGAATATGCTTCGAGCGCCATCTTGCGCACTCGACTCAAAAGTTCCCTGAAAGTAGGGTTGCCCGACATATCAGTGCGCAATACCAGCGTATTTACAAAGAACCCAACAAGCCCTTCGATCTCCGTCTTGTTGCGGTTGGCGATGGCTGAGCCTACCAGGATGTCTCCCTGACCTGTATAGCGATACAGTAGCGCGTAGAACGCCGCCAGCAGCGTCATGACCAGAGTCGTTCCTTCTCGTTGGCTCAAGTCTTTAAGCTTACGACTCAGGGATGCGGGCAGTGTTATAGGGCGGCTATTTCCGTTGAACGTCCGGTTAGTGGGGCGAGGGTAATCCGAGGGCAGCTCTATTGCGGGGAGGTCGCCACTCAGTTGCTCTCTCCAATAGGTGAGATGGCCTTCCATCGCACCATTGTCTAACGCGGTTCGCTGCCAGTAGGCGAAGTCCGCATACTGTATCGGGAGTTCAGGCAGCTCCGCCGGGGCGCCCGCCGCAAAGGACCCATACAGTTTCATTAGCTCGTTGACCAGTATTGCCGCGGACCAGGCATCGGAGACTATGTGATGCGTAATGAAGAACGCCACATGATCTTGCTCCCCAAGTTTTATTAGGCTTGCTCGAAACAGCGGCCCTTCCGTCAGATCAAATGGGATTCGCGTCTGCTCGATAATAAGCTGACGCGTTTGGACCTCGCGTTCGGGTTCGGTAAACCCGGACAGATCCATAACCGTGAGGGCGAGTGGCTGAGCCGGATGAATGACTTGAATCAATTGGCCGCCCTCGGCTGAGAACGTCGTGCGTAACACCTCATGCCGCTTGATGATCTCACTAAGGCTCGCTTCAAGCACTTTCAGGTTGATCTCCCCCTTGAGCCGAAATGCTTTCGGGAGGTGATAAGTGGGACTGCCCGGATCAAGCTTTTGCAGAAACCAGAGACGCTGCTGAGCGTGAGAAGCCAGAGCCGGCACGCCGGGTGGTCTGCGAGCAATGGCTAGCGAAGGCCGGATGCCTTCCCTCTCCAGCAGCATCTCGATGAGTTGTCTCTTGCCGGCAGAGAGTCCGCGCTCTCTTGCTCCTGCTGCGCGTTTTGTCATGCGGTGACTCCATCAACCCTTCGCCTCTGAAGCACTTCGTCGACATCTTCTTCAGTCATTGCTTTGACTGTATTGAGCAGCGTCGCTGCTTTCTCTATCTGGCCGGGGGCTGGTTCATTTGCAATTGTGAACGCAGCGAGTTCTGCTACGGTCATCACATCAAACAACACCCGAGGCGCCAAATCGATCTGGAAAGCGTCGTGGATACGGGAGAGGACCTGCATGATGAGCAAAGAGTCCCCGCCCAAATCGAAGAAGTTATCATTGATTCCGACGCGCTCAATGCCTAATAGTTCCGCCCATATCTCCGCCAGAACCTGCTCCACAGCCGTGCCGGGAGCTAAGTAGGGTGTCGTAAGCTTGAGCTCGACGCCAGCCGGAGATGGCAGCTTGTCTCGGTCCACTTTCCCGTTGAGTGTCAGCGGAAGAGCGTCCAAGCTCACGAAAGTTGACGGCACCATGTATTCGGGGAGATGTTCTCTGAGGAAATCGCGCATCTCGTCGCTGGACGCAGTCGAATCCTGGTGGTAAACCACGTAGACCACGAGCCGTTTATCACCTGGAGCATCTTCGCGTGCCATTGCGACCGCGTCGCTCACTGCCGAGTGATGTTTAAGGACCTCCTCGATCTCCTCAAGCTCGATGCGGAAACCCCGTACCTTAACCTGCTGATCAATCCTGCCTAGGAATTCAATATTGCCATCCGGAAGGTAGCGCGCCAGGTCGCCGGTCTTATAGAGTCGCGCTCCTGCCTCAGCGCCCAACGGATCGGGAATAAAGCTGGCAGCAGTAAGATCAGGCCGGTTGATGTAACCGCGAGCTATGCCGATCCCGCCAATGAGCAGTTCGCCCGCCACACCTATCGGGACCGGAGCCATATGTCTATCTATGATGTAGAGCCTTGTATTCGTAATCGGCTTGCCGATCGGAATCTGGTTTGTGAATTCGGCTGAGGACATAACCTCGTAGACGCAGCATCCAACCACTGCCTCTGTCGGCCCATACTCATTGAAGATTCTCATCTCAGGCGAACGCTCACGCCAGAAAGTTAGCGTATCCGCCTTTAGCGCCTCGCCGCCGACTACCAGCGCCTTTGAGCATTTCGCCGCCGCGTCCGGGGGCAGCAATCGATTCAAGATTTCAAGATGCGAAGGCGTGATTTTGATCAAGCTGAAAGCGCGGCCGGCCGTCACGGTATCGCTCAACGCCTGGAGGCTGACATCCTCACGCACGAGCAAGACCGATTTGCCCGTTAGCAGAGCAGGAAACAGACTGGTGATCGTCAGATCGAACCCTATGGAGGAATGCAACGGCGTGCCGAAACCCGCGTCCATGGGATAGTACTTCGTACACCAGGTCAGATAATTCAACAGACCCAAATGAGTAATAGCCGTTCCCTTTGGCTTGCCGGTTGAGCCCGAGGTGTAGATTACATAGCTCAAGTTCTCCGGCGACAATCGGCTAACGCAGTTGTCATCGCTATGGCCAATCGTCTCTCTCCGGGTGTCGAGGCATACAGTCAATCCTTCATAGCGCGGAAGGCGTTCCAATAGGTTCTGTCTAGTCACCAGAGCCGAAGCGCCTGCGTCTTCAAGCATGAAAGCGAGCCGCTCTTTGGGATAGCCATAGTCAAGCGCAAGATAAGCCGCACCCGCCTTCAAGATGCCCAGCAACCCCACAATCATGTCCAGCGAACGCTCTAAGCAGATTGCTACTATCTTCTCTGGCCCTATCCCGAAGCTCTGCAGGTAATGCGCCAACTGGTTGGCGCGTTTGTTAAGCTCGTCATAGCTCAGGTGCTCTTCCTCAAAAATAACAGCGGTGCTGTGGGGCGTACGCTCGACCTGCCTTTCGAAGAGTTCGTGAACACTCTTCGAGTCGAATTGTTGACGACTTGACTCGTTAAATCCTAAGACCACTTCTTGCCGTTGGGGCTCGCTGAGGATGCGCAGCTCGCCTATAGCAGCTTCCGGGTCGCTGGTGCTGCTCTCGAGCAGAGTCTGAAACTGATCAACAAGACGCGTCACTTCGTCAAAGCTTAACGCGGCGGAATCATAGTGAATCTTCGCGGCAAATGAATCGCCGCTTGCGGCGCAGCTCAACTTAACCTGGAACCGAAAAAAGTGCGACCTTTGGCCGTACAAAAAGAATGAGACGCCCGCGGCCATTCCTCCTGAAAAACGGTCCTCGAATTCGAAGGCAGCAAATGCCTGATCAAGCCGGGATCCGGCTGTCAAAGTTTCTTGTTCGTTGAAGTAGTAATCCTGCCACTCATGGTTCTCTTGCAGCGCTTGCTGCGCGAGCCTTAAGGCGTCAGTGAGCTTCAAGCTCTCGTCAAGATGACAAGCAATAGGCAATGATCTTGCGATCAGGCCGAAGGCTCCCTGTAATTCTTCAAACCTTCGTCCGTCATAAATCACACTTATGAGATAGTCTGATTGAGCGGTGAGTCGCCACAGCAGGGTTTGCCAGCAGGTGAAAAAATAGGCTTCCAGCGAAATATCAAACGCGCTGCTGAGGGCGCGTATCTTCGCGGCCAGGGCAGAGCTTATGGTCAATGCCACAGTTTGCGGCTCGAAGTCGCGTTCCGCCGACGGCCTCTTTGTGAGAGGGAAGCTCAGTGGCAGCAACGAAGAAACCGCCTTCTCTCTCCAATAAGTCTTACCCGCCACTGCCTCGTCCTCATCAAGCAGCTCATTTTGCCAAGCCGAGAAATCAGCGTACTGCAGCGGTTCTCCGGAAGGCGGGCTCTGGGGTGTGCTGGTGCAGTAAGAATTGACGATCTCTTGAACAAAGTTCTTCAGGGTCACTGTATCGGCGCAAAGTGACGGTAGGGTAATGACCAGCATATGCTCCCGCGGAGCGATCGTAACCAGGCAGGCGTGAACCAACGGGCCCTGCTCGCAATCAATCGGACGTTGCCACTCTTGGTCAAGCAACTCCTCAATCACACCTTCCTGATTGCCGGCCTCCGGGCTGCCGATATCGATGGTCCGCCACGATAAATCGCCGGCGTCCATGACAACCTGAACAGGGACCTTAATGCTCGCATGCCGCCGGAAGGCCGTACGCAGTATTTCGTGTTTATCGATAACTCTACGCAGCACCTCACGCAAGACATCTTTATCCAGATCACCTGTGATCAACACCGCGCATTGGGCCCGATACACTGAGGCGTCGTGACCGAGAAGCCAGAGGTTTCTTTGTTGTGGAGAGAGAAGGTAGCCGTTGATTAGCTCGGTGTTCATCTGTTTCTCCATAGATCTTTATTTGAGCTCTTTATCATCGAGCATCTCCCCCATCGTTACGAAGATCTCTCTTGGACCAACGTAGGGATTTCTCGCGTGCGCGGTAAGCATGTTGTCCAGCAGCATGACGTCACCAGTGCGCCATCTGAAAGTTACCTCCAATTCGCTGTAAGCCTCGCAGATTCCATCCATCACTTTGTCGTCTATGACAGAGCCATCCCCGAAGTAACAGTGGCGCGGAAAATCTTCTTCGCGGAACAGGTTCTTAACAGACGCTCGCACGTCACGATCGAGACACGCCACGTGCCAATGAGTGGCTTGATTAATCCAGACCATCTCGCCGGTTTTGGGGTGCCTTGCAATCGCCGGGCGCACCGTCCGGGTCTTAAGCTCGTGCCCGCCGTTCCATTCAAATTCGATGGAATTATTTCTGCAGTATTCCTCGACCTGCTTCCTGTTGTCGGTCTGAAATACAACCTGCCAGGGCAGGCCCAATCCCTCACCGTAGTTTCGAACGTAGAGTATTCGTTTTTGCAGGAAGCGCTCCCTGATCTGAGCGTCAATTCGCTCCAGCACTTTCCGGCTGTCAACAATGGGAGTCTCGCCGCCCTGTTCAGACGGCGTCACGCAAAAGAAGAAGATTTTCATCGGCCAGCGCGGGGCAAACGTATTCTCGTTGTGCCACAAGATGTGCTTGTCAGAGGGGTACTTGACCGGCGTGTAAATCTTATCGCTGACCTTGTTGCGAGGCAGTTCGCCGTTTTCAGTGAAAAGGTCCTTGCAGATACTCTGAGCAAAGCTTTGGAAATCAGGAGCGGTCTTAATGTCAAATCCGCGGAACAATATCGCGCCATGCTTCAAGAGCTTCGCCTCAATGAACTCGCGGTTATCGCTCGCCCAACGACTCGAATCAATCCCGGACAGGGTGGGCTGAATCACCAGCGGCAACGTCTGGTCAGGTCTAAGATAACTTGTCTTCACGTGCTCTGACTCATTCAGGCTTAGGCTCTTTCTGCGGGCGATGGTCAGCCGGGCGCGGCTCGATTCCTCACGCTCTCTTAGTTCAGTCATTCGTTGCTCCATATCGGCTTCGCTGAGCAATTTGAGGTCATCAACTCTGGCAGCCGGCTCCGCGATTATGTTCCGCAGAAGCGTTTCGAACTGCTTCCACATCCGGCTGATCGTGGCCGCGTTGAAAAGATCGGTGCTGTATTCGAGCTTTCCAACCAATGCCTGTTCGAGATCCCACAGAAAAAGAATCAGGTCGAGTGTGGTAGTCTCAACCGGTCTCTCGATTGGGCTAAGGGTAAGGCCGGGGAGTTTCAATGGCGATATGGGAAAGTTCTGGAAAACAAACTTGACCTGGAACAACGGATGAGCGGTCGAACGCCTGTCGGGCCTGAGAACTTGCACGAGTTTGTCAAAAGGCAAGTCTTGATGGGCGTAGCCCGCCAGAGATACCTCGCGCACACGTTTGAGCAACTCCTTGAAGGTTGGGTTCCCGGCGAAACTGACGCGCATCACCAGTTGATTGACGAAGAATCCAATCAACCCCTCGGTTTCGCCTTGCGTGCGATTCGCCACATCCGCGCCGACGACGATCTCCGGCTGTTTCGTGTAATGATATAAGAGCGTCTGAAACGCCGCGAGCAGAGTCATGAAAATCGTCACCTCTTCTCGCCGGCTCAGCGCCTTTAAAGCCGAGGTCAACTCCGCCGACAACCTTATGGGCAGGCGATCACCCTTGTAGCTGGGTGTTGCCGGGCGCGGGCGGTCCGTCTGAAGAGCTAAAGTTGGGCTGTCCTTCAACTGATCTTTCCAGTACGCGATGTGGTTGTTCAACACCTCGCCCTGTAACCAGTCTCGCTGCCAGTGGGCAAAATCAGCATACTGAATTGACAGATCGGGCAGAGGCGAATCTTTGCCTTCGGAGAAGGCAGCGTACAAAGCCGCCACCTCTCGCACCAACACTCCGGCAGACCAGCCGTCGCTGACGATGTGGTGCATCGTAAAGAACACGACATGCTCTTGCTCTCCCAATCTAAGCAGAATGGTTCGCAGCACAGGCCCTTTCTCGAGATCGAATGGTTTTAGCCGCTCCTCAGCAGCAAGCCTCACCACCTCGCTATCGCGCTGTTCTTGCGGCAGGGCGTCAAGGTCTACAAGTGGCAGGGGCACTAAAAGCGAACTGTGGCTGACTTGTACGGGCCGGCCTTCAATAGCCTTGAATGTCGTCCGCAGAACTTCGTGTCGTCTCACAATCTCGTTGAAACACTTATGGAGAACTGTAGTCCTTAACTCACCCGAAAGGCGCACGGCAACCGCGATGTTGAACGCGGCGGCGCCCGGCTCTAACCGATCCAGAAACCAGAGGCGCTGCTGCGCGTATGAAGCAGGCGCCTCGTTACCACGCGCAACAGGTACAAGCGACGGAATCTTAATCCTCTGTTTGTTATTCAGAGCGGCACTTATGCTTTCGGCCAACCCGGCCACGGACGGGGTCTCGAATATAGTTCGCACCGGCAAGTCAATTTGAAAGGTCTCACGTAAGCGCGACATCAATTGAGTCGCCAGTATGGAATGCCCTCCAAGGTCGAAGAAATTGTCATCCCTGCCTATCTGGTCAACGCCCAGCAATTTGGACCATATCTCAGCCGCAACCTCTTCGACCGGTCCGCGAAGGCTCTTTAGTGAATCTCCTGCCTCAGGTTTGGTTTCAAATGTGACTGGCATTGCAAGGCGATTCACCTTGCCGCTTTGCGTCAGCGGTAGCGAATCGAGCGTAATAAAGGCCGCGGGGATCATATGGCTGGGAAGCCTCTCCCTCAAAAACGCTTGTAGTTCATTCCTTTTGGGGGGAGCTGGCCCACTCGCCGTGACATACGCAACCAGGCGCTCGTCGCCGGGCGTTTCCTCTCTGACAACCACAATCGCCTCTTCAACCGCCGGGTGCTCCTTTAAGACAGACTCGATCTCTTCGAGTTCGATTCGAAACCCTCTTATCTTGACCTGCTGATCGAGTCGACCCAGGAACTCCAAATTCCCGTCGGCGCGATGGCGCGCCAAGTCACCTGTCTTGTAAAGCCTCGCACCCGGTCTCCTTGAGAAAGGATCGGGGATGAACTTTGCCGCCGTTAGCTCGGGGCTCTTTAGATAACCGCGAGCAACACCCTCTCCACCAACGTGTAACTCGCCCGGAATACCGATGGGCACCAGGTCCAGATTACCATCCGATAAGTACACGGTTGTGTTTGCGAGCGGCCTTCCGATCGTTGGAGCTACCGAATCTCTATTTATGCGGTAAACGGTCGTATCAACGGTGCACTCAGTTGGACCATAGACATTGTAGAAGGTGGTCCCCGCGGCCTCCCGTAGCTTCCGCCACATTGGCTCTTTGATTTGTTCTCCAGATATGAGCACGAGCTTGAGGTCTGGCGGCAGCGGGCTCAACAATCCGTCCGAGATCATCAACCCCAGTTGGGTTGGTGTACAGTCGAGCACATTTAGGGCGTGGCGCTTAAGGAAGGCCACAAGTTCGCGGCCATCCGTCCTAATCTCCTGCGGCAGTACGCAGATCGTGTGGCCGTGCAGCAGTAACAGGAACTGCTTTATGGAGCCATCGAAAGATAGAGGCGCATTGAGCGCCACGCGCAGGTGAGTCCATTGAGCATCTCTGTAGATGGCGTCATAAAACCCTGCCCAAAAACTCATCACCGACCCATGCTTGACCGCTACGCCTTTCGGCGTTCCCGTGGAGCCCGATGTGAAAATTATATGCGACAGATTGTGCAGTGCGGCCGGGCCGTCAGGGTTCGCCTCGCTTTCGCCCGAAATACTGTCCCGGTCAGAATCAAGACAGACTACGTCACATTGGTAGTCGACAGGGAGCAGCCCCAGCAGCTCTGTGTGGGTTATTACGCCGCGGGGATTCGCCTCATTCAGCATTAAGGCAATGCGGCCTTTTGGCTGCGCCGGATTGATCGGCACATACGCCCCTCCTGCCTTCAATATGCCAAACAGCGCGATCATCATGTCCACAGATCTGTCCATAAGCAGACCGATCGCGTCCTCAACTCCTAAACCCAATCTCGTGAGACGATGAGCCAGTTGATTGGCTTTCGCGTTCAGTTGATGATAAGTCAGCTTTTGCTCGGCGAATTCTACGGCAATATCGAGGGGCGTCCTCTCAACCTGCTCCTCAAAAAGATGGTGAATGCATTTGTGTTTGCTGTATTCGACGGAACCGCCATTATTGTCGTAAAGAAGGCGGCGCCTTTCGGCTGCGCTTATGATGCTCAATCTGCTGATCGGAGTATCGGAATTATTCAATATGCTTTCCAGCAGCACCCGAAAACGCTCCGAAAGTAATTGCAGGTCATCGCGAAGAAAACGACCTGGGTCATACTGAAAGTCTGCCGTGAGTTTGCCTGCTCTGTTTGTGCAGGATAGATTGATATCGAACCGCTCAATGCGAGCATCCGCTTTGTAAAGCGAGAAATTGACCCCGGCGGCTGAATAACTTTCGGGCCAGGTTTGATACTGAAACCCAACCGGAAAATACGCGGGCGAATCGGACGTACCGCCCGTCCACGCGTAATGGTCTAAGACAAAGTGATCTTGCCATTCGGCGCCTTCCCGAATCGATTCATTTACCTGCCGAAGAATGGCGCTGAACCTCTGGCTTCCATCAAAATGGCAATGCAGCGGCACCCATCTGACAAACAGTCCGAATGAATCATGCAGCGTTTCGTACTCCCTGCCATGCGACCTCATGCCTACGACGACGTCAGGCGCGCCGGTCAGGCGATAGAGCAAGATCTGCCAGCTCGCAAGTAAGAACTCTTCGGGTTTAGTGTCAAGTTCCCGTCCAAATGCTTCGATCTTTGCAATCAAATCAGTACTGAGCGTCAGAGTAGTAGAATCCAATTCGGACCGGGGAGTACTTGATGAGACGGTTTCGACAGGCAGTTTGAAGTCAGCTATTTCCCCAAGTTTTAGCTTGCTCCAGAATTCTTTGCCCCGCTCGGTCTCTTCCCCGTCTTCTTGTAATTCATTCTGCCATTCAGAGAACCGTACGTATTGCATCACGTCATTCGCATGGCGTGTGTCGTGGAGTCTCGCTTCGTAAGTGCTGCCAATGCTCCTAAAGAGATTCTCCAGCGTCCAGGCATCAGCGCACAGTGACGACAGGCTTATCACGAGAAGATGCTCAGATGGCGACAGCCTGATGAGAGTCGCCCTCACCGGTGCGTCATGCTCCAGGTCACGACCGCGACTCGATTCTTCTTGGTAATTCCGCTCGATCTCGGCCACCTGGCGGGAAATGTCAGCGGCTCTCATTTCGAATTCGCGCCATTCCAGATTGCCAACCTGATTCACGACTTGAAGCGGCAAGCTCATGCCCGGAGGGAGGTAATAACGTGTGCGCAGTATCTCATGTATCCGAAGAAGCTCCTCAAGTGCTTCTCGCAGAACCAGGGGTTTGATCTCGCCTGTGATCAGCAAAGCGCAATGAGCGCTGAACGGCGGGCCATCTTGCTGTAACGACCATAGGCGCCTCTGTTGGGGAGATAGTAGAAATGCCCTTACTGGCATTTCGCGTTCATCTACCACTTTTCAGGATCCCTCATTTCCAATCATCTCTCCCATTGCCACGTTGATTTGCCGTGGTCCAACGTAAGGGTTGCGCGAGTGCGCCATCAACATATTGTCGAGCAAGAGAATGTCGCCCGCCTCCCAGGCGAAGCTCACCGCGTTCTTTTCGTAGATTGCCCCGATCTGATCCGTGATGGAATCTTCAATGCGGGAGCCGTCGCCATAATAGATGTTGCGTGGAAACTCCTCTTCAGGCAGCAGTCTCGACAAGGAGCTGCGCACCTCAGGGTCCATACAGGAGACGTGGAACAGTTGGATCTGGTTAAAGAAGACACGTTCCCCAGTCTTCGGATGCGTCGAGACGGCGTCACAGATCTGGCGAGTCCTCAACCTGTCATCGCCTCTCCATTCGAAGTCTATTCCGGCCTTCCTGCAGTAGCTTTCTACGGCCGATCTATCCATCGTATGAAAGAACTCCTGCCAGCTAACGTCTAAGCCGTTCGAGTAATTTCTGACATACATCAGTTTCTTTTCTTCAAAGCGATTGATCATATCGGGCGGAATCCGGCGATAGGTTTCTCTACAGTCTATGATCGGTGTTTCTCCGCCCTTTTGAGCGGCAATCGAACAATAGAAAAAGATCTTCAGCGGCCAGCGATGAATGTGCGAGCTTTCATTATGGAAGAGGATCGTTTGGTCGGCCGGGTATGGTGTCGCATCGTAAATCTTCCGGGCCTTCGACTGTCTAGGCAAATCCCCATATTCGGCATACAACTCGGGACAAATGGAATGGGCGGTCTGTTCGAAGTCTTCAAGAGATTTTACATTGAATCCTCGGAATAGTATCCCGCCATGCTTCAACAGGTTCGCTTCTATGAGATCCTTATTCTTTTCCGCCCAGGAGGCCAGGTTGACATTCTCCAACTCGGGCCGCAGCACGAGCGGGCACCGGCGGTGAGCGTCGAGGTAATCTTCCTTTACCAGGCTTACATTTGCCGGGTCTACGGCCCTGGGTTGGATATTCATCAATCTATCGAGCCTGGACTCTTTGCGTTTCGTCTTTTCCATACCTTGCCATTCCCTTTCGCGCACAGTCAGTAAAGCGAGATCGCTTATTGGCTCGTCCGGGTTTTGCGCGATGCTCTCGAGAAGAACCGTGAAATGGCTCGCCCATCGCGTTATGGTTGCGGCGTCGAACAGTTCGGCGTTGTAACTCCATGCACCCGTAATCCCCCTGTCGGATTCCGACATAAACATAGCGAGGTCAAACTTGACTGTGCTCTCATCTGCCTTAAATGGCGTCAGAGTGAGCCCGGTAAGTTTCAGCGACGGCATCGCGGCGTTCTGAAGAACGAACAGGACTTGAAAGAGCGGGAAGCGGCTCAAGTCACGTTTGGGGTTGAGAGCTTCTACAAGCTTGTCGAAAGGCAACGCCTGATGGGCGTAAGCGTCCAGGGACATCTCGCGCACGCGCTTGAGCAACTGCCGAAAACCTGGACCGCCGCTCAGATCCGCGCGTAAAACAAGGTGATTCACAAATAGCCCTATCAAGCTCTCCGTTTCAACTTGATTGCGGCCGGCGATATCCGTGCCTACGACAATGTCCTCCTGGCCTGTGACCCGGTAAAGCAGGGTCTGGAAAGCCGCGAGCAAGACCATGAATAATGTCGCGCCTTCCCTTCTACTCAAATCCCTTAACGCGCGGCTCAAGTCCGGTGACAGTTCAAACGAGTGAATGGCCCCGCGAAAGGTCTGCGTCATCGGCCGAGGATGATCAGCGGGAAGTTCCAGAACGGGAAGGGGTCCCCCTAGCTGCCGCTTCCAATATGCAAGATGCGAATCCAGCACTTCTCCCTGCAACCAGCCGCGCTCCCAAAGCGCGTAATCCGCATACTGAATAACCAGGGCGGGAAGCTGCGATTCTTGATTGGTAGAGAAAGATTCGTATAGTGCAGCCAATTCCCTGATGAATACTCCGAGCGACCAGCCATCGAGCACTATGTGGTGCGTAGCGAGCAAGAAGATATGCTCGGTCTGGCTCATTCTAAAAAGCGTGGCGCGCAGTGGCGCGCCGCGAGTCAGATCGAAGGGTTCCCGCCCCTGGCGCGCAATGATCAGCCGCGATTCCCTTTCGCGCTCAGTCTCGGATAGATCTTCCAGATCAACGATCGTAAGGATCGAGGCGGCGCCTCGAGAGATTACTTGTATCGGCTCGCCATCAATAATCGCAAAGCTGGTCCGTAAGATTTCATGCCTGTTGATGATTTCGTTCTGCGCCATCTCGAGCGCATCCAAGTTGAGCGTACCCGTGAGGCGCACGGCGCTATTTATGTTGTAGGCTGCCATTCCCGGATCAAGTTGATGAAGAAACCATAAGCGACGCTGAGCGAAGGAGACCGGGAGCGGACCATCTCTTGGGACTTGCAACAGCGGCGGAATGCTTATTCCCTTATCCTCCCTCTGGGCCGCGTCTATGATTGCGGCCAGGCCGGAAACGGTGGGCGACTCAAAGAGTTCCCTGAGCGGCAACTGGACAGCGAATGCCTCTCGCACCCGCGAGATCACCTGCGACGCTAATAATGAGTGTCCCCCGAGGTCGAAGAAGTTATCCCGTGCGTCGACCTGCTGCTGCCCTAAGACTTCTCCAAAGATGCCGGCCAGCACCTCTTCAACAACTGTTCGAGCAGTTGGGAGCTCTCCGGCTGGTCTCGCAATTCCGCGTTGTGGCGAAGGCAGCGCACGCTTGTCCAGTTTCCCATTAGGTGTGAGCGGGAATTCATCCAGGATCACTAAGTCTCGAGGTGTCATGTAATCAGGGAGTCTGTCGCGCAAGAAGGCGCGCAAGTCCTCGGCATTCAGGGACACGTCCTTCTCGATGACTGCGTACACAGCCAGACTCTTGTCTCCCGGCGGATCCTCTCTCACGATGACGACTGCTTTGCTTATGGCGGGATGCCTCTCAAGCAAAGATTCAATCTCGCCCAACTCGATCCGAAATCCACGAATCTTTACTTGACTGTCGTTGCGGCCCTGAAACTCAAGAGTGCCGCCCGGCAGAATTCGCACTATGTCACCGGTCCTGTACAGCCGCCCGCCCGGGCTGTTGCTGAACGGGTTCGGAATGAATCCTTCTGCTGTGAGTTCAGGTCTGTTGAAGTAACCCCTTGCCAGCCCATCCCCTCCTGTATGGAGTTCTCCAAAGACCCCGGCCGGGACAGGTTGCAGGTGATCATCAAGGACATAGACTTGAGTGTTGGCAATGGGCCTGCCTATTGAGACCGTACTGCCGACATCTTCAGCGTCGGTAATGACGTTGCAGCAGGTAAAAGTAGTGTTTTCGGTAGGCCCATACCCGTTGATAACCTTGATTCCCTTCACTTCTTTCAGCAGCTTGCGGACGTGCCTGGGTGATAATACATCGCCCCCAGCCACCATTTGCCGCACGGTCGCCAGGCCGCGAGGATTGTTTTCAACCATCTGATGAAAGAGCCCGGCTGTGAGCCAGAGTGTGCTTACGCAATTGCTCTCGAGCACATCACCGATCTCCTCGACCGAGGCGGCGTTCTCCGGAAATAACACCAGCCGGCCGCCGTTGAGCAGCGCTCCCCAAATCTCTAGAGTCGAGGCGTCGAATGAGACGGGAGCAAACTGCAGCAACGTTTCCTCCGCCCCCAAATCAATATAGTTGGTGTTCTTAACCAGTCGAATAACTGATCGATGCTGCACGCTCACACCTTTGGGCTTTCCGGTCGAGCCTGACGTGTACATCACATAAGCTAGTTGCTCGGGATACATCCTATTGGCCGGAGTTGTTATGCCTTGCTCGGTTACGTTCTCCCATTGCGCATCAACTGCGATAGTCTGAGCCTTGGATTGAATCCGGTTAATGAATCGCTCTTGTGTCAGAACTACCGGGGCCTGCGTCTCCTCTAAGATGTAGCTGATCCGCTCGGAAGGCAGCTCGGGGTCGAGTGGCAGGTAGGCTCCGCCGGCCTTCAAGATACCGAGGATGCCTACTAGCATCTCAAATGACCTATCCATGCAGATGCCCACTAGAGTTTCCGTTCCCACGCCGTGATTGCGCAGCCACGAGGCCAACTGATTTGCTCTGCAATTTAGCTCTCCGTACGTCAAGCTTTTATCTCTGCAGATCAGGGCGATAGCTTCAGGTGTCCGGGATACCTGAGCCTCAAAGAGTTCGTGTATGCAGGACTCTCGCGGGTAGTTTGTCTTCGTGTTGTTCCAGTCGACCAGCAAGCGATTGCGCTCTTCTTTTGTCAGTAACGAAATCGTCGAAAGAGGCTGATCCGGGTTGGCGGCTATCTCTTTCAGAAGGACTTTGAAATGATCGAGCATTCTCCTGACGGTGTCCGCTTCCAATAGATCGGTGTTGTATTCCAGTGAGCCACTAAGCCCTTCCTTTCTGTTAACCATAAACATCGTCATATCAAACTTGGCCGTCTTACCCTCCACTTCGATTGGCATCGCCTTGAGCCCCGGCATATCGACCCTCTCCATCAGACGGTTCTGCAGAACGAACACCACCTGGAAGAGCGGGTTAAGGCTCAGGTCGCGTTCCGGCTGTAGCTCTTCAACAAGTTTTTCGAAAGGCAAGTCATGGTTGGCGTAGGCGTCCAGAGCCACTTCACGCACTCGCCTCAGCACACCTAAAAAACTCGGATCGCCGCTAAAGTCAGCTCTCAACACAAGAGTGTTTATGAAGAATCCAATCAATCCTTCGGTCTCGACCTGGTCCCGATTAGTGATCGGGGAACCGACTACCAGATCGTCCTGTCCTGTATACTTCTGCAGCAGCGACATGAATGCCGCGAGCATAGTCATGAACATCGTCACGCCTTCGCGGCGGCTCAATGCACTGAGCTGCGCAACGACATCGTCTGAAATCGCGAACGGCTCTGTCGCCCCTCTGAAGGTTTGTATCGACGGACGAGGGTGATCGTAGGGCAGCTTCAGCATTGCCGAGCTTCCGCTCAATTGTCGCTTCCAGTAAGAGATTCTCCGTTGAAGAACCTCTCCTTGCAGCAACTGGCGCTGCCATACCGCAAAATCCGCATATTGAACGGGGAGTTCTGGAAGGGGCGAGGGCTCGGCTCTCGAGAAAGCCTGATACAGTATCTTTATCTCTCGTATCAGAATGTCGAGCGACCAATAATCCGAGACGATGTGATGTTTTGTCAGCAGCAGCCAGTACTCTTGATCGGCGAGGCGTATAAGGCTCGCGCGCAAGAGAGGCGCCTTACTAAGATCAAATGGCCTTTGGGCTTCCTGTCCGCCCAGCTTCGACGCTTCGCTCTTCCTGTGTTCTTCATCTAACTCACGCAAATCTATTATCGGCAGGCGAAATGTACAGACCGGAGAAATGACCTGGAACGGCATGCCATCAACTGTCGCGTAGCTGGTACGTAATACTTCATGCCGTCTGATCACCTCGCTGAACACACGCTCGAGAACGTCGAGCTCGAGATTGCCAATAAGACATATGGCGGACGGGACATTGTAGAAAGGGTTTCCAGGTTCATAGTGATCGAGGAACCACAGTCGTTGTTGCGCGAAAGAGAGAGGCAGGTGCCCATCTCTAGCAACCGGCACTAAGGGCGGCGATTGGAGCCCTTCGCCGGCCTTGCGCGCCATATCAATTAGCGTCGCCAGGCCCGCCACGGTCGGCTCTTCAAACAGCCGCCGCAAGGGAATATCAACCCGAAACGCACGACGGATGCGCGAAATCACCTGAGTGACAAGAAGCGAGTGCCCGCCCAGATCAAAGAAGCTATTCTCGACCCCGACCTGATCGAGCCCCAAAACATCGCACCAGATATTTGCCAACATCTCTTCCACCTGAGTGCGCGGGGGCTGCAACGATTCTTTTGTGTCCGCCACGAACTGCTCAGGCGACGGCAGTGCTGACAAGTCCACTTTCCCATTCGAGTTCAATGGAAACGCATCAAGGACGAGATAAATGAAAGGCACCATGTATTCCGGCAATTCCAACTTAAGCAAATCGCGAAGCTCGCCTGTAGAAGGCAACCGCAGCCGATCAGCGACTAAGTAGGCAACCAGCCGCTTATCACCCAAAGAATCCTCGCTCGCAATGACACGAGCCTCGCGGACGCCGGCCTGTCTCATCAGGACCGACTCTATTTCGCCCAACTCAATTCTGTAACCGCGCACCTTGACCTGACTGTCCACACGACCCAGGAACTCAATAGACCCGTCACGCTGGTACCTAACAAGATCGCCTGTCTTGTACAGTCTCGCGCCCGGATCGCCGCTAATTGGATTGGGGATGAACTTCTCGGCAGTCAGTTCAGGCTGCTTGAGATAGCCGCGAGCCAAACCTGCTCCCGCGATGTGCAGTTCCCCGGCAACGCCTATCGAGACCGGACGCAGATACCGGTTCAGTACATAGACTCCGGTGTTTTTGAGAGGGCGGCCAATCGTTGGAAAATCATGCGTCTGATCTATGCGGCAGAATGTCGCGTCGACCGTGCACTCGGTAGGGCCATAGACGTTGTAGTAGTGCGCCCTTTTACTATCAGCAATGGCCTTCCAGACAGCAGGCGATATTGCTTCTCCGCCAACTAGAATCAACGAAGGGTTCAGGTCAGCATCCTTACCAAGGCCGGCTTCCAGCAATAACTTTAATTGCGACGGCGTACAATCCAGCACATCAATTCTCTGCTGATTGATTAGTGAAAGAAGCTCACCGCCGTCAGACCGCAGATGCTCCGGTATGACACACAGCGTGTGTCCATACAGCAACTGGATTACCTGTTTAACCGATGAATCGAACGCTAGCGGAGCATTCAGGCTCACACGAAGCGGGAACAAGTAGCCGCAATAGATGGCATCGTGCAGTCCGGCTGCCAGGTTCATCACGGATAGGTGCCGGATGATCACTCCTTTTGGCTTACCCGTCGAGCCGGACGTATAGATCACATAGGCGGCATTTTGAGGGATGACATCAATGACTGGATTATCATCGCGCTCTCTTGAAATCTCACCCCAGTCAGAGTCGAGGCAAACCAGCGTGGCATCCTGAACGGGGAATCCTTCAAGTAAAGATTGCTGGGTCAATACGAGCGCACAACCGGTCTCTCGCAGGATATGTGAGATCCTCTCTCTGGGGTGGGTTGAATCAAGAGGCAGATAGGCTGCCCCTGCTTTGAGTATCCCCATTACCGCAACCAGCAGGTTGACGGACCGCTCCAACCGCAGCCCCACAATAGACTCGGTCCTGACTCCCGCGCGGCGCAGGTAGTGTGCCAGAGAATTAGCTCGACGGTTGAGCTGATCATAACTCAACAGTTCATTGCCGGAAACAACGGCGGCCGCGTCAGGCGTCAGCCCCGCTTGTTTTTCAAAGAGGTGATGGACACAGGAGTCTGACGGAAGCTCTCCTTTCCTCGCACACCACTCGACGAGGAGGCTTGATCGTTCCTCTTCGCCAAGGGCTTCAATCTCAAAGATCGGCGACGCCGGTCTATTTGCAACGTCTATCAACACCGCCCTCAGTTGGCCACATAGACGCTCGACAGTATCACGAGGGAGAAACGCGGCATCATAGTCAATGTCTACCGATAGCGCATCCTTAGCGAAGCCGCAGGACATCTTTAATTTGAAACGTTCTGTCCAGCTTTGCACCTTGAGCAAAGAGAATGATAGATCCGGCGTGAATTCATCATCTGGCTGCTCATGAAACTCAAAGCCAGCCGAGCAGAAAGACTGCCCAGGCCCTTCGCCAGATTGCGAAACGCAATGGTGCCAGGAGAAGTACTCCTGCCATTCTTTGGCCTCGTCAATGAGTTTGCTTACTTGATTGAGAAGATTTGCAACGACAGTGCTCTCTTTGAAGTGCCCGCGCACGATTGGCCATCTGGCATAAAGCCCAACACCATCGCTCATCTCTTCGTACACCCTCCCGGCGCAGGCAACAGCCACCGGGATTTCAGTTTCCCCAGTCAAGCGACTCAGCAGGATCATCCAGCAAGTGAGCATGAAGGCTTCTACTGATACACCCTGCTGGCGCGCGGCAGATTCGACTCTTGCCATCAAGTCCGTTTCTACATCGAGGTGAATTGTCTCGAAGTCGAATTCTGGAACATAGTCATATCGCCGCTCGAATGGCAGCGTTAGATCAGGAGCGGGCGATACCATATTCTCTCGCCAATGCCCCATCGCCAATTCGCTGTCCGGGCTTTCAAAAAGTTCATTTTGCCATTCGGAGAACTGGGCATAAGGAAGCGGCTCTTCCGATACCTCCTCGCCCGACAAGTAAGTCCCGTAGGTTTTGCCAATTTCGGTGAACAGCGTTGATATTGATCTTGTGTCTGCGCAGAGCGCAGGCAGCGTGACCAGAAGTAAACCGCGGCTTTCACCCAATCTCGCCAGGAGAAGCTTCAGCAGAGGGCCACGAGAGAGATCAATGGCGGACAGCCTTTCCTCTCTGAGGAGTTCATCCACTTTCTTGGGCACTTGATCCATTGTGCAGCCGTCTAGATTGACGATCGGTAGAACAGGGTCGCAGTGATCGAGCACCACTTGAACCGGGATTCGCATTCCGTCCAAAGTTTGAAATGTGGTGCGTAAGATCTCATGCCGGCCAACGACTCTTACCAGGACCCTCTGCAGGACCTCAATATCTACCTTTCCTTGAAGGAGAATTGCGCACTGGGCAGTGAACGGCAGCCCATCTTTCTGCGAGAGCCAGAGACGCTTCTGCTGGGGCGACAGACGAAAGTCTGCCGCGATGCCTTGTTGCTGCATTTGAATGTATCCAGATTCGGGAGCAGGCTTAAGACCGGCGAATACCAGACTGCGGTTCCGCCATGGCTACTGCGACTTTTCTTGGGCCAGAAAATGGCTTCCTGCCATGCGCTACTAACATGTTGTCGAGCATTAATACGTCTGCGTGCTGCCAGGTGAATACTACAGAGGCCTTCTCATACGCGTCAGTAATTGCCTTCAACACTTCGGCCTCTATCGGCGTGCCATCTCCATAGCATGTGTTTATGTCGAGCGGATAATCCTTATCCGCGGCGACTTCTATGATTGCGTCGCGGACTTCGCTCGGAAGGCTCAAAATGTTATGAACGTGTGCCTGATTGAACCACACAATCTCTCCCGTCACAGGATGCTTAGCGACTGCGTCTCGGACCTGGCGAGTCCTCAGCAAGTCCTCGCCCAGCCAATCGAACTCCATACGAGCACGGACGCAATAGGCCGCGACTTCACTCTTATCGGTGGTGCCGAAGACCTTTTGCCACGGCAGGCCGAATCCTCCACCGTAATTCCTTATGTACATCACCCGTTTTTCGAGGAACCTCTGTCTGATTTCTGGGTCGAGGTGGTTGTAGACCTTTCGACTATCGGCAATCGGTGTTTCTCCGCCCTGCTGCGCAGGCCTACCACAGTAGAACCAAATCTTCATCGGCCACTCATGTGAATATGACAGCTCATTGTGTAACAGGATTGCTTGATCGGAAGGATACTCGGTCGAAGTATAAATTTTATCGGCAACCTGTGAACGCGGCGTGGTCGGCTCCGTGTAATCCATCAAGTCTGGCGAGATGGCCCTGACCAATGCGCTGAAATCGGCAACGTCCTTTAAGTTGAAATCTCGAAAAAGTATCGCCCCGTGCTCGCACAAGCTAGCTCTCAAAAACTCTTTATTATTTTGTGCCCACATAGGCAGATCAATGTCTTCGAAGCCGGGCGTGATCAACATGGGAAGTCTGTCTGTCAATTCCAGGTAGTCGATCTTGACCAGACTCCTTCTCGAGAGCTTATGGGTTTTGAGTGACAGTTTCTTAAAACTGTCAAGGTTCGCTTTCTTGAGTTCCTTCCTCCGTCTCTCATGTTGTTCTCGCTCAGCTTCGGTTAACGTATCCAGGCTGCTAAGTTGCCCATCCGGCCGAGCGACTATACTGCGCAACAGAGCCTCAAAGCGCTTATTCATGAGTTTGATTGTGGAATGATCAAATAGACTTCTTCTAAAAATCCATACACCTTGGAGACGCTGCTGTCCGTGTGTGATGAACAATGACAGGTCGAATTGCGCAAGGTCATGCTCGACTTGCTCGGCGCTTACTTTCAGCCGACCCAGCTCAAGTGGCTTCTGCGCAACGTTGTTGAAGTTGAATACCACCTGGAACAACGGCTGGTGACTCAGGTGTCGCTCAGGCTGTAACTCTTCAACCAGTTTTTCAAAAGGGAGATCTTGATGTGCATAGGCACCCAATGAAACTTCTCTGACACGGGCCAATAATTCCTGAAAGGTCGGATCACCTGAAAGGTCCGTCCGCATCACGAGCATATTAACGAAATAACCGATTAGATTTTCCACCCTGCTTCGGTTCCTGTTTGCGATGTCAACGCCGACTACAATGTCTTCCTGCTTGCAATACCGGCTGAGCAAAGTTTTGAATGCTGCAAGCAGAGTCATAAACAATGTCGCCCCTTCCTCCCGGCTTAAACTCTCCAGCGACCGGGTCAAATCTTCCGAAAGCCGAAATGGCTCAGCAGCGCCTTGACTGTCGAGTATCGAAGGGCGAGGTCGATCAGTTGGCAGATTCAATACTGAAGGCGCGCCGGCAAGCTTCGTCTTCCAATATGAAAGCTGCCTCTCCAGCTCTCCTCCTTTCAGCCATCCTCGCTGCCACGCCGCATAATCCGCGTACTGTATCCGCAGTTCTTTCAGCACAGCCTCCTTTCCTTCCTTCTTTCTCCCGTAGAGCGCCGCC
>Ga0070705_100000001_pt1 | contig 156355 bp, 267 predicted proteins | sample KBSK5253metaG_FD_65455 | JGI IMG/M metagenome (GOLD analysis project Ga0070705, IMG submission 65455) | Corn, switchgrass and miscanthus rhizosphere microbial communities from Kellogg Biological Station, Michigan, USA - KBS K5-25-3 metaG | ecosystem: Host-associated > Plants > Roots >... | reverse complement strand
TGCGATGTAGGAGATCGCCGGGCATCTACTACCCCACGGGGGCGTGGTCAGGCTCCGGCGACTTGCACGCCGCTGCTCCTGCTTCCAAGGCAGGCGGGTCGCTATCTACCCTTGAGCCTGTTGATGTTTGGTGGGCCGTGCGAGTGTCGATCTCGCGTCAGGCGTTTATGAGACGCTCGCTCTTTGCCGTTGAGCTAACGGCCCGAGAAGATTTGACGTTTCTACCGTCTACAAGCCAAGCGCACGGGTGCCAATGCCGCGGACAAGCGGAATACTACCCATGGTGAACGTTGTTGCACCGCCGCCAGGCTGAAGGGCAAGCCCACCAAAGGCACCGAATGACGAAACGCTTCCACGACATCTCTGGCCGTCCCAGAATTGCCCCTGAGGACACATAGTCGTGGCAACGTCCGGCCGATCTATTATTCCTCTCCTGGTTATCCCACCGCTAGGCACAGGCAGTGGTGGAGGGGGAGGTGGAGGAGTTTCAGGAGCCGTGAGCGACTCAAATGGAGGTAGCATCAGAACTCCACCGCCAGGAAGAGCCTTGCTACGGCCGGGTGTCCCTGGAAATGGAGGCCACCATCCGGTCTGAAGAAATGATTCTACCCTGGGTATCATATCGCGGTAATACTCAAGCAGCTTTTCTTGCTCCGGGCTTCTAGGCCCGTAGAATTCCTCCAGTTCCTTTTTATCTTCCTTAAATCTCTCCAGAGCTTTTCGCCAATACTCTGGATCGCGTGGATCCGATTGGCCAAGAATTACTGAACGGATAGGAATTGTGGCCCCCGGAAAGATAGGCTCGAACACAGCTCAAGCCTATCACGGTATCTGAAGGCTTTCAAGAATCAAAAAAAATGGTCGGGGCGGCGTGATTTGAACACGCGATTTCCTGTATCCGAAACAGGCGGGTTAAGCCGCTACCCTACGCCCCGATGAAGTTTGGTGCCCGCGAGAGGATTCGAACCTCCACTACCGACGTTCTCAGCGTCGTGACTCCTGCCAGTTGGTCTACACGGGCAAATATTTTTCGAGTAACATTTTTCACGATTCTGAATCCATGGTGACAACATATTCTCCCCAGTTCCCGGAGAGAGGGGCAACGGGTCCCTGCCTGAGGCCGCGGAGATCGCCAGATCTTCGCGGCCTCGTAAATTTTTTGGTACCCCGCGAGGGAGTTGCACCCCCATCACCTGTATGTGAGACAGGCATTCTACTGTTGAAATAGCGGGGCAAATCTTTGGTGCGGCCGAGAGGATTCGAACCTCCAGGACTCCGGTTCTGAGCCGAAGATGTCTGCCAGTTGCATCACAGCCGCGAATTTTGGTAGGCCCGGAGGGATTTGCACCCCCAAAATCTCGCTCCTAAGGCGAGCGCGTATGCTGTTCCGCCACGGGCCCAGGATGGTGCCGCCGGCGGGACTCGCACCCGCAAGATCTCGTTTTTGAAACGAGCGCGTCTGCTGGTTGCGCCACGGCGGCTTGAAGTTTGGTGGGAGCGGAGGGAGTTGCACCCTCATCCCCCGGGTAAGAGCCGGGTCTTCTGCTGTTGAACTACGCTCCCGAATTTTCTGGTGCCTCCGGAAGGATTCGCACCTTCATCCCCCGGGTAAAAGCCGGGTCATCTGCTGTTGATCTACGGAGGCAGATCTCTGTTTTTTAGAAGCCAGGTTGTGGCTATAATTCTTCCTGAAGCCCGAAAGGAGAGCGGAATGTTCCAGAAGACCTTCTTGAGACAGCTCCCGTTCCAGGGATCCCCGTTCACGCGCGCCCGCATGGGCCAGAATGGCCCTCTCCCCGACGTGCTTCCTCCGGAACCGGCACCGATGCCGGAACCCGAGCCCGCGCCGGAGCCCGCTCTGGAACCTGAACCGGAACCGCTTCCTCCGCCCCCTCCTCCCCCAGCAGACTGCAAGCGCCTCGGAGTTCCCTTCAGGGAGAACGGATCCTGCCTCCAGCTCTTCGAATGCAAGCAGCCGGACGGGACGATCACCTACAAGAAGGAACCCGCCTCGTGCCCGCCTCGCCCGCGGCCGCCGATCTACTACTTCCCGTACTACCCGCCGATCTACTACTATCCGCCGACCACTCCTCCGGAAGCTGCCTTTGAGTTCCAGGCAAGCGAGGAGAAGAAGACGACGATCGAAGAAGCTGCGCCATACGCTCTTGGCGCCGTCGGGATCGCGGCCGCGCTCTACGCGATCTTCAGCTAAAATTGGCAGGCCGCCAGGGACTCGCACCCTGTCCCTCCGGGTGAAAACCGGAGATCCTAACTCGTAGACGAGCGGCCCAAGATTGGTAGCCTCAGCGAGATTCGCACTCGCTCCTGCACCTTGAGAGGGTGCCGACCTACTCATAGTCGATGAGGCCATGGTACCCCCGGCAGGAATTGCACCCGCACTTCCGAGGTAGAAGCTCGGCGCGCTGTCTGTTACGCGACAGGGGCAAGATTGGCTCCGGGAGAGGGATTCGAACCCCCATGACTCGGGTAACAACCGAGCAGCTTACCGTTGAGCTGATCCCGGAATGGAGCCGGTGGCGAGCTCTGCCCTCGCCGCCTCCGAGTTACGAACTCGGCGCTCTGCTGAATGAGCTACACCGGCCTGGATGAAGTTTCTGCTATGGCGTGGTGTCGATCGCCGCGAGATCCGGGGCCGCAGGGGAATTCCTCCGAATGCATTCCCGGTACGCGAGCTCCTGGGCCCAGAATTTTCTCTGCGACTGATCGAGATTCTGGGATGTTCCCGGAAATGCTTCGGTTCCGTCGAAGGACGCGACGATGAGGCCGTCTTTCCTCTGGTAGACGATCCAGTGCTCCGGATCCTCCTGGCGGTACATGAAGGAGTGGTCCAGGCCGAACGAAACGCCCTGGAATGGATTGGCCGCGAACTTGGCTGTCATGAGCGTCATCATAACGCTCCCAATCCGATCATGGAAGAAGCTTGGAGCACCGTCCGGGGATCGAGCCCGGTCATGACCGCTTTGCAGGCGGCCGCGTTCCCATTTCGCCAACGGTGCATGGTAGCGGGACCGTGAGTTGAACACGCAGTAACAGGCTTATGAAACCCGTCGAGGCCCGGCCTTCTGTCCCGCACCGATCGTCGCCGATCCAGAGCCGTCGTGCTGGGCACGCTATCCTGGCCTGGTCGAACGACTGGTGACTTTCAAGATTGGCGGAAGAGGTGGGACTCGAACCCACAAGCCTGTGAGGGCGCCGCGTTAGCAACACGGTGGCTTACCAATTAGCCGTACTCTTCCATGGCGGAGACGGCAGGAGTCGAACCTGCAAGCCAACGAATCGTCGGCCCTTCGCTTCCAACGAAGTGGGCTTGCCTATGCCCAACGCCTCCATGAAACTTGGAGGAGACGGCGCGAGTTGCACGCGCGACCCGGACGAGCCGGGCAACCGGGTTCAAGCCGGTGCGGCACGCTGACTGCCTTCGTCTCCATGTGGTAGAATTTCTCAGCCTTCGAAAGGCGTTTCCCTCTCCCGAGCCCAGGCACTTCGCCTGGGCTCGAATTTTTTTGGAGGAGGGTGGGCGAGTTGAACGCCCAAGGCCCCTTTCGAGACCTACTCCGGTTCGAGCGGAGCGGACCTGCCGATGTACCAAACCCTCCAAGCTTTGGTGCCAGCCAGCGGATCTGCCCCGCTATCTTCGGCTTATGAAACCGACGTCCTTCTTGTTGGACGAGACTGGCTCGTGTAGAATCTTTCTGACACATACCGCACATGGCCCGGAGGGCAGAAGTCCTGTTTCTCCGGGCTTTATTATTTTGGAGCTGGCGACCGGTCTTGCACCGGCATCTGTCCGCTTACAAGGCGGGGGCTCTGCTGTTGAGCTACGCCAGCATGTGCTACAATCCGATCACTAGACCCGCCCGAGGCCCAGGTGCGTAGCCTGGGCTTTTTTATTTTTGGAGCCGGCGGCGGGTGCTGCCCCCGCACCTCGGCATTACCAATGCCGCATTCAGAGCTGCTAAACTACGCCGGCGGGAAAATCGGGAGCGGGGTCCGGGTCAGCCCCTCGCGAAGGCGCACACCCTCGATCCTTGCCGACCCGAACCCCGCCACCAGAGTTAGGGGTCCAGGTGATCCGGTCGATTTCAGTGTACACCGACGACGAACCGACTGAAGGCGTAAAGAACGAGCGCTGCAAGCCCCAGGATCCAGATCCAGCAGCCGAGCGGCATTCGCGACACCATCCCTCTTCCATCGTATGGGCTGTCGGGAGGTTTCCTCGACGTCTTCTCCTGGCGCCGGAGCTCTTCGGCTCTCCTGAGGATTTCTTCCTTTCGGCTCATGGAATCATCTTACAAAATTGGTGGGCACGGCTGGAGTCGCACCAGCTCCTCCTGCATGTCACGCAGGCGGTCTTCTGTTATCCTACGCGCCCAAGTGAAGCGTTCGCTGACCTTGGTTTAGCCCCCACACTCGCCTGCTGGACGCTTTAGCCGGTACTTCAGAGCCCGCGCTCCCTTTATGGCGTCTCTCGCTCTCGCGGCAGGACTGACACAAATCTTGGAAGCTCTTCGCTTCCCCGGCCCGGCCATGATCATCTCCAAAAGGCATGTGGTCGAATAGCGGACCTGGAGGCCCTGCCACTCCTTCGTCCTCCGAGGCGGCTTGAGGACATGGAGACTTACGTGGGTCGTTTCGCGCCGTGATCGCTTCGACTTGCACCAACAGACCGAACGCTTCTCAAATTTATCGGGCTCCGCGGACTTGCACCGCGCTTACTCCTGCACCCCAAGCAGGCGGGTCGCTGTCTACCCCTGAGCCCGTCATGGATCAAAGCTTCTTCTCATCCCCTCCGCCGACCTGCGGCGATACTCCTGCCAATGCTTCGTCTTCTTCGGGCACACCGCGCAGGCGATTGCTGCCTTGAGCGTGGTGCTCCAGACCCAGTGATGAAGTCCGAAGAAGCACAGGATCCTGGAAAGCCACCTCCAGGCCCGGCTTTCGTTTCTCCAGGACTGCTCGATCTGAGGCATACCAGATTGTACATCGAATCTTGGAGGGACCAGTGGGAGTCGAACCCACCCTGGCCGGGTCACAGCCGACCGTGCCGCCGCAACACTTTGGCCCCGAATATTGGTCGGCGTGAGTGGTAACGCTCCACTGTCTGTCGGTTATCGGCCGACTGCTCTTACTTTTGAGCTACACGCCGGAATGAGGGCTACTTCTGCGCGGAAGGAAGTTCAACGACGAGCGAGACCCGAGATGGGATCATACGCCGATCCACCTGGCCCGACCAGGTTGTGCCGGGAGCGATGACGACGCTCGTCTGTCCCCAGGGAGTCGAGACCTTCACCACGAATGGGATAGGAGTGTCGTTTCGGATCGTGGCGTCGATCGTGTTCCCCGCCGGAGCCGCACATCCTGAAAGGGCCAAGACGGCGGCGAGGAACATCTTCATCCAACAGAAGTATAGCCCAAATATTGGACGGGGTGACCGGTGTCGAACCGGCGTCTCCTCCTTGGCAAAGAGGCGCACTACCGTTGTGCTACACCCCGAAATTTTTCTGGTTGCCCGGGAAGGAATCGAACCTTCACCCACCCGCTTCAAAGGCGGAGCTCCGATACCAGTACAGAGTGCCGGGCAATGGTGGGAGCTGGAGGAGTTGAACCTCTCGTCCTTGACCGCCGCTCTTATTTTTGGACAACGGTTTTACAGACCGCCGAGCGGACCAGCGCCCTGGAAGATTGGTGGATCCGGCGGGCTTTGCTCCCGCTGCCTCCTGCTTGCAAAGCAGGCGCTCTCCTGATTGAGCTACGGACCCGTTGGTGGACCCAGGCGGTGCTGCCCCGCCGTCTGCCGATTGCGAACCGGCTGCTCTTCTGGTTGAGCTATGGGCCCTGGAATGATCTCACTTTTTCTGGACTACGACGCACCACTGCTTGAAGAGGACGTTGAGCTGCTTGGAGTACTGCATGAGGAACTTGTCGATCGCCGGCTTAGGGCACGTCTCCGGACGATCTTTGTATCCCCAGCCGTAGTCGTCGAAGACGATGTAGCCGCCCTTTTTGACGAGCCTCATGGAGTGGAGCGCGTCGAAGGCGACCGCGTCCCGACTGTGATCCCCATCGACGAAGGAAAGGTCGAAGCTCTGGCTTGGAAGGCCGGGAAGGACGTTCTGGCTCAAGCCTTTGTGGATCGTGATCCTTGCAGCGAATTCTGCCGTGTTGGACCGGAACCGCTCCTCTACCGATCCATTCATGAGATGGTCGAATCCAGGGATCTTCGCTACCGTCGACTTGGAGTACTCGATGAATGGATCGATCCCGACCAAGGTCCCCGTCGGCCCCAGAAGCTTCTCGAAAAAGAACCTCGTTCCCTGACCTTCGAAGACGCCGATCTCGAGGAACCTGAGATTCTGTTTTCCCTTTAGGCCTGGGCAGAACTTCACGAAAACGTCCGCCGGGAACCAGTTGGCCGTGTACTTGGGCACGCAGGATTATAACCCTTTGGCCCCGAAGATTGGTAGCAGAGGCGGGATTCGAACCCGCAAGCTCTTGGTTATGAGCCAAGCGAGGTCACCGGATGCCTCTCCTCTGCAAGCTTTGGTGGATCCAGGGAGAATCGCACTCCCGCCTCGAGCGTGCCACGCTCGCGTCCTCCTGCTAGACGATGGACCCTGGTGCCGGCCTCCGGTGCTGCCCCGGACGCCTCCCGCTTTTCAGACGGGCGCTCTACTGCTGAGCTAGACCGGCGAGTAATTCTTCCGCTCTGAGCAGGATCCCGAGGGCATAGGCCCAACGCCTGAAGTCCGGGATCCTGGATTCGTATTTCCGGATGACGGCTTCCCCCGCCTGCCATCCGTCCACCTGGATCGTTCGTCCGTACTCCGTGATCCCTCGGATGAGTTTCTCCCGATTCGTCATGCGGTACCTCCTGAAGGTATCGCGCGCCTCCGAATAGGGATGTGACAGGGAATGAAAAATAGGCTAGAATTCCCCGGCAAGGGGGAACTTATGAACGAACTTCTGCAGGTCACCGACGCGAACTTCGAAGAAGCCCTGAAAGCTCCGTTCGCGATCATCGAGTTCTGGGCCACCTGGTGCCCGGGCTGCAAGGCCGCCAAGCCCGTGATCGAGCGACTCGCCCAGGAGCTCAAGGGTCAAGTCCTGATCGTCGGCGCCGATATCGACGAGGCGCCAAAAGCGACCGAGAGATACGAGATCGCGTCGATCCCCGCCCTTGTCTTTTTCAAGGACGGGAAGAAGTTCTACCAGATCGACGGAACGACCCCGTATCGTCGCCTCGAGAGGGAAATCAAGGATCGCTTCGGCCTCTAAAGCTTGGTTCCCACGCGTGGACTCGAACCACGATTGGCGGATTCAGAGACCGCAGTCCTACCTTTAGACGACGTGGGAATAAAGGGCGACACGCACAAGCGACCACGCCCGAAGCTTGGCGCCCCTGATGGGATTCGAACCCACGGTCTCCTCCGTGACAGGGAGGCGGGGACTCCACTCCCCTACAGAGGCGTTTTCAATTTTGGCATGCCGGAGAGGAGTCGCACCTCTACCCGCTGACTTGGAAACAGCGATGCTGCTGCTACACCACCGGCATGTGGAGCGGGCGGCGGGACTTGCACCCGCGATCTTCTCCTTGGGAAGGAGACGCGTTGCTCCTACGCTACGCCCGCAGATGGACCGCCTGACCGGAGTCGCACCGGCATCATCTGGGTGGAAACCAGACGCTCTGCTGTTGAGCTACAGGCGGAAGGCGCGCCATGCGCTTGAAGATTTCGTCCCCCTCGCGTATACTCGATTCCTGAGCGTATGGCGGCCTGGCATTGAGGTCGGGGAGGCCCACCCTTCCCGGATGGGCCTCCCCTTCCGATCTTTGTCGTTCCAGCCCGATTTTCAAGTGCGGCGCGCGCCAACGCGCCGCGGCTTCCTGGCTCAGGGGCCCGGCCGAAGCCGATGGCGTCCTGAGTCCCTTGCATCCGCCCACCGACCTTCACCGGTCGGTGGGTACAACAAAAAAACCCCCGCGTCCTTTCGGGCGCGGGGGTTGTCTTTTTTCTCCGGGCTTTACTTCATTCGACCATCGCCCCCGCGCCCGTCTGTTCGATGGTTCGATTCCCGGCGGGCTTGTTGCTCGTCGCCGGGGAATACGAACCCACGAACAGAGACCAGGCCTGCCGATGGAGGATCTCTCCCGTCGTTGGCCTTTGATCTCGGACGCAGGGTCTTGACATCACGGAAGGTTCGTCTCCTAGTTTCGCGGTCTTGTTACATGAACAACGTAGCCGCCGAAAGGTTCGGTGTCAAGCGGAAAAAAATTGAGATTCTAGAAGGCGCCAGGACGCTGCGCGAGACGCACGCGACCGAGGTACGCCGACGAAGGCGTCGTCATCGCTTGAGTAGAAAGGGGGACCGTCGTCTGCGGCATTGAGAAGGCCGTCGAAACGAGACCCGAAGAGACACACATCCCGCCACGAACCAGTCTCTGGGTCCCTGCGGGGCAGCCGCTCGTTCTCCAGTCGACGCTTGCAACCGTCGTCGGGGGCTGCTCTACGATCTCCGGCGGCTCGGGTTCAGGAACGACTTCTGGCGGCTGTGGAACTTCTTCAGGCCACTCCCAGTCGACGGATGGCACGGGCGGATAATCTTCTGGCTGATGAACGTAGGGCTGTTCTCCTGGATCGAAAGGCCTGCCCGTGGGCTCCGGAACTTCCTGCGGCCACTGATATCCGGTGCCCTGAGGAGTCACGCCAAAATCCACCGGTGCAGTGTTCATCTCATCTATGAGCGCGTCGATTTTGTCGAGACATTCGTTGTAGGCGTCAACCGAATGGGAGTAAGCCTGGTAGTCCTCGTCGCTCGGATCTTCCAGGCCTTCGTAGTGCTCCCTGTAGTCCTCTGAATTCTTGTCGAGGAAATCACACTCCCGCCTCTTCGCGTCGATTTTTCGACGATAGGACTCTTCGCGCTGATCCCTCAAGCGCGACTCCTCGGAAAAGGGGGCGTTGAAGGGAGGTACCTCTTCCGGGACGGGGGCGGGCTCTATGGTAACCCGATGAAAACCGCCCCACGGATCCGTGAATTCGACCTGGCCAAGAGATCGAGATCCGGAAGCCCTTAGGGGAACCCGACCAAGGAAGGGGCGCATCGTCCTACCGAGAAAGACGACCTTTGCCGAGCGTCGTCGTCGTGGGCCGACAAAGCCCGCGAGGGCCTGCAGTCATTCCCGGCGGGCACTTGGGCGGTCCTGACGCCACTGGACCCATCCCGCCGCCCCAGGACGACGGGCCCAGATTGAGGGGGACCTGTCCCATGGATTTGGTCGCCGGATTGCGTCCTGGGGTGGTCATTCTCCGCCTCCGAACCTCTACGACTTTCACTCTACCACGGAGCCGCTGAAACATCCAAAGGATTCACGGTCAGAGCGGCCCGCCGCTTCTCTTGAACGCGCCGAACGGCATCGTCCAGGCGGCGCCGGCCTGGGCGTACCCGTGGGGGACCTCGTCGCTCATCGCGATTCGAATCATCTCCGGATCGTCCGGGACATAGCTCTTCCCCTTCGATGCAAGGCGCTCGATGTCGCCGCCCTGCTGGATCGTTCGACCGAACTGCCGTTCGTAGTTCAGGATCCGCCAGAACATCCTTGGGTTGACCGCATTTGCGCTCGCCCACTGGTCGGGATTCCCGAAGATGCAGAACATGCAGGAAACCCGTCCCCAGCCAAGGTGATAGGCAGGGTGCGCGCGGATCCCCCAGCGTTGGATGATTTCCCAGACGCGTTCTTCAGGCCAGTCGATGATCGCGCGCCACTGATCGACGCGCCTGGACTGAGTAGTCGACTTGTGCTTCTCGACTTCAGCGTACCTTGCACGATTGTTCGATTCCTGACGCCTCTCTCCAGTGATTTCGAGAATTTTTCCGGTCTTGAATCTCGGATCGTTGTTGATGGCCGAGGTCGCCACGTCGATCTTGAGGATCGCCGAGCACCACCTGGTCCGAAGGTCGGCCACCGCGGCCGGGAACATGAGGCGCGTATTGGGCTCCCCCGTCCCGCCGGCCTGGCCGATCGAGCCGTCTGGAAGCTCGAATCCGATCTTCGCCGTCGGCGCATCCTGCTTGTTGATCTCCCGCTCAAATCCGCCGTCTCTCCACTGGAACTTGATCGGAAGACCAAGAACTCGGGCGACATCTCTGCAGTAGCTTTCCGTGCATGGCCAGTCGAAGAAGCGAGGATCGACGCCGGGTTTCCCGTCAACGGCCTGATGCCAGAGCTCTATCTTTTCCTTCGGGATCCCCAGCTCGAGGGCATAGAGGACGCAGGCCAAGGAATCCTTTCCCCCGGAGAAAGAGACGATGACGTGATCATAGCGATCGAAGGGAAGGAGCTCGGACGTGTCCTCTCGGATCTCTGTCGGTAGAGCCATCTCAGAATCCGTTCAGATCTCTGAAGTTCTGGTAGGATCCCCAGGCCTGGGCATCGCAGAACTCCCGAATCAAATCCTCCAGGTCGTTCGGAGTCTCGACAAGCTCGATCCAATTCCGAGCCTCTCCCGCCATCACGAGTGGGAACGCCGCCGTTCCCTTCCACTCATTCCCCGGGGAGATCCGGACCCAGATCTCGATGTCGGCCGATCCGTTTTCCAGGAGTCGAAGACTGACCGGTCCTATACGCTTCAGCATGGATAGGCCTACAAGGAGTCTTCCATGGAATGGGTGTCCACTCTCCAGAAGCCCGGTCCGTTTCCTTCCGCGTCCTTGGATGGATAGAGGATCATGCTTCGGAAAACGAGCGCCAGGGGAGGCTTGTCCCACGATGGAATGTCCCAGCCCTGCTTCTCGAGCTCCTGTTTGGTCATGGGTCGCACTTCGTGGACCAGAAGCCCTTGCAGCATCTTCTGGTCGTCGATGCTTCCGAACAGGTAGAACGCCGCCTGGGGAGAGTCCCCGAAAATGACGCCGGGCTCGTTCCCCTCTTCGTCGCTTGTCGGGAAAAGCCGATAAGTCTCGTTGCGACGGCCTTCCAGGGTGATCACGGCGGGAGATTGAGACCAGCCACGCACCTCAAGCTCGTCGTGTTTCATCCGGGAGACTGCCTTGACGTAGGTCCCGACGAGCGGATGTTCCTTCCGTTTTGCCACGACTTACTTCTTGGGCTTGATTCCCATCTTCTCGAGCTTCTTGATGGCACAGGTCTTGAGGGCCTGCTTGTTCTTGGCGGCGTTCTTCGCCCCCTTCTGCATCATCCGGGGATTGAGGCCCAGATCCTTGACGCAGGAGCTGTACGCCTTGAGCTGGGGGCTGATCTTCCTCTTGGCCATCGCGATCTCCTCGTAGTTCGAAAATATGAATCCGACCCGCTTAGTCTACACGATGTATCCCTTGGGTTTCCAGTCGATCGGAAGCCTCTCGCTTTCGAACAGTTCGATGGCCTTGGGAATGACGTTGTGGAGCTCCTGGGCGGCTTTTTCCGGCGTCCAGTTCTCCGGATTTGGAATGTACTGGATCGGCCCGTGCTTTTCTACATAGGCCCAAGCTTCCTTCTGTCCCCTCTTGTCCTCAACCTCCGAAATCTTCCCCATGTTCTCTCGCATCCACTGATCGAACTCGGGATTGAAGCTCTCGGGGAAGGTCCCCTTGTCGAAGAGAATCTTCCAGGCCCTTGGATCTGCTGGGAAGGAGCCGTGCTTCTGGACATGCTCGAGGTCGTCCAGGTTGTCCCCGCGACGGAATATCAGCGTGTAGTGAATATGCGCCGGCCAGGAGTCATCCGACTTCCAACGATTGACCGCCGCGAACCTGAGGTCCCAGAAATGCGTCGATCTTGGTCCCCGATCAAGATCGAGCTCCGCCCAGTAGGCCCTGAGGGCGCTCATCAGCTTATTGGGAACCGTGACCAGGACAAGGGCCTCTGGCTTTGGCATCTCTCACCGCTGCATTTGCTCGAGGCTGAGAACTTCGATCTGGACGGCTGGTGACTTTGTCATGCCGTAGTCGAAAATTACAGCCCTCGGCTTCGGCTTCCGAACGATCCCGATGTTTCCGGAATCAAAGTCGATCCCGACGATCCCAAGATGACGGAGTTCTCGGAAGGCGTCCGCAAGATCGAGAACTGCGTCGGTCTTGAGATCGCATCCGATCTCCCGAAGGACGTCGATCGCCATCTCAAGCTCTTGGGCAAGGATATCCGGGTCGATGTCGGCTATGCTCGAGGCGTCCCGCTCGATTTTCTCGCTCGCCGAAAGAAAGGCGTCGTCCATGACCTTGTCAAGGGCGTCCGCCGCTTTTGGATCGAACTTATCGAGCGTCGTGTCGATTGCATCCCGGACGATGATCCCGGCACCTGCCTTCCCATCCGTCACGATGAAGACGTCATACACGGTCGCGAGATTCGGATGTCGGATCCCAATGAGATTCGCCGCGGCGAAAATCTCATTCCCGTCCATCGTCACCTTGAGAGCTCGGTTCTTTTCGAGGGAGTAGGCGGCGCCGCGCGCCCCGCTTCCCAGGTATTTCCCCGGCTCCCGGCCAACGCGGAGGGCGACCATCTGCGCGATCGCGTCGCCGTCCTCGGGGCCGAATGCTCCGCGCATGCCGCGCCTGAAGGTCTTGCCCGAAGCCCAGACGAGAGGAATCCCATCCACGACATCGGCTGGGGGCTCCTCGAAAACTTCCTCTTCCTGGGCCCTTGGGATGAATCTCGAAATCAAGCCCATCATGGGACGTCGGCGCTTATGGGCTCCGTAAAGCTTGTGCCGCGGGAGGAAGATGGACCGAAGAAGCCGCGTCACGAGCGGCTGCTTGTAGGCCTTGAGGGGCCTGGGAGACTCTTCGAAAGAAACTTTCGGCTCTTCCTCGACGTCGTCCGGGTATTGGATGTCGGGAATTCCGAGAACTTTTATCCGGGAGGGGTCGATCTCCTCAGTATTCTCCACCACGTCGAACTTTTCGATCATATCCTCGACACTGGAAAGGTTCTCGGCGGCGTCGTAAACGTCCGAATAGGCTTTTTCCGCTGCCGCCTCGGTCTTCTGGCCCTCCGGAAGATCCGGATCGTTCTCGACATCGTCCTGGGCCATTGACGCGACGTCCTCGACGCGCTCGGGGCTGACGGCGAGAATGCTTTCAAGGCCGTCTATGTCGATCTCAAGAACCACCGGGATGTCCTTCGGTGTTTTGTCCATCTCGGCCATTTCCGAGGCTGGAGCGACCGAGCCCCACATGGGGAAGAATCTGGGCATGCCTTTGAGCGCCATGCGCGCCAGGCTTCTCTCTGTGGTGTAGGTGTACAGCTTCACCTAATTCGTCTCCGGGCCGGCATGCTTGACGAAGCGCGCTGGGACGGGAAACCCTTCTCGCCCATGGACCTGGTCGTAGCGGTCCATGACGTACACGTTCCCCCAGGTGTCGATTCCGCTCACGACGCCTACTTCGGTGAAGAGCTTCGACCAGAGATGCTTTGTGGGAGCCGGCGCCTCCTTGAAGGTCCAATGCCTTCTCCAAGCGCGATCGACGACGACCTTCTCTCCCGCAGAAAAGTTTTCGGCCAGAGGGATGTCGGTCTTCTTGTCCTCGGCCTTCTCCTGGGCCGCAGTCATGAATCTCCGTCGAGGCTCGGAGATCCCAAGCTGCGGATCGTGATACTCTTCCGCCGGCTCGTCCGCTGGGACGACGCGCCATTTCCGGACGAGCGTCCACCGTGATGCGAGATCCTTTGCGTAGGCCTCGGCTTTCTCTTCGGTAGGAAACCGAAGGGCATTACTGACCCACTTTCCGCTGTTGTCGGCGATGACCTCAACCTTGTAGCTCATGGTCCTCCCGTTCGGGCTCTCCTTTTGCTCCTTTTTCGCCGACAGCGTGAGGGCATTCCAGTCCGCGATCTTCCGGAGGAGAAGTCCATCCTGGACGATTCTCCCGGATCGCCCGATCTGCATATCGGATCGCGAACGTCAAGAGACCCACAAGCAAGATCAATCCGACCAGGATCCACGCGCCGGGCCCCACGATCACCTCTATCCGAGGAAGATCTCGTACACGAGATAGACTGCGCCCCCGATCAGAGCGATATTGATGACCGTATCCAGGGCGTCTACGGGCGGGGAAGTGTCGGCGGCCAAAGAGCGCAGTTCTCCTGCGGCGCTCTGGAGGCGGATGACGGATTTTGCCCCGCATCCGCAGATATGGCGCGGGGCCGCTCCTTCAAATCGGGGAGGTCTGTATGTCGGAGCCGGGCTCAACGAACGCGACAAACTCGTCTCCCTTCTGGGTAACACCCTTCAGGAGCAGTTTACCGCGAACGTCGCGCTCGGTCCAGTAGATCGAGTCCGAAAGGGCCGCCTGCTCTTTTGGATCGCCTTTCAGGAGGTCTTTCCTGGCCCAACGCCAGAGATCTTCGATCCTGAAATACTCAGCTCCCTGCATGAGAACGAGCTTTGGAGCGGCGAGGGCGAGCTCCCCCAGGATCGCATAAAGACTACGGCGAGACTGACTCATCCGGTCTGCTGATCCTGCTTGGGGCGGCGCTGCTTGGCGAGGCTCCTGCAAGGCCGGCAACGGAAGGGCGGCTTCCATCCCTTGTCAGCGAAAAGCTGCTGGTCCTTTTCTGAGAATTTGAACGGTTGACCGCAGTCCCTGCAGTTGAGCGTCTCGTCGGGCATGGCTCTACCTCCCGGACATCCGGACCGTATTCCATTCCCGGCATCTCCAGCACGGGCAAGAGGTCGGATGCTTTGGATAGATTCTAACCACCCCGCCGCAGTCCTGACAATGGGCGATGCGAGAGCGGAGCTCGATAGAGCCCAGGCGAACCTTCTTGCAGCGGCATCTGCCGGATCTCCGCGTGGCCGGATTCCGACCGTTGGACGGTAGGATCCTACGGAGGGCCATCACAAAAGGCTCCGAAGGTAGTCGCCGTAGGAAGATTTCCCCATGGCGTCAGCCGCCGACTTCAGTTCCGTCGCTCCGACCCATCCGTTCTGCCATGCGATCTCCTCGAGGCAGGCGATCTGGAGCCCCTGACGCTCCTGGATCGTCTGGACGAACGACGCCGCCTCAAGAAGACTCCCTGGGGTTCCCGTGTCGAGCCAGGCGATCCCGCGCCCGATCTTCTCCACCGACAGATTCCCCTCCTCGAGATACATCCGGTTGAGGTCGGTGATCTCGAGCTCCCCGCGCGAGCTCGGCTCGAGGGAAGCCGCCCGATCACAGACCGTCTGGTCGTAGAAGTAGAGGCCTGGGACCGCCCAGTTGGACTTCGGCTTGATCGGCTTCTCCTCGAGAGAGATTGCCTTTCCAGAGACATCGAATTCAACGACCCCGTACCGCTGCGGATCCTTGACCCGGTATCCGAATACGACCGCGCCGGCACGGAGATTCGCTCCACGCTTTACGGTCTCTGTCAAGCCGTGACCGTAGAAGAGATTGTCTCCCAGGACAAGGCAAGCTCGGCTATGGCCCAGGAACTTCCGGCCAATCAAGAACGCCTGGGCAAGGCCCTCCGGCCGCTCCTGCACGGCGTACTGAATCCTGAGACCGATCCCGTAGCCGTTCCCAAAGAGCCGTTCGAATCCGGGGAGGTCGTGAGGCGTCGAAATGAGAAGGATTTCCCGGATCCCCGCGAGCATGAGAACGCTCATGGGATAGTAGATCATCGGCTTATCGTAGACCGGCAAGAGCTGCTTGCTCACCGATCGCGTCACCGGGTGAAGGCGCGTTCCTGCGCCTCCCGCAAGGATAATCCCCTTCACGAAAAATCCTCCGACAAGATTTTCAAGTCTTCAGGAAGGGGTGGACCGAAAACGCTGACGGCAGCATCACTTTTTGATCATGGCGACCGCATCGTTCACGGCCTTCAAGGTCTCGTCGAATGAAACTTCGGGCATCAGCCCCTTGAGCTGCTGAAGAACGACGGCCGTGAAGATCTCGATCGCAGCCGGAAGACGGTCGCCGAAGGAGGGAGCGTTCTTCCTGATCGAGCGAGCGAGCACTCCGTCGACGAGGCGGATCTTGCACACCTTGCAGATCTTGGAGTGTCCGGCTTCGTGGGAGGCGTCGACCGTATTCTTGATCAGGTTGGTGAATCGCTCTACCGTCCGGTCCAGCTCCCTCTCGCACGACCTGCAGGTGCCGTCCAAGATCTGGCACTGGCAGACATTGCTTTCCAGGATGGGCGGAGGAGGGGCCGGCGCAGCCTGCTGCTTGCCCATGGGAGACGACACGGTCTTGAGAGATAGTCCTCCCGAAATGACGATGTCCGCGCCATTGCGACGCGCAGTCAGCTGGATGAGGCCCAGGGTTTCCATGAGCCACTGGGCTCCTATCTCTTTGCCCGCCGCCTTCACGATCTCGGAGAGCGCGTTTCCGCAGATGGTTCCGGAAGCGGTTCCATAGAAGGCCATGAACTCCTGGGGATCCGGGACCCTTCCCAACAGGGTTTGCAGGCGTTCTCCGGCCTCGTTTCCGAATTCGATGGCCGCGCGCGAGATGTCTTCCATCTTCATAATGATTCTCCGGTCGATTTGGAGGGCTACGACCGCCTGAGCTTCCGGGGAGGAGCCTTCCTCCGGATGTCCTCGAGATCCTGCTCGACCGTCCCATCGGCCTTCAGGCCTTCCGGAACGATTTCCTGGCCGTTCTCGACGATCCTCCCCTTTCGGTGGAACTCGACCGATCCGTTTCCGCCCGGACGAAGCTCGACCGCGGGCCCGGAGACGAGCGGAACCCTGCCGGAACGCTGGGCTTCGGCGACGGCGCGGCCGATCATTTCGGGAAGACTCTGGAGAAGCTGCTTGGTCTCCTCGAGCCTCTGGCTGAGCTGCTGGACCGCCGGATGCGACATCACCTGATCCAGGGTCAGCCCTCCGGACTTGGACTGCTCGTCGACCTTCGCGAGCTCCTGCTTTTTCTCGTCCTTCTTCTCTTCGTCGGCCATGAAAATCTCCTGATCGTTCTTCAAGAAATCCGATGGCTGGCGCACACTTCCGCCAGCTGCTGCAAAATCGACGAAAGCTCTTCCTTGGTCCGGCAGTGCTGGGATTGGATCTGGAAATCCGGATTGGCATTCACATACCACCCCTCCGGAGTCCACATGACAAAAAGATCGGGAAGTTGGATCTCTCCGGAGATGACGGCTCGCGCGGGACTCTCCGCGCCTGGAGGAATGTCTCCCTGCCCTCCAATCTCGCCCAGACGGTCGATGGTCGAGGTCTGCCCGATGATCTGTGCGACGAGAACCAGATCGCTCAGGCTGGGCTCTTCCTGGAATCCTTTCTCATTCTCGTCATGAAGCTTTTCGATGACATGACGGGCCATCCGGAGAATGGAAACCGTCTTCTGGACGAGTTTGGCCTCGACCGCTTCCTGGCTCATAATTCAGATCTCCTTCGCACTGCCTCAGCGATGTCGTGATAGGGCCTGGCCTGGTCGGCACCGTTTAGGCCAAGCTCCCGGTACATCTTCTCCTTGTGCGTCGCCGAAGCTGAAAGGGTCGAAGCCACGTCCTTGAGTTCCTCTCGCAAAGCTTCCTCGAGAATGGCCGCCGCCTGATCGGGTTGCGCGCCTAGCTTCTGCGCGAACCGCTCCGCCCTCTCCCGGATCGTCATGTACTTATCCTCTGAAAAGCTCTCCGCCTTTCCCGTGACTGCAATTTGGCCCATGCTTGTGCGGCTGATGCCCCGGAGAGTGTCCTCCCGGATCGCTCAGGCGCTTGAGGTCCGTCCGAAGAAGGCCGCTCTTGACCAGGTTCTGTTCGACCTTGAGGAGCATCGTCTTCTCCGGCATCCGCGCGCATTCCTTGCAGACGACGTAGGTGGCGATGTTCTCGCCCGGAATGAGTCTCTGCATGACGCCGTTGGTCGATTCGTAGGCGGCGACATGGGACGCTTCTTTCGAGGGGTAGATCCCATCGCAGCAACAGCAGCGGAAGTTCGCCGACTTCGCCAGGGCCTCTCGATGACGTCCGACCATCGCTTCGATGGCCTGCTTGCGGGTCATGCTCATTTTTTCATCCTCGTCCGCTATCCTACACCTGAACGCTCGAACGCTCCACCGCCATCTGTCCAAGGCCGTCGGGCGCCGGCACCAGCTCGAGATTCTTGAAATCTTCCCCATAACGGCTGCTGCGGAGCTCGGGGAGCGCTTCGCAGAAGATGCCCCGGATCTCCGCATCGGCAGGGCTCGAGCAGCGAAGCTTCATCATCCATTTCCACTCCGCGACAGACGCCGAGAAGACCATCTCGGTCCAGAGGGCATTCCCCAGATAGCCCCGCGCGGCGCCGCGGGCCTGTTTCCGGGCCGTGATCTTCTCAACGCCCCGGCGGATCAGCCAGGGCTCCAGGCGATCGACCACGTAGCCGTAGGTCTCCCTGGAGTTCTTCTTGATCGCTTTCAGGACCCTGTTCATTTCATCCAGGTCGGCAGGGACGAGCGCCGGATCTCCCATGTATTCCTGTACGAGCGGATGGTCGACCCACGGGGATTCTGCCTCGTTCACGAAGCGGGTACTGCGCTGGCTCACCGCCGTCCGGAACTTGTGCCGGACCTGCTCATGGGACCAACCTCGGCTCCCGCACATGAACATCGAAATCCATTTTTCTTGTTCAGTCAGGGGCTCGACCCGGCAGTCGCTGCGATAGTCCGTGAGAACGCTTTGGGATCTCTCCCGGGGAGGGACAATCTTGGGGAAGGCCAGCTCCGCCCAGTACGCCAGACGATCGCCTACCGACCTCGGCTTGCCGACGAGGTCCGGCCTGTCGCTCAAGTAGGTGAGCTGCTTCGTCCACGAATTCCAGTCCAGAATCGCCCGAGGGTTGAACGTCACTCGGATCTTCCCGAAATCCGCCTCGACCCAGACCCCAGGACGATTGATGAGGGCCCAGAGCAGCTCTGAGTGGCCCGAGATCTGAACCGTCATGGCGAAATGCTCGTAGACGGACCCGTGCCCGACCTCGAGAATGTGCTTGTGATAATCATCGCTCGACCGGCCGCGTCCGAGCGAGTCGTAGCAGGTGCGTCCGCCTACCTCGCTGAGGCGTTCCGCCGGCGTCCCCAGCATCTGATTCGGCGCTGGCTCTCCCAGTTCTTCGGGGATCCGGACTGCGTCTCCGCCGTCCCAGACGAGTCGTGAGATCATGCCGTATTTCGAGATGCCCATTTCAAGTCCTTAGAAGTTTGCCTTTGAAAGGGCGTCGACGATTGCCGTGTGAACGTCTTCAAGCGGCTTCTCGGCGTCCACTACCCGAAATAGATGCTTCATTTTATGAGTGAGCGCGAGTTGATGGTAGCCATCACGAACCTCGCGCTGATACTGGAGGCCTTTAGCCTCGATCCGATCACTGGCACCATGATGCCTGGACGCCAGGAGTTCCGGATCCCCGTCCAACATGACCACGAGATCCGGATAACGAAGACCGAGCAGGAAGACCAGATCGGTCACGCGATTTCCACCGAGATGCCCGGCAATACCTTGGTAGGCATACGTGGAGAACCAGTACCGATCCAGGAGAACAACCTCCCCATTGTTCAGCGCAGGGATTATTTTCTGTTCGAGGAGCTGCACTCGGGAGGCCATGAAAAGCAGCATCTCACAGAGGGGGACGATGGAAAGCTCCTTATCGAGGAGAGCGCCCCGGATCCGCTCGCCGGCCGGGGTACCGCCAGGCTCCCGAAATCGAGCGACCTTGTAGCCGCGCGAGAGGAGCCACTTTTCCGCCAGGTCGATCTGGGTGGTCTTGCCGGAATGGTCGACGCCTTCGAATACGATGAACTTTCCCGGGATGCCCATCTACTGAAGTTCCCCCTGAATACCGGGAGTATACGCGGTATACAGGTAGGCGTCAACCGAAATGACGACCGTTACTGCTTGCTTTCCTGGGGCTGTGACGACGGGACCTTGACGACGTCCTTCGCCTTCAGGCCCTTGGCGTCGCGAGAGATCCGGAACTGGACGTTGTCCCCCACGGCAAGCGTGCGAAACCCGTCCATCTTGATCGACTGATGGTGGACGAAGATGTCCTCGGTGATTCCCTCGACCCTGATGAAGCCGTATCCGCGCTCGTCATCGAACTTTCGGACGACGCCGGTCATGAGCTTTTCTTCGTTTTCCATCTTTCTCTCCGAGCCTACCACTGAGGCCTTCCGGGCCTGACCATCCTGGGCCATTCTACCGGAATCGGGATTGCATTGGGAGCCCCGAATCCCCACGACGAGGGACCAAGAACAAGCGCGTTTGCTCCGAACGGGATGGCTGGGACTTCAACCGTAGGCTGCTGGGCAAGCTTTACTTCGCCCAGGAATCTCGGCGCCCAGGGGTCCCGGCGCGCGTCGATGGGAGGGATCACAGAGATCTCACCAGGGCATAGACGAGCGTCCCGACCGCCGCGATCCCCACAAGCGGCGGAATGCCGCCGCCTTCTTCTGCGGGCTTCGCCTTCGGGACTTCCGAAGGCACGCCGCAAACGCCGTTCACCGGCGCCGGCGGAGGCTTGGGGACCATGTACCCTTCCTGGTTGATGTACTGCGCGACTCCGGGAAAGTTCGGTTCCGGCTTGTTAGGGCAATCGGGCGGGAAGCCCTGCCCCGTCGAACAGATCGCCCCGCCGTCCTCCGTGGCCTGGCAGCAGATCCCGGCTGGGACAGGCTTTCCCACGCCGAGCGTGGCGCGCCGGACGCGCGGTCTTGAAAAGAAAAGCTCCGGGATGAAGGATTGCTGGTACATCCACCAGTCGATGTTCCCTCGGTCGTTGACGCCCCTCAGGTCGACACGTCGATCGCTCCTGAAGGTTGGCGTTCCCGCGGCCGCCCTTGCAGCCAGGGGGCGCACGTTCATGACGGGATACCTCATGGTCTCGCCTCCCGAACGATCACGGTCTAGCTATCCTCCTCGTCGTCCCAGTACTCGGCTCCAGCCATGGCCGGCTTTGCCTTTCCACGAGCGGCCAGGCTTCTCTCCTGGGGCTCGTGATACCGCACGTCGAGGAATTCAAAGAAGTCTACCTCATCGTCACTCTGAAGAACAGGCTTTGATCCCTTCCAGATCCCATACTGGTTGAGTTTGAGGCCGCGTCTCTTGGCTTTCCTCCGCATGGCGATGTTGAACTGGAAGTCGCCTGTATACATGAAGACGAGGCCGCCGATCTCCTTAGGATCGTGAGCGAGGTAGATTTCGACCGTCATACCTCTCACGCTTCCGACCTGCTTCCGGGTTCCTCCGTGGAATCCCTCCTCTTGCAGGGTCCCGAGAAACTCCTCGAGATCCTTGGGGAGTACCACGAGCTCGATATCCCCGACGGTGGAAGCTTCGCGGCGCACGGATCCGACAACCATGATGAAATCGGAATAAGGCGCCAGAGTTTTCTCGATCCGAGCGGCCAGACGCTGCGCCTGGGCGAGCTTCATCTTGTTCGGTTTCACCCGACGCTGTCTTGATGCTCCCATCGAATAGTCCGACCCCTCTCCATTCATGGAGACGTCCCAACGCGGCCCCGCTTGAACCATCGTAGCAACACGCTTCCACGGAAGAAGAAGGTTCCCACCTTCATCCGCCCATGGAGCCATCGGCTCAAAGGGGTCGAAATCAATTCTCGAGATCGCCCAGAGTTCCATGGGGTGACCGCGATGCTTCGAAACGGAGATCAGAATCTTTTCGAATTCTTCCCAGGATGTAGCTTGATAGTAGAACCATTCGTCGGTGACCGGATCGTGCATCCGGAACTCAAAGGCGTCGACGTCTTCTTGAGGGTAACTCATCGGCACGACTGGCGATCTCTCGCACTTGGCTTGAGCCGTCCGTAGGTGACGCAGGTCAGCTTCTTCTTTCCGCGACACTTGGTCCGGAAACTTCCTGGGACGAAGCAGGTCACGGGGCGCTGGCGAACCCGAAATGAGCTCTTTGTTTCCCTGATCGTTTTCGAGGCGCGGCCCGTGTGATACTGGGCGACTTTCATGGCCGCCTTGCGGTTCGGCGCGTTGGGGTGGTCCTTCTTGATGATGACGGTCTGCTCGACGAAGGCTGGCTTTTCAGCCATAGGCTATCCTCCGTGCTTGGCGATCTCGATCGCGCGCTCCTGTCGCAACGCCGCGGCCCTCGAGGGATGTCGCCCGATCACGCGGCCCGGTTTCTTCTTGGAATAAAGGCACCAGCGGCGGCCGGGGCGTTTCTTGTCGATGTCACGAACGCGACATTTCCGGATGATCCCAAGGGTCGGACTTGAACGGGCCATCGACTTATTATGATCGATCGCCATTCACCGGAGAAGGCTTTTCAGCTTCGCAGTCAGGACAGCTCTGAGTGAAAGTGAGCGGGCCGAGCTCGATCGTGGTTTCTCCCGTTCCTCCGCACGTCGTACATTCCCTTCTTTTCTTCGGCTCGGGGACCTCGAAAAAGCTGGCGACTTGACCGAAGAGCGCGAGCGCGGACTCAAGGTCTTCGGCAAGGGAATCGAAGAGGCTCTTTGGATGTTCGGACGGCCCCGATTTGTCGTAGGTCCGGCGCCGGTCTTGGTCCGTGAGAGTCTCGTAGGCCTGGGAGAACGCGCAGAATTTCTTGGCGACTTCAGCATCGCCTGGGTGCCGATCGGGATGGGATTCACTCGCCCGCTTCCGGTAGGCCGCGCGGATCTCTTCGATGGAGGCCGTGCGCGAAACGCCCAGGAGCTCGTAGTAATCCGCCATGCCCGACGACTTTCTAGGAGAGCGCGGCCCCCAACGCGACCAGGCCGATCGCGGCACCGATCAGAACGATGGTGTTCGTGTAGTCGGTGGGCTCCGTCACGTAGACGGGCTCCGGCGCGATCGGATACGTCGGCGCGACCGGAACCACGGGCGGAATGAGGAAGGGCGACGACCGAACCACCACGTCCGAGCTGGGAGCTGGGGCCGGGGCCGGCGACGGAGAAGGCGCGGGAGAAGGACCGTTTCCGCCGTTTTGGCCCAGGTCGATTCGGCCCATCGGGCCGCTGATCGACCTCATGGGGGTGAATTTGCTTCCGCCGAATCCTTCGGCGGCGAACTTGGCGCTGACGGGTATTCTCTGATGCATGTCGTCCTCCGAACCTTCGGCTGAAGTATACCCGGAAGGGCCTATCCGGTACTACTTCTTTCGAGGACGTCGATATTTCAGCCAGGCAGTGTTCCGGTAGATCCCGATGGAACTCCACTGCTGATCGGCTTTTTTCCCGCAGGAAACCAGCTCTCCTGACCGACCGCAGCTTTCACATCTTCCAAAGGGAGCGTCGTCGTGAGCGCCTCGACATGGAACTCTTCGGGAGTGGCAAGTACTGCAGACCAGCATCGAATTAATTCTACTACGAAACGGCCGCCTCCGAAGGGGTCTCGGCGGGGGACCACAGTTCCTGCATCAAGACGATTGGACCGCTTTCGTCCAGACCGTTATTTCTTGTCTGAGCCAGCTTGAGCATTTCTCCAAGAGGATTGTCGATATTGCAAATTCGCAGAAGAGCTCTTCCAGGGGGAGCGACCTTCACTATCGTCAGCCCGGTCGCCTTGAGCATTTCCTCATCCATGCATTCGAGGACGAGGAAGCCCTCGTTCCCGGAAAGGTCGTGAGGGTACTTCCCTTCGTGAAGTTCTCGCAGCAGCCCGAGCCACTTTTTCTTCCCAAGGCAAAAAGTCCGGACGGCCGGGCAGACGCAGATCCCCGACCAGGCTGCGCCGCATCGGTTTCCTTCTCGCCAGAGGCTCCCCAGGATCCCGGCGCCTTTGACCAAGCGGTCGTGACTCATGATTTTTCCTTGTAGACGAGCTTCTTCATGTGTTCGGCCCATTCCGGCCAGAGCTTGAGGCCATAGCGGACCCCTCCCCACACGGAACTCCCGATGATGCCCAAGATGAGACCGATCAAGGCGAACGGGACGAGCAGAAGCCCGATCCCGCATCCTATGGCCATCTCAAAGCGGCGGTCCGCCGTTTTTTCCCTGCACTGCTCCGTCCGATGGCCGGCCTTGCTGCAATAACCGCAGAAATTCCCGGAGCTGCCGTCGGCTTCCATACTCATTTCCATGATACAGGTCTTTCGGCCTGCATCGCAATCCAGTGGAGAAGTTCTATATGCCATCGAACGCAGAGGACGGTCTCTCCGGGACCGTACATGCTTTCGTAGAGCCTGAACCAGTCCCGCCACTGTTCCGCGGCGTCCTTCGGAAGAAGGTCCATTCTCTCGAGATGACGATCCACGCAGACGCCGTCAGCTCCTATGGAATATCCGCAGAGCGCCCGAGCGAAGCAGCTCTTGGCGGTTGTGCCCCACTCCTTCGGATCAAGCTTCCAGCGCTTCTTGAAAAAAGCCTTCTGGGTCCTCATCGAAAACTTGCCTTGCATGAGAAGCTTTGCGGTCCAGACCGCTGTAGCGTTCAGGGTCAATGACGCGACCACGAGCGCCCGAACGCGCATTCTTTTCCGAACAGCATCGGACCCCTTCTTGTAGAGCTCCGCCTGGTCGGAAAGCCGCGCAAGGCACTTGCGGATTTCTTCTCCGCAGTAATCGAACAGGTAGGTGTTGTGATACTTGGAACTGAGTTTTGAGCCTTTAGCGATGCTACGATTCGGCCTGGGCTTTGGTTTCGGTCTCCCTTTGGGAGGGCTCTCAAGAAGAAGATTCGTCGTCATTCGTCTTCATCCTCGAGGGCGAGGTCCGGCCACTCTTTCTTGTCGGCCGCGTCACGCTTCGTCTGCTCCTCGTGGGAGTCATTGTGAATCTTGATGCAGGCCGAGCACAGGGGCCCATGCTCCACGCCGCAAACTCCAAGGACGCCACCGCGTTCCTGGCAATCGACGCAGATCCGGCATGACGGACACCAGCGATGCCGTTCGTTGGCCTGCTCCTCGCTTCCGGATTCGTAGATACATCCGCATTTTGAGCAGGTGGTGGCGTGTGGCATCGTCGACCCTTCTACGTCTTCACGACTGATCCGCTGCAGATCAGATGGAATGTCGGAAGGTCCGGGACCTGAGGATGCTCGAAATACTTGAGGCGGCAAATCTCGCATTCGACATCGCCGCCCGCACGCTCGTACTTTCCGTCCAGGACCAGTTGCTTCAGGGGAGCCGCCATGGCATCGGCGACCTTCCTGGTCATGATCTGGAATCCGCGCTTCTCGAGCTTGAGCTTGTCGGCCTCCGTCTGCAGGCCCTCAATCCAGTGAACAAGGCACGAGCACGGGCCGTCGCCGATTGAACTGCTGCAGAGCCCGTCATGAGCTTTCGCGAGCTCCTCTGGTGTGAGCCGAAGCTTCATGGTCGTATTCTACACCCGCGCGGAGACCGGCCCCAGCTCGAAAAGAGTGTCCGCTGCCCTGACTATCTCCGTCTTCTTGTCGACGGTTGCCAGCAAGTTCTTCCGGAGGGTACTCAGATAGGTGCTGAAAGTTCCTCCAGAGGCCTCATACCCCGTCTCCTGGCCAAGTTCCTCCTTGGAGATCCCTTCCGGATATCGCGAGACCAGGACGTCGAACATCTTCCGCTCTCCAGCCAGGAACTTACCGCGCCACATCTCATGAAGCTCTTTTGTGGTCTTCGGCGCTTCAGGACGTGCTTCGCCGAACCAGTCGAGACCCTTCTCGGTGATCTTCACGCTGCCCGAGTCGTCCTCTTGGACCAGGTCATTCTTCCGGAGTGTGCTGAAATAGGTGCTGAACGTTCCTCCGCTGGGGGTATAACCGGCGAGAGCTCCAATCTGGGCCTTCGTGCGAGAACCCGGATGAAACTGGGCGAGAACCTCGAGCATCTTTCGCTCGCCGGCAAGAAGGTTGACCTTGTCCTCGCCGTTCGAGGAAACCTTCGACGGCGTCTCCACAATCTTCGGTTTCTGGACCGGACGAGCCGCCGCAGCCGCTGCCGGACGCGCAGGGGGCGCCTCATGCTTGACCTGCTGGATCGGCTCCGAAACCTTCCCGAGAACCTTGGAGATCGCATTGATTACGGTCTCAAGAGACTGGATCGAACCGCCAAGACCGGACTTCGACTTCTCGATCCGCTCGGCCAGCTTCTGGAGCTTCTTGATCTGCCCCTTCTTGAGTACCGGGATCTTCACGATGCGATCCTTGACCTGAACGGCTTGGACGACGATGGGGGGAGCTTTCGGCGCCGGGGCGGCAGCAGAGGGCTTCTTGGCGAGCTCCGCCTTGAGCCTCTGAATCTCCGCGCGAAGCAGTTTCGGATCTTCCTGCTTGGCCTTCTCGATGGTCTCGGCCATGTGCTTCTTGAGACGATCAAGGTCGACCTTCGCCAAGACCTTGGGTGCCTTCCGGCGCTTTCCGACGCGCGGCGACTCGCCCGAGTCGTAGGTTTCCTTCTTCCGGACGGAAACCTGCTCGTAGATCTCGAGCCAGGAAGGCGACCAGGCGATAGCCGTGCCCGTCTTGAGCTTCGTGATCTCCTTCATGAAATTTTCGCGCTGGTCTTCGTCACCGTGATCGACCACCCACGCCTTGATCGCATCCTTGTCCTGGGGAGCCGTCGTCTGGTGCGCGATCATGAGCTCGGTCTGGGAGAGGCATCCCTTGTGGAGAGCCGCCGATCGCTGGGATACGAGCAGGACTCCGATCCCTCTTCCGGCGCCGCGGCGACAGATCGTCTCCATGCGATTGAGCATGACGGTCTCGTTCTTCTCGGGCTTCTGAGGCGCGAAGACGTCGGCCTCGTCGACAACGAGAAGAACCGGCTCCGTGTTCTTCCGGTACAGACGATCGAGGAACGCGGTGACGAACCGGATCTCATCCCCCTTGGATTCGAACTGGGAGAGGTCCAGAACGAGTGAAGCTCTCTCGTCCACGACGATGTCTGCGATGATGGCGCCGGCCGTGGGCTCAAGAGGAATGTCCCCGCGCTTCCCACCCATGATCGTGATCGAGAAGCCCGTCGACTTTCCATCGGCGCTGGAACGGAGACCGTGCCAGTCTCCTTTGGGATCCAGGATCACGACCTGTTGACGGGCCTTGAGGACTTCCTCGACGACCACGCCGGCCGTGTAGCTCTTCCCGGAACGTGTTTTCCCGAGGATGGAAATCCGCTGGGTGACCGCGTCCACGGGCAGCCCGAGGGTTTTGGAGATCCACAGCTTCCGCATCAACGTCCCCTCTTCCTTTCTTTCGTTCTTGCAACATCCAGGAGCTTCAGGATCGCCTTCCACTCCTCACACCAGCAGACATAGCGGTATCCGCCGCCTGGCTTGACGATGCGCGTTTTCTCGCCGTGGCATTTCCCGCAGACAACCACTACCCCTCCCCCGACACGTCGGACCTCAGGAGCCGATCAGCCCCTCGTCCACCTTGCGCTTGGCCATGATTGCAGCCTTGGCCAGCTCCTTGTCGGCGGCGATATAAGCCGTCCCCTGCATCACGACGGTCACTACGTAAATCTCTCCCTGGCCCTTCTCGAGCTTGATGAGCGCGCCGAATTTGACGAGAGCCTCGAGAGCGTGGATCGGCTCCATGGGCGTCTCGAGGAGCATGATCTGCATCACGCGCTTCGCGCCGGGTAGCGAGAGCGCGTAGCCTTCCCATTTCTGATCGTAAACGGCAAGTCCGCTTGATACGAGACGATCGAGAATCTCCTTGTCGAAGCTTCTGGCGGCGCCCTGCGTCCCGTCCTTCCCCACGATCTTGTCCGGATGCTTGAAGTAATTCCCGATGCCGATCGTCGAAAGGCCGATCAGCGCTCCGTCTTCCTGGGACATCTCCATAGAACGGACCTCCGATTTCAGGCGGCAGCCTTGCGTTGTCCGCCCAGAAGTTTCCCGGCCTGACGGATGAGCCACATTGGAATTTTCGGAAAGAGGAGCCATGCCCACGTCGCGAAGAAGAGGATTCCAGCAAGCCGGAACTCTCCGTCCCGAAGGAGGAAGCCCGAGAGCACGAAACCGAGGGATACGACGAACGACCAGAAGAAGGCGATCACGCCTTTCCTCCAGGAATCGGAGGCGGAGGAGGGTTGTTGCCGAACTGCTCTCTGGCCTTTTGGATCAGATACTCAAGCCCCTCAGGCTTGAATCCGATTCCGTAAAGGCATGCGAAAACCGCCACCGTCGTCAGAACTGCAGCGAGGGCGGGCCCGCTGATTCCAGAACTTACGGATCCGGGGATGGGCCCGGGAACGCTCTTCTGAATATCAGCCGCGCGCGGCGGGAACTGCCCGTTGAGCCTGTCGAGAACGTCATCAAGCGGAAGACCTCCCCGGAAGTCGTTCATGGCCTGCTCCCAGGTCATGTATCGTGGGGCGACCGCACGACGCCGTTCGATCTCGTCGTCTTCAAGGCACTCGCGTTCCCAGGTCTGGCAGAGGCTTGCCAGCTTTCTGCGAAAGACGGCGCGCTCGACGACGCGGTAGGCCCAGCACCAGAGGTGGGTGCCGATGGCCATGACGCCCGTCGCCGCGGCCAGGAACAGGAAAAGCCTTCCGTAGTCCATCACGCCCCCTTCTTCACCCTGAAACTGCGGCTGGCGATAATCGCCCCCATCGCTCCGGTGGCCGCCAGCACGAACGGAATCCTGGGGTCCGGCCGAAGGGAAATTTTTGCCTTCATCTCCCAGGACATTGCCCCGTCGACCGAATCGGTCAGGCCTGGGAAGAATCGGAAGGATGGGAAAAACGCCCACGATAGCCACCGGCCGAAGCGACACAGCGTGACCACCAGATGAGCAGCATGCAGTCGCTTCTTTCGGTAGGAGTAATCCAGGAGGTCGGCCGCAAACGACTTGACGCCGGGAGGGATCACGCCCATAAAAGATCCGATTTCCGGGCGCTTGATCCTTGGCATGTCATTGAGTATACGCCGTATACCAATGACGTCAAGAGGAAAGCAGACTTAGAGAATGAGGGAGAACCGTCCGGCCTTTCCGTCGTAGGACAGGGTCATGCTGCAAAGCACGTTCCGTCCCAGCAGAATGTCGAAGGGCGTTCCCGAAAGGTTGGATCCGGAGATCGGCATGGGATCCCACTCGATGAAAGGATCCGGAATCCGGAACATGGCGCTGTAGACGGGCTGCTCGCTCGTACCTCCCGCGTGACCGATGGTGATGGAGCCGGTCACGGGAAGACCCAGACGCTGAGCGGTCGCGACGTTGATCGCCGTGACCGAGGCGCCGGTGTCGACAAGCGCCATGATTTCTTCTGGGGGAGGAGGCGTCTTGCCCTGAGCCGTCATCTGGGCGGCCAAGGAGCTTGGGATTCCGATCTGGATCGGAAGAATCGCACCGCGGCTCCGAAACTCCTCCGTGTCCTTGGCAAACTGCCCGAGAACAGGTCGGCGCGGAGCTCCGATGAAGCGGGTCGGACGCCGGAAAGAGGGGGCGACGGGAAGGGCCGTTCCGAAATGCCGCAGCACGTTGGGATTCATCAGATCGTCTCCACGATGTCCTGGATCTTGACTTCCTTGATCGTCACCTCGGCTGCGCCGAACTGGGCTACCGCAGCATCGTAGGCGTCCTTGTGCGTCGGATAGACGTCGACGAGCGCGGCATCCTTGATCAGGACGAAATACCCCTCGAGACCTTTGGAGATCAGATCGGGCTTGATCTGCTCGTAGAACGCAAGATTTGCTTCCTGGCTCATAATCGGCTCCCTAGTCGAAAACTCCTGCCAACGCGAGCAGCACCGCTACAAGGCCGAGGCCCGCGCCGATCGCCACCGTGTCGACGGTGTCGATCGAATAGGCCGTTGCATTTTCGATGATGGCGCCGGTGTCCGGGTCCACGATCTCCCCGCTCTGGTAATCCACCGCGAGGAACCTGGCCTTCTTCAGAGGAGGAAGAGGGGCGGGCGCGGCCGGAGCAGGAGGCGGCGGAGGGAGAGGAGCTGGGCCGGGGGAGGCTCCGTTCCCGTTTGGCCTGGCGGCCGTCGTGCTCGTAGCCGTCGGGCCTGGCCTCGGGATGCGATCTGGGAATTTGTGAGGCTCAAGCGCCTGCTCGGTGGGAATGCATTCCGACCACGGGAAATGCGGAAGGTACGACTTCACAGTACCGGGTGGGCAAACTTTTCTGGTCTCCCCTTCCTCGATACCCAGGACCGGCGAGAGGTCTGTACGCCTCGCGTAGAAGTCCATGAATTCTGATTATACCGCAGACCGCTTGGGAGGCAAGGATGCATTGAGGCAGGAGCACGGAGTCCCGAACTCCGGTCCCCCCGTGAATCCGACCCCTTGGCAGCTGGGGCATCCCTTTGACGACCCACCCCGAAGGATTCTCCGATTCCGCTTGGTGAGGCGAACCTTGCCCCACGGAGCGGGTGCGAGCTGGCCGTGATAGTCGGGCAATTTCGTATCGTCCATCCACAAGAATATACGCCATGCTGGACCGCCGGCGCAAGGCCGGGTAAACTTTGAGTCGATGGGTGTTCCCTTCTCGGATGTCGCGGACGTCATCCTGCAGGCGGGATATTCCCCAGATTTCGTCCAGGACGTCAGGGTCCGGTTCCTGAAGGACTTTCCAAAGCTCGAGGCGGAATCCTTCGACACTGCAGCATCCACGGTCCAACCGGATCCGGTCGCTCCAGAGGACTGGGTCGACCACCTGTTCGCTGAGCTTCAAATCGACGTCCATCTCGAGCCTTCCGAAGAGCCAATATGATCTACGGCAGCTTCCCGAAGAGAAGCCCCGAACGTCGAAAAATCGTGGACCGGGTCAGCGAACTGCTGCCGGACCCCTCCATCTTCCCCGACAAGAAAGAGCGGGAAACGTTCAAGAACCGAAGGGGCAGGATCCTCACACATCTCAAGGATGCCGAGCAGGTAGGCGTCAACATCGTCCTGGGCAATGCCAAGATCGGCGCCATCTCCCAGTTCTCGCTCCCCGCCGGCCAGAACTTCCGCGGGGCCAGCTGCCCGGGCGCGACGGAGTTCTGCGAGAGCCTCTGCTACGCCAAGAACGCCCTCTTCATGATGAACGAGTGGGCCTATTACGTGAACTGGGCCTACGTCACCCTCTTCCCGGATCACTTCGCCGACATCTGGAAAACCGCAAACCTGACCGGAGTCGTCCGGATCCACGTCGGGGGAGATTTCTTCGATCCTGAATACGTGGCCCTCTGGTCGGAGATCGTCAGAAGCCGGAAGTACGTCCGTTTCTACGCCTATACGAGATCCTGGCAGAACGGAAAAGGCGAGATCAGGAGGGAGTTCATCAAGCCGTTGAAGAATTTGTCGGACATCGACAACATGCGCCTGGTGCTCTCCTGTGATCGAGAAACCAAGGTCCCCGCCGCCAGCCTCATCCCCACTGCGATCCGCGCGTGGCTTGCCGCCGATGATAAGGATCTCCCCGGGGAGCCCGTCGAGCTCATCTTCCGGGACCATAGCGGCATGAAGGCGACCGTCTCCCAGATGGGCGGCGCGCCCGTCTGCCCGGTCGAACGCAGCCCCCAATACAAAAAGATCGACGGCAAGATCACCTGCCAGAGCTGTACCTTCTGCTTCTCGACGGGCCACCTCATGTTCGGGAAGCGTGATGACGAGCCGCAGATGCTGAACTCCTTCACCGGCATGGACGTGGAAGCCAGGGTCGCGGGACTCTTCCGGGGATTCTGGAAGCCAGGAGGCCCTTCGATGAAAGGGCCTGGAGTTTCTTCAGCGGTTTGCGTCTGCGGCGCAGAGGCGCTATGCGTCTACTGCAACCTTTGCGCGATCTGCCGATGCCGGTGCGGGTGACTCACATCTCTTGGTGTGACACTTCACGCAGAACCTGAGGATGTCTCCCCCTGGAAGTTGTTCCTGGATTCCGTTGCCGTCCCGGACAAAAGCGCCACAATCCTTGCAATGGCCTTTCATCCAGTCGTAGGGCATCAGCCTCTCCCGGCCGCACGGTCCTCCAGGTCGCTGATGGAATGACGCAGCCGGCCGGAACGCTCTTGAAGTTTTTCTGAGGCGTTGACGGACTCGAGATACTCGTTGTAGTCGTCCAGGATGTCGTAGATCGGCGCGGCGACCCACGGCAGGTGTCCAGCCAAGTCCTCGAGCGACCTGATGAGGTCGTCAAGAACGACATACTCGGAAGGCGAGAGGTGACTGTCAAAGGTCATCGGAGGAATGTCGGGAGGGTCGCTCTTGATCTTTTCGAAGTAGTCGCGCATTCCCTTCAGGATTCCTTTGTCGGTTTCTACCTCCACCTCTTCCGAGGTGAACCGTTCGACGATCTTGAGACCTTCGTCGCCGACCTTGTCCCACGGAAAACCAAGGCGATAGAGCGCCTCGGCCAGATAGAATGCGATCGACAACCCCTGCTCTTCGCCCTTCATGATCCACTCCTCTCCAGGCAATTAAGGTCGGTGAACACATGCTCGATCGCCGACCACACGAAGTAGACCGCCGGGCAACCCCGGAGCGTTGAACGGTGGTAGCTGACATGGAAATCGTTGGCCATCGTGAGACCTTGACGGGGGTCCCTCACATATCCCAGGTCTCGCTCGATCTGGAGCATCTCCCTCGGATCCACATGCTTGAGGAACGTCTTCCGGCTGATGTCCTTGGCGCGGGAGACCAGATCGTTCAGATCTTCAACGGGGATCGGCCATTCGACGCAGCGGGAAAAGAATTGGAGCGTCACGAGGTCCCGCGCTACACCGCGGTCCCCACCAGAACACCCACGAGAAGTGCCCCGCTGGCGAGAAGCCAGGGAGACGGCCCTTCGCACGCGGGGATGTTCGCCAGCGGCACGGTGAATCCGGAGACTTTCCCGATCTCGGAATTGATTCTCTGGATTTCCTCGTTCGAAAGCTCGTATGCCCGCGCGATGTCGGCGACGGCCTTGATGGAAGCGTTGGCCTGATCGACGTAGGCCTTGAATTCTGCGGAGGAGATGAAGTTTGCTGGAGACGCCTGACCGAGCCTCGATCGACGAACGCCGCTCAGGCCATGCTTCAGGCCATTGGCGGCCCCCGGAACGATGAACTGGTCCGTGAACGCCGCGAGCTCCTCGCCGTTCCGAATCGCTTCGCTGAAGTTCTCGTTGAAGCTATCCATGTCTCCCGCGGCCAGGTCCGTGATATACAGCCCGGCCAGCTCGGAATGCCTGCTGAAAAGATCAGCGAACTCCTGAGGGTTGAAGCGGAAATATTTCCGATGCGCTTCGACGTTTCTGCCGATTGCTTCGGCGGCGGTCCCCGTGCAGGCCTCTCCGGCCTTGGTGACGAAGCAATCCGCCAGGAGCTTGGCGAAGACCGTGTGCTCTCCCATCAGAGCCCCGGCGACCGGGCAAGCGGTGATCTCCTGCCAATCGAGGACCGCTTGCCAGAGCTCCTTGAGCGCCGAGACCGCGCCGGCTTCGTCTCCTGAGAGCGCGGCCTCGGCATAGGCCCTGGTATTGGCGATGTGGTGAGACCACCACTGCTCGCCCACGGAGGGGATCTTCACGATCGCGTCCTGTCCGAGATTGACGACCGGCACGGTTCTCATCTTCACCTCGGGCAAAGGCACTGCGCCGTTCCCGCGATCCGCGGGCAGGCGCAATTGCTGCACTTGGCGCAGGGAACGACCTTGACCTCGTTGCTGCTTCCGACGCCCATCGACCGGATCATAGATCCCCCAAACGCGAACATAATCGCCAAGAGGATCCAGAGAGCGATGAGGATCGACAGAACTGCCAAGGTGAGTGCTGGGCCGTTCAGGCGCCGGATCTTTCCAATGACGTATTCCATGCAAAGGATTGTACCCGGGAGGCCGCACAGTTTCACGACCTTCGTACATCTGAAAATGGTAGAATTTTCAAAGATCAAAGGAGAGGAGAAAAGTATGGCCTGCCCCCCAGGATATCGGCCTTCCCGAGACGGACGCCGCTGCGTTCCGAACAGACCCGTCGCAGCCTTCGGCGTATTCCCACGACGCGCGGCGGGTGGGGTTCCTGCAGGCGGACTGTTCCCCTTCTCCAACTCCGCATCGGTCCAAGAGCCGATCCCTGCCCGTGCTCCTCAGGGCGGCGGAGGTCCACCGCCTCCTCCTCCCGATCCGAAGTGCCATGACGTCCTGACGACCGTTCCCTTCAGCGTTCCGTTCACCTCGACCGTAAACGTGTCGGGCGGCGGCGCAGCGCTCCAGACGGCAATCACCGCTGCCGGACCTGGGACGCGGATCGTCATCACCGACTCTCTGAACTACAGCCAGATCTCGATCACCGGAAAGACGAACCTCACGATCGAAGCGGCTGCCGGACAGACTCCTTCGGTCACCGCCACGGCCGGATCGACCAACCATGTCGTGACCCTGGGCGCCGGGAACTCCGGAATCGCCATCCGCGGCATCAGCTTGGTCGGAAATGGAAACCAAAACGCCCTCTCCTTCGCAGACAACGGCATCATCCTGGGGACTGTGACCGTGACGGGCTTCGCGACCTTCGACCGTCTGATCGTCGAGGACTGCACGTTCACCGACCTCAATCCCGCCGCCGGCGTGCCTGGAATTCAACTCATCGGAACCGATGGCAGCGTCCACGACAACGTCTGGATTCATCGCTGCACCTTCACCGACATGGCGACTCCAGCCTTCGCTACCGGCGTTGGCTATGGCGCCGTCACGATCGGTGGCTTCGACAACGTCTACGTCCAGAACTGCTGGATCCGTCGTTCGGCCATCGCCCGGGCGGCTTCCCATATGCGCGGCGTGGTCCTGAAGGATCTGAGCGCGATCGTCGAAGACGTGCTCTGCGAAGATCTCGGAACCGCCGGATCGAACGAGGCATTCAAGCATAACAACGAGGCGGCCTTCGGGACGGCCGTGGGCTCGAGCTCCTGGAGAAACTGCGTCGCCTACAACTGCAAGCGGTGGTACCGGATCACGCTGGCTGGAGCCACCATGACGGTGTTCGAATCGGTCGGGAACAACGATGTTGTCGGGATTTCCGCCGCCCAGGTGCTCGTCCAGCAGAGCGCCGGATCTCTCGATTTCCAGGACAACGTCATGGAAGGGGCCGGCGATGGCACGGCTTTCACCGCCGCCGTCGCAGTGGAGGACTTCAACGACGTCTTCAACTTCGCGGCGCTGGGAAAGGCCCTGGGCGCAAACGACCTCACGGTCGATCCGCTCTTGGAAGACCCCTCCACCAATCTCTTTAATGCCACGGATCCTGCCGTCATGGCCGGGGCTTCGGACGGCGGAACCATGGGCATCCGGTACGTCGCCGGAGGCGAGGAAATCATCTGGTGCGGAATCTGATGAGCCGAAACCCGAAGATTCGCAGGATCGAGGCGGCGATGGTCGTCGCCTCGATCCTGCTCGGGGCTCTGATGGCGCACTCCACCAGCCTCTGGATCGACGGGATGGAACGCGGCGCCGCCGAGATCTCCACAGCCAAGAAAGAACTCCTCGCAAGCGCCGACCTCGCCAAGCTCCACCACACCGTCTACGCCAAGGTCGGCGAGGAACGCTGGGAGCGTCAAGTGAAGCCGGACTTCCTGGGCGCGATCACACTCGCAACGGTGCGCGAGACTGGAGATCCGATCCCAAGCTGGCAGATGGTGGTGGAATGGGTGAGGGCTCACCCGTCCGAATCTCGCCGGATTCTTGAGAACGCGGCCCGCTGAAGTTCAGGCCGGAAGAAGCTCTACATCGAACACGTCTACCTTCCGGATCGCCCCGCGCTCGTCCGTCAGATGCCTGAGGAAAAGCCTTCCCCGGTAGACGCCATCAACCCTCATGACGAGGCCTTCAGAAAAGATCTCTCCGCCTTTGGTCTGAAGCTGGTGAAGAAGCCGGACTTGCCTTCCCTTAACGTCCGCGATTTTCTTCGGCCAGGTCGGATGCGATTTCTGCCAATAACGGTAGGACATCGTCTCACCTGTCGCACATGACGGTATTTTCGATCAGCAGCCACGCATCTTCATCGGAGAGGCCGTGGCGACGATTGAGCTTTTCCGCCGCCTTCTCGGCTTCGGAATATCTCACGTATCGACGCTTCAGGATCGGCTTGTAGCCGCGGACCCCGTAGGTGACGCGGGCGACCAGGAACATGTCCCGGCCGTCGACCTTGTGGACGACGGCGGCGAACCCCGTCTTGCCGGCCATCGGATCGGTCATGTCCCCTTCGCCCTCATCTTGTCCAGCTCTTTGGCCCGCTCCACGATGTATTCGCTTGCCCAGTGGCACGTCCCGCAACCGTCCGTGAGATCGGCCATCACCATCCTACGGACCTCTTCGGCGAGCTCCAGCGAGACCTTGACCTGATTCGCGGACTCCCGGAACTCGAACATCTTCAAGATCGCCTTGGCCTTGGCGCGCGCCGGGTCTCCGCCATTCCCGCTTCCTCCGATCTCGAGGTCCATCATGATCGCGACGATTCGATCCTCGAGGGATGCAGACTGGCGAAGATGCTTCACCTCTTCCCTCCAGCGCCGGGAATCTTCTTCGGAAACGATCTGCATCATGGAAGATCTCCCATCCAAGGCCAGTTCATGTCCATTCGGGCCTCCGTGCCGCCGTCCAGAGGGGGCGACGCTACGGAAGCCCCGGCCAAGCAGATTGGCCGGAGCCCAGGAGGGGTTAGTTTTTTTATTTCACGGCGCGCATCAGTTCTGCGACGGCATCCCGCAACTTGCTTGGAGACCATCCGACCTTGTCCTTGCTCGAGAAAACGTCGACGACCTTTCGGGCAGCATCCGCCAGTTTCCTCACATCTTCCACTGGGCTTCCACTCTGCTTTGTCACTGGGACGCCCAGAGCCTTCCAGATCTCCTCCCGCAACTTCAGATAATCGGCATCCGCCATCGCCCCCTCCAATCAAACTCCAAAGAGAACCCTGATCCGCTTCTGCGGAATCGTCATCAAGATCGAAGCTTCCCGTTTCGTGAGGCCGCATCCTTCGACGAACTCGGACGGGATTCCCTTCCGCTTCAGGATCCCGATCTGGGCAGAGCTCGCCGGCTCCTTTCCCCACTTCACCGATTTCTTCATGAGCGGGGCCTTGTGAGCCCGCTTCTCGACGATCCACGACTCAAGCCGGCCGACCAGCTTCGCGATCGACGCGTCGGTCCCCATGGCATGTTCGTGAATCTCGTCTCCCAGGCGTCGGAAGCAGCGTCCTTCATACTTTCCAAGTTCGTTCTTCCAGACCTCGATCCGCTCGGCGATCCCGAAGAGGTTCTTGGGCTCCATGGCCTGGAGCGCCGCGAACTGGTACTCGAGCTTCATCCGATCGACCTCCTCTCGGGTCTCGTTCCGCCAGGAGATGACGTACCGCTCCTTGGACGGGGACGGCTTCACCCAGACGAGCTTCGACGGAAGGTCTGCAGCGGTGAGGGATCCCTTGATGAGCTCCATCCGCTTCTCGCGGGAACGAAGTTTCTCCTGCAGATCGTTGATGCTCTTGAGGCCGTCCGTGGACAGGCCCAGATCCTCGACCGCCGCCTCGAGCTCCGAAGTCTCCTGCTCGCACATCTTCCCTTCCAGCTGCCACGAGTCGGGGAGTCCGAAAATCTGCCCTACGGTGCAGACGTCGTGGCCCTGGCCGGTGTGATCGAAGAGTTCCATGTAGGGCTTACTTGGAGCCTTCCTGGTTCCACGTCCGATCATCTGGACGTAGAGGGCCCTCGACTGGGTCGGACGAAGGATGTGGATGCAGTCGATCTCCGGAAGATCGAAGCCTTCGGTAAAGACTCCGACGTTCACGATCGCCTCGAGCTGTCCAACACGCAGAGCTTCAATTGCGCCTTTGCGCTTGTCGGGATCGGTGTCATCGACCACCATTGCGCTCTTCCCGCCAGCCTTCTCCAGCGCCTCGCAGACCTTCCGCGCGTGCTCCTTGGTGACGCAGAAGAATAGGCTGCGCCGGGTCCGACAGTGCTGGACCCAGACGTCGACGGCGAGCTTGTTGTGCTCGTCCGTGTTCATGATCTCGTCGAGTTCCTTCTCGACGAAGTCGCCCTTCCGGGACTTGATCCCGGAAAGATCGGCGCCGCTCTGGATCCGCCAGGCTTTGATGTCCGAGAGCCAGCCGTCACGGATCCCATCTCGCAGACCGTAACGGAAGACGACGTCGTCGAAAAGTTGGTCGTATCCCAGGTTGTCCAGGCGATCCGGGGTCGCCGTGGTCCCAATGGAGATTATGTCCCGCCGCGGCTGCGCCCCACGAAGGCCGAAATGGTCGAGGACCGTGAGGTAGCTCTCTGACGGAGCGTGATGGACCTCGTCCGTCCAGACGATCTTCGGCCATTCCTTGGGAACCGCCTGCAGGCGTTTCCCGTCGACGCGACCCACGCTCTGGACGGTCGCCAGGATGACCCGGTCTGTCGAGATGTCGGGGCGGAACTCAGCCTTGTCTAGGCCGATGGAGAGGCCAGGATTGATGGAACGGATCTTGTCCCGCGACTGGCTTATCAGCTCCTCTCGATGCATGATCCCGTAGGTGTTCGGGAATCCCATGCGCTCAAGGAACTTCCCGACCACGACGGTCTTGCCGAGGCCCGTCGCCATCACGATCAGTTGTCGCGTGACGCCGTTCTTCGCCGCGGCGTCCATGGCGTCCAGGCACTTCGTCTGGTAGGGACGGACTTCCATCATTCCTCCGAGAACGCCAGCTTGAGTACCTCGAATACCTTAACCCCCAGCGCCGGCGAAATCGAAGCCCGTGACCCTGCAATGTTCAGGATCTTGATTTTATGGTCCCGCACGAACGCCTGAACGAGCTTCGCTGCATCCACAACCGAGTCGATCGACAGATTGATCAGAAGATTTGGTCTTTCGTTCGCCTTACAGAGATTGAGAGTCAGCGCGCTTCCCGGTTCCGCGTCAATTGAGCCACCGATGAAGACGATCGTCCCGTCCGAGTCCTGTACGTTCCTGGTGGTTCGGTCCCTATAGTATTCGCTCAAGGTCTCTTTGAGAGAATACTTGGATGGGATCGGACCATCTTCGGAACGACGCCCCACCGGACACCATCCCCCGTGCGGAATACCAAGCGCGATGGCGGCATCAAGCCCAGCCTGGTCAGCGCCGGTCTGGCCCCCGGAGATGATCTTGTCGGGCCTGATCACGCAGCTTCTCCGTCGATCGTCTTCGGATAGGGAAGCGAGTCCGGAAGATGCTTCCGGATCTTGCGATTGAGCGAGAAGGCATACTTGTGATTCCCGCGATGCTTCAGCGGGTAGGTGAGACGCCCGATCCAGATCCGCCTCCAAGCATCAAGATCCTCGCCACGGGCAGGCCTCTCGGCGCCATGAACGACCAGCTGCGCGACCGCGCCGTCGTACCCCTGCTCGAGGCCCGAGATCTTCTGCTCCGTCCGATGGTTGAAGCTCGTTCCATCGTCATGAAAGATCCGGAGCGTGCGACCGTCCGCGCGGCCCAGGTATACCGCCGAGAGGGCCTGGTAGACGGTCCCCTTGTGACCCGGCAGGATCACGCGTCCGTCGGCGGCGACGCGGCGCACCGGATCCGAGAACGCGACCGCACCCAGGATGTCTTTCTTGCGGAGTCCGGAGAAGCACTGGCTGACGAACCAGCTTTCCCCGTTCCCCGGAACCTCGTCCAGGAGAACGAGCCGTCCCAAGTCGACCCCTTCCCGGAAGTCGAACGGGAAGACCTTCGTGATCGTCCGGTTGTTGCAGGGCTGCGAGAAGATCGAGACGCCGACGAGCTGTCCGTGCCGGTGAAGGCCGTACCAGAAGCGTCCCGCCGGCGAGGTCTTGGCGTAGTGATGCCGGGCCACGAATCCCTCGGCCGCGGCGCGAGAGATCTCGCCGACCTCGTAATCGGAGGTCCGGATCACTTCTCCGGCCGGACGCCAGCGGACTCGGCCTTCTTCCCAACGCTGATTCTGCATCATCGAACTCTTCGCCCCGTATCGCCGACTCGGGAAGGCAGTGACGATGATGCCCGGTAGTTCATGAGCCCCGCGGGCGTGTGGATATGCTCGACGCCTTTCCCCTCCGGACATCTGCATGGAGGCTTGATGGCCGAGCACTCCTTCGGCTCCTTAGGCATCGGCGTTCCCCTTCTTTTTCTCGAACGGCTCGACGGCCTGCTTGAAATCCTGACACTTGGCGACGACGAACTTCACTTCCTCACCACTCAGTTCCTGGATCGTCGCGGTCATGTGGAGCTCGTAGAAGCCCGTCTTGGGATTGCGCTCGACCGAGACGCCGGTCGGGATCAGCGTCCCCTGCATGTCCTCGTTGAACTTCTGCACGTTGGCGTTGTGCTCGGCGAGCTTCTTCCGGTTGTACTCCATCTGCTCCTTCACGTAGACGGCGATCCTCCCGACGTGATAGAGCTTGTCCTCGTAGTCGCGTTCGAAGTACTCGTGCTTCCAGTCGCTGTTGTTCGGCGGCTCGTGGATCGGATCGTCCCGGTAGACCCAGATCTTGGGATCCGCGCCTCCGGACCTGCTGATATGGATCGAGACCTTGTCCTTCAGGTCCCAGTTGAAGCCCGGATCCTTGGGGTTTTCTCCACGCTTCTCGTAGAGATAGTTCGCCCCAAGAACCTTGTTGAGCGTCTTCTCGAAAGCCTTTGCCAGCGCCGCCGCGCGATCGGCATAGGTGCCGGTCGCCTTGATCTCGACCGTCTCAGGCTCCTCAGCGGCCGCCTTCGACGTGCTGCCGTCCGTGGTTTTGATGCTCCCGAGCGGCCCGATCCAGACGCCGAAGACGGGCCCGCCGTCGCCGCCGTTGGCCTGGCGATCCCAGACCTCGGTCTGGATGTACCTCACGCCTTTGACGCGACGGCCAAGACCCCCGACCACTTCCCGGGCCCAGGCCTTGGCCTTCACGAGGTTCTCCTCGTCGGAAAGATAGACCTTCTGGTTTTTCTTGATCCCGTAGATCGCATACCGCTTCTCCGCCGTCGTATTCATCGCCCACCTCCCTGCTTCTTGGACCAGCCCACGATAGCCTCGAGATCCTCATGGACGCGCTTGTGCCGCTTGAAGAACTCGGGCTCGGCAATCGCCAGGAGCGCCAGACGCGCCCCCAACTTGCAGAGCGCGTCGTGATACTCCTCCGACAGGTGATCGCTCGAATAGTGGTGACCGAGTTCGTGAATGAGAAGACGGTCGACCGCGGCGTTCGGTCCCGACTCGAACCAGAGCCGTCCCAGGCGCCCGACGTTGAACGTCAGATGGGGCGGCAGACCGCCGTAGGTCGCCGAATAGGGCCATGTCGCCTTGCTGACCATGTCCACCTGGATCTCGCAGCCGATCAGGCGGAAGGCGATCTCCTTGGCGTACTGCGCGATGCGCTTCATCCCCTCCGTGTACCGCTCGAGAGGAATGACGTCCATCTGCTGCCCGTCGGGGGAGTAGGGCCTGGGAGACGGAGTGACCTGCCCGGCCGGGAGCGCCGCGGCGTGACGCTTCACGTTCGCCCACTCGGCACCCGAGAGCGATCCGGGGGCGATCACCGTGTAGCCTTTCGAAACCGCGAGCTTAGTGCCTTCCTGGTCGCTCGGATCGAAGATCACGCGCTTTTCTCCGAAGCGCTGGGTGACGACGTGCTCGACAGCTTCCCTGGAGACGTCCTCATCCTCGGATGCGTCACGGACCCAGAAGCGGGTAGCGTCCTCCTTGGTGACCTCGTTGTACATTTCGTTCAGGACCAGCGTTCGGAGCTCGCGGAGATAGGCCGGCGTCACGTTGTCGCGGTCAGCGTTGAGTGGGACCTTCTGCAGGACGTTGTAGTGCCACTTGTCGCCGGTTTCAACAACGGGGATTCCCATCTCGTAGACCGACGGGGTCTCTCCCTCAAGAGCCTCGTAGACCTCGACGAGGGTCTTCCGGGAAGAACGCTTCAGGATCCCTTCCGCGTCGGCGATCTCGGTGGGGAGGGTCGCCTCGATCTTGCGAAGAGGCGTCCGGGACGGGATCTCGGTGCCGTTGAAGCAGGTCGCCACGCCAGAGGGCGGGATCAACTTCATGATCGCCGCCTTCATGGAGATCCGCTCCCCCTGCGTCATCCGGATGACGGCGCTGAACGTGGAGCCAGCAGCCCGCTTCTTTCTGGTCACATGGCGGCCGGTCTCATCGAACCGCACGCCGCCAGTGGTGGTCTCGATCTCGGCCATCTTGCAAAGTGACAGGACGAGCTTCTCGCCCAGGTTGAAACGGCCGCGCTTCTCAGCGTCCGCTTTCTTGTCGCTCTCGGCAAAGAGGGTCCAGGCGTGGGTCAAGTTCTTCCACCCATCCGGATTGTCGTCCGAGATGGCCAGAAGGGCGTAGCCACGAACGGTGCTCTCGTCCAGGGTGACAAAGACCCTCTTCGCGTTTGTGTCCCAGGAATTCTGGATGAGCTCGTAGAGGACAAACTCCTTGCCCTTGCGCTCGAGGAGCTTGGCCAGCCCCTCCTTGTCGACGGTGAACCAGTCGGCGGTCGTCGTCACAGCACGCCTCCCGCCGGGGCGGCGTCGATCAGAATTTCCTTCTTCTTGAGGTCCCAGCGGCCCGGACGGCCTTCCCAGAGACGGCCGTTGTACGAGAAGTGACCGATGACCTTGGAGCCCTGCTTGACGACGGGGTCCACCCAGTTGCCGCCGCCGAGGTTCCACTGCTCGATGTAGTCCTCGCAGGCTTTCCTCATCTCCGCGAGGCTGGAGCCGGTGACGTTCTTGGGCTCCGAGATCGGTGCGTACTGGTCCCAGTCCGGGTTCCCCACAGACCTGAGGCGCATGGTGAAGATCTGCTCGCTCATCGTAACCCCTCCTATCGGAAGGCCCATCCTTCCGTACCTCAGAAGTATACGCCGTATACGCTGTGACGTCAAGCCTAAATCGTATGCGGGGGATCGCGAATCTCTCCGGGCTCCCAGCACCCCCTCCGGATCCAGATCAGCTTCTTGTTTTTCAGGGAAAGCTTTCCGTCTTCGGAGACGATGACGTTCTCCATCAGAATCGGATGGACAGCCTCGAGAACCGTCCTAGCCTGAGCGGCATCCATTTTCCTGTCGCCGCAACGCTTCAGGAGCTGAGCCAGGGCGTCTGCCGATCCAGGGGGAACCCCGTGATCCACAAGTTCTCGACGGTCCTCGGGCTGCCGGCACGGAACGCACTCTCCCCGATATAGGGATCGGAAACGCTGGCAGGACCCGCAGCGGTCACGGGTCCACTTTCCGATCCTGCATCCCATTAGGCCTTCGCCGGCTCCGGCTTCTGCTGAGCCTTGGGGCCCTTCGCCTCGGTCGCCTTATCGGCGACAGCCTTCTTGAAGGCCTCGAACTCTTCGCGAAGCTTTCCGTAGGCGTCAGCAGAAGACTGGAGATCGACGAGCGCCTTGTCGCGGTCGACCTGGGCCTTGTTCCTGGCGCTCTGCATCATGTCCATGGTGTTCTGGACGTTGCTGAGCTTCTGCTGGAGCTGGGAAACTTCCTTTCGACGTCCTTCGGATTCGATCTTGGAAGCCTCAAGCTCCTTCTCGAGCATGGCGATCTTCTTGTGAGCCTCCGAGACGGAAGTACGAAGGCCCTTGTTCTCGTCCAGGGTCTTCTTTTCCGGGCCGATCTTCTGGAGACGCTCGGCCTCTCTTCGGGCGCGGAAGGTCTCATCCCGGGCCTGGTTGCGCTCCCGGCGCGTGACCTCCAATTCCTTCTTGAGACCGTCATTGACCTCGACGGCCTTCTTCATGTCGTTCTTCATCGCCTCGAGCTCGGACTTCTCCATCGTCACGGGATCGCTCACGATTTCTCCTTTCGATCCGGAAGTTCCGGAAAGTCGTAGAATTTAGCCGCCCACTTGAGCGTCTCAACAGAAATTTCCTTCTGGGGATGCGTCATTGCCGAGAGCCGGACGAGCTGGCGAACGCTGCGCCCGCTGATGCCCGGAAACTCCTCGGTCGCCCTTTCGATGTCCAGGTTGACGGCGCCGAACTGGGTGGCCATCAGCTTCCACAGCTTCCGGACATCCTCCTTCTTCTCAGGAGGAGAGTATCGGACATGAGCCGTGACGCGCGAAAGAATTGCGTCGTCAACGACGGTCGGCCTGTTGGTGTTCAGGAACATGATCCCCCGGAAGTACTCGAGGAGCCGTAGGAAGACGCCGACGATCGCGTTCTGTCGGATGTTCTCGCCGCGCTCGTGAATGTAGACGTCGGCCTCGTCGATCAGGAGCGGAGCCTTCCACCTGGCCGCGCGGGAGAGAACGTCAGAAAGCTCCTTCTCGAGTTCCTCCTCGTCGGTCCCCAGTTGGGCGCACTGGACGGCATAGAGCGGGCGCTTCACGACCTCGCTGTAGACTTCGGCTGTCAAGGTCTTCCCAGTCCCAGGGACCCCGCTGCAGAGGATGATGACGCCCGCCGCCTTGCCCCGAACGATATCCTCGAATCGGTCGGCCGAGCTCTTCGTCAGCGTCCCGATCAGCCGCTTGTGATCCTCGGGAAGCACGATCTTCTCCACGATCGACGTGTCGTATTCGTAGGGCTTGAGCGTCGTGATGTGGGCGTCGACGTATTCGTGCGACTCCAGGCTGAAGACCGAAACAACCGGATGGATCGGGAGAGGGAATGCCTGCTCGTTTTCGTCTCCGCCGCGCTTCCTGACACGGGCCTTAGACCAGAAGTCCGTCTCGGTGTAGCCGGATTCCTCCCCAAGATCTTCCAGATCATCCATCACGACTTTCGTGGGGCGGCCGTCGCGCTCCAGGTTGACGAACTTCTTGCTCCACACGCTCGAGTCGCTTGGCTTCCCACGGCCTACCGCAATGTACTGGTCTCCAGTCTTCGCATGGTGTTCCTTGTAGTACTTGAGATCCGCCTCATAGTCGGCGATCAGCTCAGGCGTCTCCGGAACAGTTTCCTGCCGACCCAGAATCTCAAGCAGCGTCCCCTTGAGATCGCTCTTATGAAGCGTGATCGTCCGACCGACCTCTTCTCCGCGGCACATTGCCTTGACCTCGATCGACACCCTGGCCGGCGTGTAACCGTTGGAGGTCCGCTCGGCCGGATGATACTCCGCGTCCTCCACGAAGTAGGGCATCATAGCGCCGTAGATCTCATCGGTCCTGAAGACCCATTTATGGGGCAGGTTTCCGATGATCTCCCGGATCGCTTCCGGGATGAGTTCGAGGGTCTTGAGCGTGATGCTTTTCTTGTCGGCAGGAGATCCTCTCAGGTCGTCGAGTGCCTGGAGCTTCTTCAGAACCCGCCGGTTCTCGATATGGGAATAGTGCTCTTCCCTGTTCAGAACCTTCCGGATGATCGCAAAGTCCGAAGGGACGATCTCTCGGATCTCGAGCTCCATGCTGCGGTAGACCTCTTCCTCGTCACGGAGGTCTTCCGATTTGCATCCGGCCTTGGCGAGCGCCTTGAGCGTCTCGAGAGGAAAGAAAAGCTTCATAGTATTCTAGGCAACGTGACTGAGTCCCGCCTTCTTTCGCTCCTGGTTGATGCGCTTGAGCTCTGCGAACCGCTGGCGACCATCTCTGGTCTTTTCCCAGTGCTCGCATCCACCGGAACAGGTTTCTCCCAGGTCCATCTCCAACGACTCCACCCTCCGTCTGAGCGCGTCATATCCTCCGGCGCCGCCGAAGAGCAGACTGTTGATCACTCAGAGCGGCCTTAGGCATCTCGAGCAGCGGGTGATCTCTTCCCAGGGGAACCGGATCCCATGCACTACGACGAACCTCCGGGACTCTTTTTCCTCATCTCCTCGACATACTCCTCGAGCTCGCGCGCTGCCCGGCAGACTCCAGGATCCTTGTTGATTCCGTCGCCCTTGAAGACGCCATCCTTCGAAGGAACGTTGTGGTTCGCCGAGTGCATTTCTTCCATCAAAGCTTCGAAGTGGAAAGCGAACATTTCACCGTGCTTCGCAACAACGAGAGGGCGAATCTGTTCTGTCCATACCCGACGCTGGAGGTCGTAGACGTAGCTCATACCGCCGCCTTCCGGACCACCACCTGCAGGATCGCCTTGAGATCGTAGACGGCAATCTCGAGATCACGGCGGCCTCGATTTGAAACAAGAGCGTCGTGACCGAGCGCCAGGAAGTGTGTCCGCGCCTTCTTCGCCTCGAGGATGCTGGCGCCAGCGACCCCGTGGCCGTGGATCGTATCGAACCCAAGCTTGTCGATCACCAGGGCGTAGGCTTCCGACTGGGAGAGCTCGATGGGATTCGACAGCTCGAGATGGACCTCCAGGATCGCCCTCCCGATCGCCCGAGCTCGGGCCATGCAGGTCGTGAAATAGATCGCCTCCCCGAAGTCCCCCGCGTCGCTCTTGTGTTCTACGTCGAAACGGAACCCCTCGGTCAGGATCCTGGCCGCTCGGTCCGTGGTGGTGGCGTGGTAGGCGAGAAGCCTCACAGCCTCGCCTCCCGCTTCTCGGCATCCTTCACGGCCTGGAGCAGGAGCTCCATGGACCGATCCCCTTCCCAGCCGCGGGCGTCCAGCCATTCCTGGACGATCAGGACCGGCGCGCGCCGAATCTCATGGGGGTGAAGTCCCCGGATCCAGGCCAGGCCGTCCTCGAGGGACTTGCGCTTCAGGAAGCAACCCCAGTGGGCGTAGGAGCGAACCGCGTATTGGATGAGGCGCTTGGTGTCATCGGACTCCTCGCAGAGACGGCAGATTCTGTATTCCATGGCTGTGAGTATACCGCGTATACGCGGGCTGTCAAGCGTTAGCGGATCGCCTTTCTGCGTCTGGCCACGACGACGACCACTGCCCAGCAGAAGATCATCGAAGCCGCGCCGATCGCATTCTGAAAGAACGCGACGGTGGTCACGGTTTGGACGACTGCAAAGCCAATTGCCGCGAAGAGCAGTTTCGTGAGACGATCCATAATCCAAGCGCCTCCAAAGCGGTTTTCCTCTTATCGTGTCTCTTCTTCGCGGCGATCCGCCGGCAATCCTCGCACTTCGAATACTTCCCGTGCGGCCGGGCGTAAGTCAGGATCGGATCGACGCGTCTCTTGCACCTGAAACAGACCACGGCTCAGTCCCGATGGAACCTCTCGAAATCCGGATTGTCCTGCCAGGGCGGAGCCTGGCTTTCGAGATCGTTGTGGAGCTTCGGCGCCGGATCCGGAAGCTTGGAGGAGGAGACGTCGCTGCATTCCCTCTTCTTGCCGCAGACCTCACAGGCGCCGGAGGACCGGACCAGGCCGATGGGCCACCGGTTCTTCTTGGCACAGGCATCGCAGTAGAACATCTTTCGCTCCTCACTTCTTGGGCCAGTTCTTGGCCCGCTCAAGTAGCTTCGGATCCGGCGGCCTCCCTTTGGCACAGGCCAAGCATCGCCGCCGGAAAGCGTTGGTCGTCCCGTAGATGTCGCTCTTCTCCGAGAAGGCGTGACCGCACTCGTAGAGCTCCTTGGAGATCACCGCCGCGCCGGGACGGTCCTCGACCGGGACGCCGATCAACCCAAGAACCTTCCGGAGGGGCGGCATGGTGTACGTCTTGCAGCCGCACCGAGTCGAGCTCCCTTTCTTGGGCCAGACCGAGGCCGGGCATCCGTCCGGGAAGTCGTGGTTCTTGTTGTGACCGCAAAGGCCGCATTTCACCATGACGACCTCAGGCCTCGAACACGTAGTGCGTGCGTCCGCCGCCGTTGGCGCAGTCGACCGGCCTGTATTCGGGCTTCTCCGATTTCTTCCAGTTTCCGGTCGTACCGGAAGGACACGCGCTCTGGACCCAGGCGAGAGCATCGTCCTCGCTGGCAAGCGAACAGACCTGGACTTCGAAGATGCCGATCTTCGTGACCTCGTGCAGTTCGCTTTTGGTCGCTTCCATAGCTCCTCCTACGACGCCTTCTCGCAGCTGTCAGGCTGGGTCGGGACCTTGGGCGCGAAGATCCCACCGTGTTCTCGCTTCCACTTCACGAACCTGTCGTGAAGGAGATCCTCGATCGTGTCGAACATCGCCTCGGCGGTACGGAGTCGGTTCCCATTCTTCTTCCGGTCGACGAACGTCGGACCGTACTTCCAGGTGATCCGGCGATAGGCCCAGACGCCGGGCTGCTCGCGGAATCCCTTCCAGAAGATGAGCGTGTTCACGGCCTCGTCCTGGGGCGGCTTCATCGCCAGCAGCTTCTCCGTCCAGGTGGGGTTGTAGAAGGACCGGATCTGGAACTCCTGGTAGGACTGGATCTGTTCGAGTTCCTGATCCGTGGGCACCTCGGACTCGTGCCAGATCCCCATCAGCGGACGCGTCGTGAACATCCCCGCGAATGCACAGATCCCCATCCCATAACCGCCGCTGATCGTGCAGATCCCGCGACGCGCCAGGATGTCCTTCGCAAGCTCTTTGGTGATCATAGGCCCCTCAGAAATTTGTCTTCATGAGCTCAGGAGGAATGTCCTTGTGCCACTCAGGCTCGGCGTTGACCGTCGCGTCCACAGCTTCAGGCGTGTACCTGGGGCCGTGCAGAGCCCTGCAGGTCCGGCACGCTTCGCCCGGGTAGGTGAAACCGCCGCCGTAGCTCGAGTAGATCTCGACCGGCTCCATCTTCGGGCAGCTGCAGACCAACCAGGCGCTTTTCCCCCAGCTGTCCACGACGCCCTGCATGGTGTCGTAGAGATGGGAGATCGCGACCTCGGATGACCCGTTGTACAGGTAGAACATCACCTTCCCGTCGGGGAATCGGACGGCTCCGGTTGCGTGGCTCACGACTTCTTGCCCTTGATCTTCTTGTCCGGTTGTGCCTCGACCATCCAGCCGTCGATGTCCTCGGGCTTGAGCTTCGCCTCGTTCCGGATCAGGTCCAGGAGGCCGTAGGCGTCGTTCATGAACGTCTGGGGATTCGGCGTCAGGAAAGAACTCTCCCGCTCGAGGCGCGCGGTGATGAACTGGACGAGCTTCTTGGCCATGTCTCGTCCGAGCGCCGGCCGGTCGTCGGGCTTGTCGATCTCCTTGAGCGCCGCCTGGAGCATCGGGAGAGACCGGCTCACGAACGGGTGGTTCACGATCTTGCCTGCCTGACACGCCTCGAGATGGTTCACCGCGGCGGTCATCGCCGCCTTCGCCAGCTTGGTCACTTCCTCGTTCATAACCCCTCCTAATTACCGGTTAGCTCTTTGCACACTTTGCCTTGATCCACTTCTCGCCACAGGCCTCGCAGCGGTCCTTCTTGCCATCTCGATAAAACGCTTTCCCACGGAGGTCGGCTCCACAGTCGACGCACGGTGTAGGCGGCTTGGAGCGCTTCCCCGTCTTTCCCGGCATCTCAGAATCCCTTGAAGGTCTTGTTGAACTCTTCGGTGAACTCGTCCATCTTTTTCTTCCACGGCTCCATACGCTTGTGCCAGCACGGCGAGCAGAAGTGACCGGACATCTCGACCTGAGTCTGGTTCGTCTTGTCCGTGAACTTGACGTGGAGCCAGGACAGGGGAGCGAACTCTTTGCACTCCCAGCAGTTGCCGTAGCCCAGGAGCCTGAAGAACTGCCACTTGAGCCAGCGCAGAAGCTTCATCTTTCCTCCAGAGACCTCATGGACGGCCGACGCGCGGCCGCCCATAAAGGGCCTCCCGGAACAGAGCAGAGACCGGGAGGCCGAGGAGGGGTTATCAAGCGTAAAGTTTTCCGCCGATCAGGATGCCGGTCTGCCAGGATCCCATCATCCCGGCGTTGGGCATCTCGTATTCGATCCGGTAGCGCAGTTTCTTGACCGCCACGACCTCGACGTCGCGCAGCCCCTGGTTGATCGTCTCACTCCAGCAGTCTCCGATCTGCACGGGGGCGGCGAAGATCCAGGCGTTCGCAGCACGGAGAAGGCCGCGGAGCCATGCGTACTCCTTCTCGCTATAGGCCTTGGAGTCGATCTGGACCTCGCCGTTCCAGAAGGTGACGCCCCAGGCGCCGTCCTTCCCGCGCAGGACCCGGACGGTCCTCGCAGGCTCTCGACCCACGAGCGTGACCTCGGGCGTCTCATCCGACTTCGGCGGGAAGAGCGCGAGGAACTCCTCCTCCTTCCAGACCTTGTGGCGCGGCCGGAAGACGACGGTGCAGTTCTCGCAGAAGACCGTCCCCGTGACGCCGTTGAAGAGATCCACGTTGAAGCCGCCGGACGGATAGGGCTTCCCGACCCGCGTCACGATCCCGACGACGGGCTCGTCCTCGCCGTTGTCGTGACGGACATGGTCTCCCAGGCGGATGTCGGGCGGCGTGAGGAGCTTGAGCCGGGAGAGCGCGCCCTGGGGCGGCTCGGCCAGCGCCACCGTCTTCTCATCGCCATCGACGAAGCCGATCACGGTCTCGGACGTACCGGGACCGGGCCTGTAGAACTCGGCGCGCCATTTGAGCGTCGTTCTCATGACTTCACCTCGAGCATGGAGAGAGCGGCGTTCAAGCTGTCCCGGAGCTCCATGATTTCCTTGGTGGTGGCCAGCCGGATCCCGCGACGCGTGAATCCGGAGAACGTCTGGCCGCGAGCCGGGTTGACGAACTCCCGAATATCGAGCGAGGCCGGCGCCTTGCTCTCCAGATCTCGCACGATACGAACGCGGTACTTCCCGACCGCGGGGAACTCGTGAAGCTGAGCTTCCTTCGACATAACCCCTCCTTAGATCGCTTCCTTGGCCGACTTCTCGCAGTCGTCGCACAGGTTGCAGTAGACCTTCTTGTTCTCGACGTCCTCCCTGTAGGGGTCAACCCGCTTCTTGACGTCGGGTTTCCGGGCCTTGCAGTTGGAGCACTTCGCGAAGGGACGCGTCGGAGCGCCGATCCGCTTGGCCATCCGGTTGAACTCGCCCTGGACGATACCGAGCGCCGCCGCGAACGCACTGGCCTTCTGAAGGAAGATGTAGGCCTTCCCGAACTCCTGCTCGTCGATCGCCTTTGAGCCCAGCTTCGCGTAGCGCTTGGAGAGCGCGGCCGCGCGCGCGGGGGATCCCGCCTGCCGTCGGGCCTGATCTGCCGTCATCATCGGGACACCTTCCGATCCAGGATCTTGTTGATCGCCATGTTGATCTTGCGGAGGAGATGCTTGGACCGATACCCCTCGTCCGACTTGAGCATCGCCTCCATGACCTCCAGGTGGTAGGTGCCGAAGACCCGAGCCAGCGCGCCGACGCTCATCTCGGTCAGGATCCCGGCAACCAGAGCCACCGACATCGGGAACGGGTTGACGGTCGTCTTCATCGACGCACCTCGCCCTTCCGGCGCGCGGCTTCGGCCTGCTTCACCCAAAGGGGGATGGGTTCCGCTTCGATCTCGCGACGCTCGGCCGCGACGAGCTCGGGCTCCTGCAGCTGGTACTCGACCGAGCCGTAGACCGGATACGTCTCGTCCCAGCCGTCGCTCCGGACCGGGTCGACGCCGCCGTCCAGGACGAGCAGTGCGAGGCGCTCGTCGGCCTCCGCCTGCGTGGTGAGGGCCTGGTGCCGGAACCGGCGCCCGGCGGTGTTGATCGCCTGGATGTACCACAGCTCGCGGATGATGTCTTCCCCGTCCTCGGGATGCGTGCCGACCTTGACCAGATCGGACGCGAGGATCAGTTCCCAGATCCCCGTAGGCGTGTTCGTCATAACCCCTCCTGTCTTACCTACCCACAGTGTATACGCCGTATACGGACGTGTCAAGCCAAAAAAAGAGATCAGGCTCGACGATTTACGGGCCGGGACAGGAACTGGAGCCGCTGGCCGATTCCCATTCCGGCCATCGGTTTTTCAATGATGCAGCACTTCCGGATCTCCGGGGCGATCTCGAAAAACTCGAGATACGGCTCGCCGGCAAGGCAGACGAACTTCGCCGGTTCGCATCGCACGTTGGGACCGCTAACTTCGATCCATTTGAGCAGATTGCAGGAGATCGAGTTCCGCACGTTGAGATTCCACCAGTGGCGTTCGTTCTTCGGCTTCTTCGTGAGCATCTCATCGTAGGGCTCGATCTTCTCCTCGGGATCGAGGAGACCGTACTTCGCAGATAGGATCCACCAGCTGTCGCCGATCTTCTCCGCGTAAGCCCGCGCCTTCTTGAAGAGCGGACCCAGGTACATGTCCTTTGCTTTGGCGGCACGGGAGAGCTTCTCCTTCCCGCACCCGACCAGGACGATCGTCTTCATGGCTGCCCCGGCTTTCTGCAGACGTGGGATTCCATGAGCGCAAGCGCCTGCTCGTCGGTCAGGAATATCATCTCGTCCTCGCGCCAATTGACCTCTCCGAAGAGATTCGTTTCGTCGGGCGACGTGATCATGCACTTGCACCAGAGCGCGATGTAGTACCAGGGCTTGAGATCTCCCCGCTCTTCAAGGCGCGCCTCGTCCCTTCGGGCAACCTGCCCGAACGAGCCTTCTACTCAGGAAAAGCAGAGCTCGTTCCCGAGGTCTGGAATCCGCTGGACCATCTGGCCTACGACGGCTCGACTTTTCATGAGCGGTTCCCGCAATTTCGGTGCTGGTCTCGACAGGCCGGTTTGGTGCAAACACGAAGATGGCAGAAGAGGCACGACTTCGACGGTCCTACGACGCAGCGGCACGTCGAGCACCTGGTCTTCTTCCACCTTCGTTTCTTCACAGTCCGTTTCATGATTTTCTCGAGTCCCATCCACAGCCTGGATTGGGGCAGACGCGGGCGTTGAAATCCCGAGGGTCGATGAAGCCAGTGCCGGGCAGCTCGGGCCTGGTCGTCAGATTCTGGCACTTCGGGCAGACGCCCACTCCGAACTCTTCGCCGGTGAACTTCCGGAAGCGTCCGTTCGAAGCTCGCCCCTGGACCCTGCCGTTAGCGCGCTTGTAGGGCATCTTTATTTCCCCCTGCCCATGTGGGCGCGCCACTTGTGGTTCCGAACACTCACCGTCTGCCTGCAGAGGGGGCACTCCATGTACGGGCTCATCCGGTTCGTGATCCAGGCCGTCTCCGGAGAGTAGGGGATTTCTTTCCCGCTCTGAAGGCAGAATCCCTTGGCGAGGAGCTCCTGCTCGCGGGAAAGCGGCGGCTTCCCGCCCAGCAGGATCCGCAGCTCCTCCTCGCTCGGCCGCGCTTTGGTCTTCCCGCCCACCGTCGCCGTCGTGAAGTTGAGCGGGTATTGGAAGTAGGGCGTGACATGCGGGATCGTCCGGATCACGTACTTGAGGCCAAGCTCCGCCTCAAAGCTTCCGTCGGGGAGCTGGATCTCGATACTGCCGGTGAAGACCCTGCTCCGGAATCCGAACTGGACCACCGCCTTCACGATCTCTTTCCTGGCCTCCAGGACGTTCCTGACCTTGTCGACGTTCTTGCGGATGAAGGCGTCTCGGGCGTCTTCAAAAGCGGACCTCGCTTGTTCGTCGGCGTGTTCGTAGTCGAGCTTCATGAAGCTCGACCAAGCCCGGAGTTCCTCCCAGGTGCTGACGTCGTTCGGAGGCATCTCCTTGTAGGCGCGGTCCGGGATCGAATCGCCAGGCCATTTGGCGCGCCATTCCTTCATGGCCTTCTCGCGCTGGAACTTCGTGTTCTGGTACCACCCCATCCAGCGATCTCCGCGCGACCCGCTGATGTAGCCCTTGTTCTCGCGGTTCTTGGAGGCCTCGAGGATCGCCTTGTGGTTCCTCTTCGCGTAGTCGCGATAGGCCGCCTGAAGCTCGCCGTGGATCTTGGGTTCGACAGCGTTGAATCGTGCGGCCAGAAGGTTGGCAATCTCCTGGACCGCGGGGTTTTCTTCCTTGTGAGCTTTGACAGGCATCGCTACCTCCCCATCTCCGCGCAGATCGGTCCGATCCCGCTCTTGATCGACTCGGGCGTCGTCAGCAGACGGTTGCAGCGGACGCAGCGGCCTTCGCCCAGGATGGTGTAGCCCTTCTCGGCCCAGCGAGAAAACGCGCCGTCGAGGTAGAGCGTCCAGATCATGTCGGCGTAGGTCTCCCAGAGACCTTCGCCCTGCTTCTTCTCCCAGACGTGGATCCCCCGGTCGTCGATGAAGGCGAAGCCCGTGTAGTGGTCGTCGGCGGAGTTGTCCGTCCCGGTGAAGAGCGAGACGACGCGCTTGCCGGCGGCGAACTCAGCCTTTTCGCCCTGGGTATGGATCTTGAAGGTGCGGTGGTCGCCGGTCGCGGCGGACTTGATGGTGTAGATGCCGTTGAAGACCTTGGCTGCCCGTTCGAGCGTCATAACCCCTCCTGACTTCAACCTTCAGGAGTGTATACGCCGTATACGAGCGTGTCAAGCGAAAAAACGTCAGGGCTTCTGGACTTCCCTCTCGGGGCCCATGTCCACGCCTTTCGCCTCGAATGCTTTGGCCATCTTGAGCAGAATCTGGAAGCGTGCGGCATCGTATTCGTCGGGGCCTCCGAACGGAAGGCGCTTGAGGTCGATGAGCACGGTTCCCCGATCCGTGAGATAAGCGCGGTTCCCGTCCTCCTCGAAAAGGAGCTCGGATCCGGCGCCGGCACGCTTCACGCGGATCGCGCGGGCCTCGAGCTTGACCCATTGGCGGCTGGCGGCATCGGCGAGGATTTCGGGATGCTCGTCCCAGTAGAGGACCCAGCATTCCTTGCAGAGGAATCCTCCCTTGAACGGGCCCGTCTGAAACGGAACCGTCGCCGGATCGCGCGTCATCTTGTCGCCGCACTGAGCGCAGGAAACGGCGATGGGGATCCGGCGTGAGATCATCCCGGGATTCTCAACCTGGATGGGGACGGCCTTTCCCAAGACGAGCGTGGTCTCCTCCCGGACCTCCGGGATCTTGGGCCTATCGGGAATCCGGACCTCTGATTTCGGCGTTTCGCTCATGAAGCTTTCCCACCCATCTTGATCGCCAGGCGCGCCAGGTATTCCTGGTGGACCCGCGCGGTCTTCCTCGCATCGCTCAGGCTTCGGTGCGCCGGCCCACAGCCGGTCACCCCATAGAACGCAGCTGCCTCGCCAAGGCGCGGACGCTTCGGCTTTCCGTCCGGACCATTCGAAAGCGCGTTGTCCGCGATCATCGCCTCCCGGACCGCCTGCATCACGCAGTCTCCCCAGGCGGTCAGACCCCAGGGCTCTTGGACGAGGAACGATTCTTCGAACGACCTCGGGAAGGCGTAGAGCGACGCGCCTTCGTAAGCGGCTACGAATTCCCGAAACGCCGCCGCGACTACAGCCGTCGGACGAGCATGGCGAACCTCGTCCAGGTCAATCTGGTTCACGTCCATCGCCCGACGAGACGCTGCGGCGATCGCGGCCTCCCCGGGGTTCACGAGCTCCGCGAACTGGGCGATCTCCCGGCCGCCTCGAAACACAACCGCCCCCACCTCGATGATCTTGTGCTTGTCGGGTTCGGTGCCGGTCGTCTCGAGGTCGACATAGATCGCGGTACTGCTCATGACACGAACCTCCTGAATCCCCCTCTTGACTTTGTCAAGCGATTTCCCGTATTGTTACACGCATGAGATAGTCATACAAGAGGGAAACCGGCTTGGAAGCCCAAGCGGACTTCCAGGTCTGTTTCCCCCTCTCTCCAGGGTCAGGCCGCCTTTGAAAGGGTAAAACCTCGAAGCGGTGGCCTGGCTCCTTTCCGCGCCGGAGAGCCGGCGTGAAAGGGAGCCAAGCGCCCGACCACCCGCACTCCCATCCGCTACTTCTTCCGTGTCACGAATGTCCCGAAGAGCAAATCCCCGAACGGCAGGATCAGGTTGAAGTTCGTGCCCATGTCCAGGTGATGGACCCGGTGCCGCTCTTTCAGCCACAGGAAAAACCTCGTCCTCTGGAACCACGTATCCCCTGGAACGTGCCAGCGCCAGTGAAGCGAGTTGAACAGCTGGAGGTACGTGAGCGTCGCCAGCACGCAGCCGGCCCAGATCGGCTTCCCGATCAGGAGCTCCACGCTGACGTAGAGGATCGAGCAGATCGTCGGAGCCAGGAGGTACTCCCTCCAAGTGAACAGGACGTGATTCTTCTGCCACTCCTCCTGTAGGTGGTAGGTGTCATCGCCACCGAACTTGTCGTGGTGGCTGGTTACGTGAGCATATCCGTAGGGCAGCAGCTTGAAAGGCCTGTGCATGATGTACTTGTGAAGAATCCACTCCGCGAACGAACACCAGACCAGGCCCGCCACGAAGGCGATCCCGACCCACATGACGTAGACCCAATTCAGCGGAAGCGTCCAAGTCGGCATTCAATCCTCACATGAAATCGTCTTCGTCCGGATCGGTATCGTCCCCACCGTTCTGCCCGGTCGCTTTTTTCCAGATCCCTTCGAATGTCTCGTCCTGCTTGTCCGTCAGCTTGAGCTCGAAATTGATCAGCTCTGAGACAGTCTCGAGGAATTCGCTCTCCCATTTGGTCGGACTGAACTCGTCATCGGCGATCGCTCTCTTGATGTCGGCGAGCATCGCCTTCAAGTCTTCGGCGCTCATGAGTCGTTCGAATTCTAATGTCCGTTCTGCGGGGACGCAACGTCCTTCGGTTGTGAGGGCCCAAAAAGATCAAGCTGCTCGGTCTGGTTCGGGGGAGCAGTCGATCCCTCTTCCGCCGGCGCCGCGGCCTTGGCCTCTTCTTTCGGAGGATACGGCCTCTGCTCGTCGGGCTTGCAGGTGTGGCTCTTCCGGTCGACATGGTCCGAGCAGTAAACCAGGTTGCAGCCCCGGCACCATTTCTCCCAGGGCTTCCGGCACCCGGCACAACACAGAGCCTCCGGGTAGATGCTGGGCTCGTCTCTCTTCCTCACAACGCCGCCTCCAAAAATTCGATGCCTTCGATCTTGAGATGGGCGAGCTCTCCTTCCCTGGAGAAGATCGGCTTCCCAAACTGGTCGAGGTTCCAGCCTTTTAGTTTTCCGTTCGCCTCGAGGTCGAGCATGATCCACTTGCACATGAAGCATCCGGGAGAATCCTCGTCCTTGGGAACGCGTTTCCGGACTTCGACTTTCACCGCCTCGACCCTCTGGCAGAGCGCGCAGCTGGTTCCTCCGTCGATCACCTCAGGATGGATTCTGCAATTCGTCTGCGTCATCCCGTCACCTCAGGCCAGCGCTCGGCCAAGAATGGAAGAATCTCGACCTCATAACCGTTCCCACGCACCCGGCCTCCGACAACCCGCTTGAGCGCCTTCACGACACGCTCCCGCTTGAGATCGAATTGCCTTGGGCCTCGCCAGAACTTCTGGCCGTACTCGATGTACCACTCCGGGTTCCGGCTCTCGATCACGCGAATCCGGTGACCGTCGAAATGCTGCTGCGGCGCGGGGGCGAATCCGATCTTGTTGAACTGGGTCTCGAGTTCCTGGAGCGCGCGGCCGGCAAGAGCCCTCTCCTTCGGCGTCGCAAGGCGCGTCCACGTCCGGGAGTCGATTCCCTTGGGAGCGCCCGGCTGCTTGACAGGACGGTACTTCACGTCGGGACGCCGGGGCCTCTGGTACCGCTCGGGATGCTGCTGGATCCCGGCGCGGCCCTTCCTGGCCATGTCCTTCATGTTCTCCTCGCGAGTCCCCCAGAAGAGGTGATCAGGACGACAGCACCCGGGGTTGTCGCAGGTATGGCAGGCTTGAAGATCCCAGTTCTCGTTCGGGGGAGGTCCCTTCGAAATTAGGAGCGCTGCGCGGGAGGAGATCATGTTCTTCCCGTCCAGGCGGAAGCGTCCCCGGCCATCCTTGTCGGTCCAGCCGACGACCCACAGCCAGCAGGAGCTCTCGTCTTCGATCTTCTTGATGCGAGACCAGAACTCCTGGAGAACTTCCTCGCTCACGACGAACGCGGGCTGGCTCATTTCTTTTCCGGTTCCGCCTTCTTTTCCATCTGGAAGAGCTCAAGCATGTAGTCGTTCTTCGGGTCGATTCCCCGAAGCACGGCGGCGAGGAGTTCGTTCAGGTCTCCCACGAGCGCAAGGAAAGCCTCGGGTTTCTTCTTGAGATCGCCCAGAGTCTTCACGTCCAGGAATTCCCCGTGCGACTGACGATGGCCCAGGAGCACGGCCATCAGCTGGTTGGTCGCACCGTGAACGAGCGCGCTCGTCTGCATGCAGGGAGATTTCCCCGACATGTGGACCATGGCGATCGCCGTCGCCATGCCGGCTCCGATTCCGTTGAAAGCCTGGTCGGACAGGACGTTCAACTGGACCGCCTCCTCCTTCGTCACTTTGCAAAGCATCTAAACCTCCAGGAGCGGCTTGAACTTTTCGACGAGCGGATCGACCGTCCCACGAACAACCTTGAGCACCTTGAGCAGCTCCTGCCGCTCTTCGGTTCGCTTGTTTGCGAGTTTCCATCCCTCGTCGGCGTGCTTCTGGTACTGGTCCCGTTCCTTCAGAATCGTCTGGATCTTCTCGACGAGAGACCAGTACTCGAGGCCCTCCGTGTCGATCTGGACGTTGTGCTGCCCGATCCAGTGGTCGACCAGGTCGCGCGCCGCTAGTTCTTCCTTCGTCACCGTCATACGCTCACCTTGAAACTCATGAGGAATTGCCTCCTGGCCTCTGGCCCTTTCTGAAGGCGCGAAACCGCGCGTTCGGCATTCCAGAGATCGAAGTATTTCCGGGTCACCTTGAGATCGCCGACCCGAACGGTCACGTAAAGGCCCTCGCGGATGACCTGATCTCCGTTGTCGAACTTCAGCGTCATACCTCTGCGGGCTCCAATCCCCAGATGAACTGGCCCCACCAGCCGTTGAGCTTTTCCATCGCGTCGGCCGGGACTTCGCACAACGTCCAGGCTTCGGACTTTGGATCCCATGGACCGAGCTTGATCCCAATCGCCGTCAAGACGTCGGCGTCTTTCTCCTGGCCGTTGATCCAGCCTCGATACGTCGTAGCCATCAGAGTTTTTCCTGCATCAGGATGACGGTCTCGAGGAAGGCAGGGACGTTGTCTGGATCCATCACGCCAAGCTCGGGGAAGATGTCCCAGGACTCCGGACGACCTCCGAGCTTGATCGGCTTCCGCGCGCCCGGCACCTCTACGAGCACCACCAGGCCGGAGGCTTTGATCATCTGGGGGGTCATGGCTTCGATGACGAAGAAGTCCTCGGAGCCGGTCAGCCCGTATGGGATGCCGGCGTGGTGCTCGGCAAGGAGACCCACCCACTTGCTCTTGGCTCCGCAGAACTCGTTCTTGAGCGGGCAGATGCAGTCTTTCCTCCAGCCGCTCCCGCACCGGATCCCGCGGCGCCAGAGGTCGGCCAGGATCCCAGCGCCCTTGGCCAGGCGCTCCTTGATTCCACCCCTCCTGAGCTCCTCGATCCGGTCCAGGTCACCTTGATTCATCGGTACCCCAAAAAGTTCAAAAAACCGTTCAACTGTGACGTTTTGTCATATCTAACATTTGACCAAACACCCCCCTCTCAGTTGGGGTGGTGGAAGTGACGAAAGTGACGGTTCCGGTACACTCTCCCCTCGATTTCCCGCCTTTTCTTTTTTTGCCCCTCTCCCCCTCCCTTTTATTTTAAAATATGAAAAAATAATAGCAGAATAGGGTGGATCCGTCACTTCCGACACTAAAACCCCCTCAACCATCAAAATTTGCTCAAAAATCGAGGTGCCCCTGCCCAGTGCTGCCTCGTTCCACCGTCTTCGTAAAATCGGCCACTTGAACGTCCGAAGTCTCCGGTGGCCTGCCGTTGAGCCAGGAAATGCCTCCCCATCCGCGCCCGTCACCGTGCCTGACCTCCCTAACATTGGCCGCTTTCAGGCTTTTGACGAACTCCCGGCGCGATAGAGGCTTTCGTCCGGAGTCGAAACACCACGCTTTGTACCGGTCGTAGAGATCCGACCCGTTGATCCAGCCGTTGGGGTCCTTCATGGAGCAATTGTCCTGCAGGAAATCGAGCGCGGAGTTGCACTCGCGCTGATAATCGTCGATCGCGTCGGCGCTGCTCTGCGCTTTGGAGAAGCGATTCTGCTTCATGAGTCGCTGGAGCCCGGAGATTGCCCGATTGAGGAGCGCCGACAGCAGTCCCGGCGTCTTCGCGAGCACCTCGTCGTAGTCCAGGATGACCTGATCCGTATCACGGAAGCGATGCGGGAACCGGACGAGCAGGATCCGGTCGAAATAGGCCTGCGAACGATCGTTCGCCCGGGGCATCTGGTTAGTGGCGAAGACCAAGCGTGCGAACGGCTTGAAGGAGAACGGCGCCTTCCCCTTTTCCTCGGCTTTAATCTGGTCGCCGGCCACGATCTGTTTGAAGGTGGCGGTGTTCTCGAGCACCTTCGATTCAAGCTCGTCGTAGAAGTTGCACAGTTTCCCGACCAGGCCGGAGGCGGTGAACTTGTCCTCCGAGATCGCGTGGAGCGAGTAGTGGGAGATGTTCATGGTTCCGATCATCTTCTCCACGAGATGAAGGAAGGTGGACTTGCCGTTGCCGCCTTCGCCGACGGCGACCAGACACTTGGCGAAGCTGGTGTCGGGGATCAGCAGATAGCCCATGAACTCTTCGATCAGAGGAATGCAGTCCGGAGGCATGACCTGGTTGATGAACTTGTCGAGAACCTCGCTCTTCGCCTTCGGATCGTATTCGGTCTGGATTTGGATCAAGGATCTGAGGGACGGATCGTGCGGCTTGAGCTCCCCAGTTTTCCAATTGAGGAGACCGTTCTTGACATTGATCAGATTCTTGGCGTCCTTGTTGATCTCGTCGTAGGAGATTTTGACCCGCTCGGTCACGAGCTTGAGCACTTCTTCCATGTTCTTGTCCCGGCTAACCGAGCCCAGGATCTTATCGGTTTTGTCCCGGATGAAGGCGTTCCCCTTCTGGACGTAGACGCCATTCTCGTAGACATAGAGGTCCACGCCGCGGCCGTCTCGACCGATCGGAGTCGAGAGCATCTTGTACTCGTTTACCCAGTGCTGGGCCAGAATCGACGGATTGAATGAGCCATCCTCGTCGATCCAGGGGAGCTGGACGCGGCGCTTCTCCTTCTCGAGCTCCTCGATCGTCTTCTGGCCCTTTTTGGCGTCCTTTTCCTCGGCCCGCTTGATCTTCTCCTTCTCGATGATGTCCTCGACGACCTTCAGGATCTCGTCGTCAGGGAGCGGAGGCGAATTCTTCGCGTTCCACTCATTCATCGCGTAGAGGACCGTCTTCCTGACCGGCCCGATCTTCGCGCACCAGTGGCCCGCAAGGGCGACTGCCGACTGGTGGCGTCCACCGTGAGGTCCGCCGCCCTCCGAGACGCCGCCCTTGGCCTGCTCGATCTTCGGGTCGTGTGAATAGGTGATCGGTTTGTTCTTCTCGCGCTCCTCTTCCTCCTTTTCCTCCTGGGTTTTCTCGGGTTCAGCCACGTAGTTCTTGAAGTCGAGGATCGAGTAGCGCTTCCAGCTGGCCCCTTCGACGACGCGGCACCAACGGGGATCCTTTGGCTCCTTGAGGTTCAGGAATCCCGGGAGACGTAGCACTCGGCGCGGATCGTTGATCGTGTCGGACAGCTGGAAATGCTTCTGGATCCCGGCGCAGACTGGCCGAGCATCGGCAACGGGGTAGGGTTGGTCGAAGAGCCAGTAGGCATGGAGTCCGCGTCCGCTTTCGATTACGACGGAGGGCTCAAGATTATCGACCTTGAGCAGCTCTACCATGGCGGCGAAGTTCTTCCGGATCCCAGCTTCGTTGTCCCGGAAGTCTTCGTCGATCCAGGCCGCGACATAGTGAGAGATGTCGGTGTTTTTGCCGAGCTTCTTCGGGCGGCGGAAACGCGGATTCACGCCCTGATGCAGATTTTCAACTTGAGTGCGGTTGTACTTCTCGAGCTCTTCGAAGACCTGAGGCCAGTTGTTGATGGCATGCTCGACGGTGTAGAAGACGCCGCGCATCCGCTGGTCGTTTGGATCGTCCTGGGTGGGACGGTACTGAAGAAGATCGACTTCAACGAGCCAGCTGGGATCGGACTTTCCCCAGAGTTCCTTGATGAACTTCCAGGATTCCTCGATCCGGCTTTCGAGACTGGTGTTGTACTCGCTCACCGGGCTCCTCCCGATGAACGAATCATGATGCGACGCACGAATCCCCCTCAGTCAACAAGGACCAACCCAACTCGGAGTCTCCCCAACTGCGCGCTCCGGGAGGACCGAAGCGCGGAAGGGGGAGACGGGGCGGTCCGGGCTAGGACCGAACCGCCCCTGATCGCCTTGTTGACTCTAGAAGTCCGGCGTCGCGGCCGGTTGCGCGGGCTGCGCCGGCTGCTGCGGCGGCGCGGCCTGCTGCTGCTTGTTCTCCTGCTTCTTCCCGTCGCCCGCGGCCTTCTTGGGGTTCCACGCGTTGAAGAACGACACCCGGGAGTTCTTGAAGCCGTTGTACGTCTCGTGCTTGATGCCGAACTCGACGGTGAGACCGGCCCACTGCAGCGTGGTGAGCTCCGAGAGGCTCTTGAGATCGCGTCCGATGATGGTCGCCACGTCGCGCTTGAGATAGGGCAGGTTCTTCTGGGTGACCCAGAAGACGTGCTCCTGGATCTGGCCCTTCGTCTTGACCATCTCGGTGCCGACCTTCACCTCGGCGGGGTCGATGATCTCGAGGAAGACCTTCACGCCCTTGCTGTCGGCCTTGCTCTTGATCACCTCGTGATCGACGAGGACGCCGTCGCCGCGCACGTCCTGGCGAGAGAGGACGCCCCGGTAGACGCTCTCAGGAATCAGGTCCCCGCCGCCGCCCCCGGCTTCCGCCTTCTGGGTCTTCGAAAAACTCTCCTCGAAATCGCCGAATTCGCTCTGGTTCGTCATGGTCTCTCCTTGTCCACCAAAAAACCGTCTGACTACACATCCCTGTTACTGATCTGCTCTGTTTTCCCTCAGCTTCAGGGCCAGTTAAGCGCTGGGAGCGGCCGCCGTCGGCTGGCCCTCCTTGATGAACGGGATGCCCTTCTCGTCCCGGACGAGATGCGCCTGCTTGGAAAGAACGCGCCCGAACTGCTCGTACAGCCAGTCGACCTGGGGCTTCCGCAGTTCCTTGGTGCTCTCCACCTTGAAGAGCGCCTGGATCATCGCCTTGCCGTCCTTGCTGTTGAAGGACTCGCCGTCGGGCCAGGCCATCTGGCCGCAACGGGTCATCAGCACCTTGATGTCGCCGCCGTCGACGGTGGGCTGACTGGGGTCGATGGCGGGCCCGGCGAAGGTACGCAGCAGATCGCCGATCGACTCAGCCGTAGAGTTGGGGCCCGGAGGTCCGCCTGCCTGGGAGGACGTCTCGGGCGTCTGCTGCTGAGACGGCGCCGGAGCATCGGGGACGGTCTCCTTGGGAATGTCCCGCGGCTTGGCCTGCGCGCCCTCGAGCATGTTCGACTCGATGGGCTTGAAGATGACCTCGTAGCCGCGCTTCCCGGTGATGTCATACTCCGCGTACTTCGGGATCTCATCGCGCCGCGAGCCGTCCACGATCACCTTGTGCTTGGACGTCTTGGTCTTCTTGTTTTCCTCGGTGACGAGGTGGAGGATGAAGTCGAAGACGTAGCCGGTGGACTTCTCGGCGTCGGGGAGATGTTCCCCGGTCTTCTTGCTCTTTTCCTCGCCGGTGCGCTGATCCGTCTCAGTCGTGTACTCGTCCTTTTCGCGCATCACGAGGACGACATGCATGTCGAGGTCGACCAGGCGATTGATGAAGCCTTTCCAGCGGCGCTTGATCATACCCCAGTCGCCCGTCGAGAGAACCTCGTTGCCGCGCCGGTTCTTGACGTACTCGATCTGGACGTCGATGAGATCCTGCCAGAAGATGGTGAGCGAGTCGATCACGAGCGTCTCGTATTCGTGCCCGCCCTTCTCCAGCGCGTCGAGCGCCTGCAGGAGCTCGGCCCAGCGGTTGGCGTCCTTCACGGCGAAGTCGTATTTGTCGGCGTAGAGGAGAGTTCCCCTCTCCGTGTCGATCACGCACGGCTTCGGGAAGGACAGGCCGAATCGGGTCTTGCCGCTCTTCTTGTCGCCCCAGAGGGCGACCTTGATGTAGCGTTTGACCTTCTTGGCCTTGGTGAATTGCTCTTGGACTGCTTTGGTCACGCGTTTCCTCCTACATTCCCCCGGACAGAAAAACTCCCAGCTCTCCTCAGCCTTGAGAACATTCCATTGGCGTTGCGACACCTCCTTTCGGACAGGGAACTATCAAATGAATTTGGCGTTGTCGGGAAGAGCCTTGCGGTACTCCTCAGGAATCGGTCCGATGCTCCAGAGATTTCTGGTTTCGACGTCACGTCCGTCGAAGAACCGGATCTTGAAAAGGCGACCACCGAACCCCCGGCCGCCGGTCGGCTCCGGGTACTTCTTGTCGGGAGGAAGTTCTGGTCTGATGTCGTAGAGATGCCCCTCGATCCGGACCTGGGCCGGATCCCAGGCGTGCTGGATCGCGTGGAGCCATGTTGCATGGCTCACGCACTTCCTGCAGTAGCCCCCGTACTGCGGGTTGCTTTTTCCGCAGCGCGCGCAGGACGGGGGCATTTCGAGGCGACGGCCCATCAGGCTCTCCGGATTTCCTCTTTGGGCGCGTACTTGTGGAACGCGTCCTTGATGTAGCGCGGGATCATCTGGCCGTTCCGGCCGAGGAACCCGTCGAATCCCTGGTCGATGATGTAGGTGTAGGCCCAGTCGGTCTTCGAACGGACCGAGCGGCCCATGCTCTGCACGATCTTGAGCGCGGTGAGCCACGCATACCAGCGGTTGTCGAGATTCATGCGCTCCTTGATCACCTTGTCCGTCATGCTGGGCCAAGGGACCTTCGCCAGGATCTGGAAGCGCGAGAGGTCGTCCTTGAAGTCGAAGCCCTCGTGCATGGCCGGGGCGACGATGACGCTGTCCTCGCGCTTGGAGTGAGCGGCCAGCATCGCGGACTTGTCGCCCTTGAAGTCGTCCTGGAAGAGGAATCGCGGATCCGCCACCTCGTACTTGAGGATCTTGGAGAACTCGAACGAGTGGCAGTGAATGAGGCCGCGCTGCCCCTTGTGGCGGGCCATGATCTGCTTGATCTTGTGGATGAACTTGGGCTTCGTGGGATTCGAAGGATTCTGCTCCGGAGTGAAGTACTTGTAGCCGAGATTCCCGGCGTACTCGAGGAAGACCGGGCGGTTCTCGACCGGGAAGTCGCAGGGGCTCTGGACGTGCTCGAGATGCTCGGGCTTGATCCCGAGATTCGTGCCCCAGACGTTCACGTCAAGGATGGTCGCCGACATGAAGAGGACATGATCGGCATGCCGGAAGAGGAGATCTTCGGCAAAGTCCTTCGCGTAGAGGGGCCGGGCCACGATCTTGCGCCGGTCGTCGCCGTTGCGATCCTGATAGGCGACGGTTTCGAGGACCCACTGGGTCTTCTCCAGGTAGGCCATGAAATTCTCGATCTTCATCTGAAGCTCGCGGAGGGCGTCCGCCTCTTCCTTGCCGAAGCCCTCGGGATCGTCTTCGGTCTCTTCGGCGGCCTTAGTGGCCTCCTGGACGAGGCGAAGCAGGTCGGTCTCCCGGAGCCACTCCGTGAACTGCTCCTTGCTGGAGATCGTCTTGGTGATCTTGATGCCGACGAGCGAGAGCGCCCATTCGGAGAGCTCGACCGTGACGAACTTCATGAGCTCTGCCTCGACGTTGTGACCTTCGTCGATGATCATGAGAGTGCGCTTGCCGAACCGGCCGATCCTCTTCTGGAAGAGGAAGCTCGAGAAGTTGAAGAGGGTCACGCCCGCGTCGCTGCACTTCTGAAGCTGCTCCCAGTACGGGCAGCGGTGAGCGCAGGCCGGAAGCTCAAGCTGTCCGGCGGCGCGCAGGATGCCGCGGGGATTTCCGTCCTCGTCGAAGTCCAGCCATCCGGACTTGTCCACGTCGACGCACTCGAGAAGGATGCCCTTCTTCCGCGCGGTGCAGACGCCGTGGGCCGCGTCCATGCCCTTCGTCGCGGCCGGATGGGTGCAGGAGTAGTTCGAGCGGCCCTTGAGCGCCTCGATCTGGGGCGCCGGAAAGTCACGCTGATACTGATCCTGAAGGGTCTTCTGGATGGTCAGGAAGTGGGTCCCGCCGTGCTCGCGAACGCAGTCGGCGAACGAGTAGCAGATGAAGCTCTTGCCGCCGCCCGTGGGCATCTCGAGGACGGCGTACTTCTTACCCGACGAGAACGCGTCGGCGATCTGCTTGATCGCCGAGACCTGCTGCTCGCGGGGCTGGAAAGCCTTCGGGAAGAAGCCCAGCACGTCCTGGGCCGTCCACCGCCACGGGGCGGGGAGCTTGGAATTGATGTCCTTGGTCTGGCTGGTCTTGGGACCCTGCGGTACGGCGTTCGGCCTAGCACCCATCGACATTTTCACACCACGTCCGTTTTGGGGGTTTCGGGCCCCGGCCGGGGCGTTCCTCCTACGCCCGGCCTCGACCCGCCGCGCCTTCCAGGGACTGCACCGTCATTTCCCCGCCACCTGCGTCCGGGATGTGAGCACCGAACAACACAAGATGGTGTTGCTGGCGGTGCAGCCCTTGGGAAGCGCGAAGTTCACGTCGTCCGGTGCTCACAAGGCTAAATCTACGCCGTATACGGCAATCTGTCAAGCGAATTTGGGATTCAAAAAAGAAACGGGCGGGGGCTGATGGGACCCCGCCCGTGGCTGTGGGAACAGGGAGTACGCTCCGGGGGGAGCATTCTCCGGAGCGGAGTATATCACGCCTGGTCGATATCGGTGAGACGTTTGATCGTGGATCGGATCTCCTCTTCCTGCTCTTCGACGAACTCGTTGAAGAGGTTGTGCCAGGTCTTGAGGAGATTCATGGTCTTGGTGAGGTTGGAGAAAGCCGCGAGGCGCTGGATCTCGCCGACCACGAGCGCCATTTCTTCCGCCGGCGGCGCGTCGTTTTTGCCGGTGCTGCGGCGCCAGAAGCCTACCAGGATAATTTCAAGGAAATCGGGTGGTAGATGTCCGGCCAGCTGCCGGCCCATCATCTTCAGCAGTGCGACCTGGTCGGGTGTGAGCGGCCTGTGGAACTTCCCCGCGTTGTCGATGAAGCAAGTGGAGCAGAGAATCGACTTCCAGACCTGGATCCCCTCCCGCTCCTCGAGAGGTTTCTGGCATCCGGAGCACTTTGGATGATCCGCCATCAGGATGGATTCTACAAGAACCCGTGCTACAATCCGAGGGTTCATGGCGAAGCTCATCAAAGCCTACCACCAGGTCGGCGGGGACGACAAGACACCCGCCGAGCGAAAAACTTTCCTCGCGCAGATCCTCAGGCTCGGAGAGATCATTCCCGCGATCGAGCGTGTTCAGCGTCGAGAGATGTACAACGAGTGCTTTACCGAAGAAGCTCAGGGTGCCCACAGCATTCGAGAGCTCTCTCGCGGTCGCTTCGGTCCCGAGGCGAGGGAGGCACTTACGATCATGGCCAACGAGAAGATCTCGTTGTTGCCGGAAAAGGGCACGACGCACACGATGTTCAACTGCCTGGATCTGATCGCCGGGGATTTCGAGCGCATCTTTTTGTCGATCGGAGACTGGTACAACTTCCCGAACGGCTTTGTCTTCGATGCTGAAGAACTGATCAAGGATGGCGCCGCCTACCGGCCGCGCGACATCCTTGGTTATTATGGCGGGGCGATCGAGGAGGTTGGAAAGTTCACCTACGACTCGGTCGAGGACGCGCGGCGCGCGATCGAGGAGGCCATCGAGCAGGTCCGGTACGACCACGAGTCGACCGGTAAAGAGGCGCTTACCCTCCTTCGTGCGGACTGTTCCGCCGAAGGATGTCCTGGCGAGATCGTCTGGCCCGGCTCCCTGCCCCTCGGGCGGTCGATCGAGATGTGGAGGGAGGGCAGGAAAACGACGTTCAAGCAAGGAGTCCGGCGATGAGCAGCGCGACGAAGCCCGAGATCAAGATGGGGCCTCCGTATGAGGTCGCCTTCAGCGAGAAGGTGAAGGCAAAGTACGGGTACAAGGACGGCCATGTCGAGCTCGAGGTGGAGCTGCCCTTTCCCCTTTCCGCGGTCAAGAAGACCTACAACGAGAGGTTCAGCGCCGGGGAGGTCAAGAAGCTCAAGGAAGCCGTCGACAAGGCGGTCATGTGGGCTGAACTGCCGGATTTCCAGAGGGAGAGAGACGGGGCTTGAGCCTCATTCTTTCGAACCTCCTGAGCCTGGTTCCGACCCCGGATCAAAGGCCTGATAGCTCTGAGGTTCGGCTTGCTTGTTCGGACCTGGTGAGCTAGAATCCAACCGTGGTCACCGTTCCGGTCTATGTGCCGGGGCCGTATCTCGCCTCGTTCAGGCCGCCCCGCATGGCTCACAGCTTCAGGCCGAATCTCGGCCAGGGGATCGTCGCCGAAAAGACAACCCCCTGGTGGCCAAGATGGGTCAACCTTGCCGTGATCGGCGCGGGCGTGGCGCTTGCCCTCACCACCTATTCGCATCGTTCGAAACCCTTCGGCGCCCTGACGTTCGGGGCAGCCGCCAGCGTCGTTGGAGTGGGCCTCACCTTCCTCTTCATCGACCTTGTCGACTGAAGTGAGGCTTGACCTTGAAGGTGGAGTGGTGGTAGAACCCGAGGATCGACCTCGCGTTCATTATTGGAGGTAGAGGTGCCGAAGAATAAGCTGACATCCGAACAGCGCGAGAAGATCGTGGAACTTGCCGGTCAGGGCATGGCGCCAAAGGAGATCGGCAAGCAACTCAACATCGACCCTCTTCGTGTTTCCGGATCCATCAGCTATGCCGTCCGGCAGGGGCAGCTGCCCGGTTCCGCCGAAGGAACCAGGCGTCCCCCGCCGCAGCGTCCGGCCGGTCCCTCTCTTTTTCCTCCCAAGGTTTCTCAACCGGAGGGCTCCATGAACCCGTCTCCTGCACCCGTTCCGATCGGCGCTCCTGCGCCTGTCGCGCCTTCGGCTCTCGATGATCAGGGCTGGCGTCCGATGATCGGCGCGGCGGACGGATTCACCCACCCCACGCAGCAGATCGAATACAAGCTCGAACGCATCGAGCCTCGAGACGGAGTCCTTGAAGTCACGCAGACCGAGCCCACCGAAGACGAGATCGGAAAGAGATTCGGCTCGGGCACCTACAGGATTGTGCGGCGCGAAGGGACGAAGCTCCCTACGTATCGCGACATCATCATCTCACTCCAGTACGGCGAGCCGCGCTATCCGAATCGTCGTCCCGATTCTCAGCAGCGTCCGAGCCGGTTCCTCGCGGGTCGCGCCGAAACGCCCGAAGACGACGATCGCCTGCCGCCGCGTCCGTTCTATCGTCCGCAGATGGACGTGCGCTCCTATCAGCCGGAAAACCGGCAGGTGGCCGACGTCGCCCGCACCGGCCTCTCCGCCCAGGAGTCGATCGCGGTCACCGCGGTCAACAAGCTGGCCGAGATCAATGAGAAGCAGATGGACCGCATGGAGAAGGAGCGCGACCGCGAGCGCGAGCCGCAGTCGGTCGTCACCGACTTCCTCAAGGAGCAGCAGGCTGCCGCCGAAAAGCGTGAAGCCCAGGAGCGTGCCCGCCGCGACGAGGAGCGGAAGGCCGAGCGTGCCGAGTACGACCGTCGCGAGCAGGAGCGCGAGGCCCAGCACAAGCGGGACATGGAACGGATCAAGATCGAGAACGATGCGCGGATCGCCCAGGAGCGCGAGGCCCGCAACGGCATCATGGAACTCGAGAAGCAGCGTCTCGCCCTCATGCGCGAAGAGGCGAAGATCCGCGAGGACGCCCTCAAGGCAGAACTCGATCGGGCCCGTGCCGAGGCGAAGGAGGATCGCGCGACGTTCATGACGCAACTCAAGGAGACCAAGGAGGAGAACGAGGAAAATATCGAGGCCGTTCAGGCTTCCGTCAAGGCCGAACTCGAAAAGGAGCGCGAAGGCCTCAAGCGCGAGCACGAGCTCAAGGAGAAGCACCTCGACAACGAGCAGAAGCTCAAGGAAGACATGCTCAAGCTGCGCGAGGAGCTCGTCAAGGGCCAGCAGAACGAGGACATCTCCAAGGTGCTCACGAAGCTGGTCGAGGGCATCGAACGCACCGTCAAGGAGGTCGTCGACCTCAAGAAGATCGAAGCCGTGAGCGCCGAGCAGCATCTCGCCAAGGCGGCGGGCGGCACTCCGTCGGCCCAGCCCGGCGCGCCGGCGAACGTCACCCAGGCTCCGGGCCTAATCTCCCAGAAGACGCCGGAACCGCCCGCTGCGATGCAGGGGCCCAAGACCGGCAACGGTCATCCCGCACAGCAGACGGTCGTCGGACCCGACGGCCAGGAGCAGACCCCCGAGATGGTGATCCGCCAGCTCGCGCGCGAGCCGGTCTTCGTCAACATGATCTCCAAGTGGTCCAAGCAGCTTCAGGCGGGGAACGACGCCGGCGTCTTCTCCAACATGTTCATGGAGCTGATGCGCGACGACGGCACCGTCGAGGCGCTCAAGATCCGGAAGGCCTGCAGCTACTTCGTCGACGAGATGTCCACGAGGACCTGGGCCGAGATGTACGATTTCCTCAAGCCCGCAATTCCGCAGAATCTCCATCCGATCTTCGAAACGCCGCACGCCGAAGTCTTCTATAATCAGTTCAAGATGATGGTGGTCGAGAGCGTGCGCGACTACTGGAAGATGTACTTCGCCCAGAAGCAGGCGGAAGTGGAAGCGGCGAAGCAGGGCATTCAGCCCGCGATGCCGAGTGCTCCGCAGATCGAGCAGGTGGAGCAGCAGCCACAGCAGGAGTCGCAGGGTCCGACGATTCCGCCCGCTCCGGCCCTTCAGGCCGAAGTGTCGGCGGAGGAGCCGAAGCCTGAGGTGACCGTCAACGCGGCCTAACAGAGGAAGCGCCATGGCTCATCATTTGGCCGGACGTTATGGGATGTCTTACCGGCTGGGCCGGGCAATCACCACGCCGCCGCTTTACACGAGCGAGCGCCGAAAGGCGATCGACGCCCCAGCTCCCGGCGAGGGAAGAATCATCCGCACCGCCCTCCCGGATACTTTCGACGGGATCCGGTTTGAGATCGGGCGCATGGCGAAGTACGTGGCCGAAGCCCGCCGGGATCCGGTCGTCATCGACGCCGCGCGCCAGGCGGCATCCCGCTGGGCCAAAATCGTCCAGCAGCTTTCCGAGGAAGAAGGTCGTCCCATCGACGTCCACAACAACAAGACGATCGCTCTCGAGGGGATCGACATCTGGTGCCGTCAGAACTTCTTCTACCAGAACGACCCAGCAGGGATCGAGATGCTCCAGACGCCCAGGCGCATGGTGCGTTCCACGCGCGTGCCGCGGGAAATTCTCGAACACTTCATGGAGCCGTTCTACAGCGCTCTCGAGCAGGAGAATCCCAACTTCGACCGCCGGTCCATCGCGGCGCAGCCGATGTTCGTGGGAGACTGCGACGAAGCCGCGACCATCATCTGCGCGATGGCCGCGGCGATCGACATCACGCCCGTCGCCTTCGCCTTCGGCGGCGACGGCGGAACTCTCCACCACACCTGGGCCAAGGTCCAGGCCGACGGAGAATGGTACGACTGCGACATCACCGAGCCCAGTTTCCGGCTCGGCGACAAATCGCGTTTCGACGCCTATGAAGAATACGAGGTGCCGCTGTGATGCTCCAGAACGCCGTGGCGCCGGCTTCAAAAGCCTATCCCGTGCGGCTCGGCGCGATCGAGCTGATTGAACTCGGGAGCGCCCGGCGGGCGCTCACCTCGAGCAACAGGCCGTTTCTGGCGGCGAGATATCCGCGGCCGCATGGACCCGGTCCCACGCTGGGTCAGCTTGATTTTCTGGCCAGCGTGGGGTCATTTCTTGCCGGCGCGTTCGAGTTCCTCTTCAAGAATCTCGCATCGCTCATCAACGTGCCCCTCGACCTGGCGTCGAAGGGCGTGGGCGTCCTCTTCGACGGACTGGCCGGATTCCTGAAGAACATTCCCATCATCGGCGTTCTCGCGTCGGAGCTGCTTCTCGTCGGAAAGGCCGTGATCCAGTTCGGCCTCTCCGTTCCAGGTCTTCTTCTCAAGGGAATCGGAAACATCTTCGGCGAGGTGAAGAAGGCGTTGGACGTGACGAAGACGCCCGCGCAGAAATCGGCCGACGAGAAAAAGGCCAACGAAAATATTCTCAACAAGGCGCAGCAGAAGGGCGGAGATCCGCTCAAGAACGCAGTGCAGCAAGCGCTGCAGGGAAACCCTCCGACCAATACGACGCCGCCTCCGGCGAACAACCAGCTTCCTCCCGGCGCGCAGGAAGTCGGTGCGGGGCTCGCAAGTTCGGGGCTCGAGGACGCCCTCAAGGTCGGACTTCCGATCGCGGGCGCTGCGGCGGTCCTCCTGATGATTGCCGGCTAAAACCGATTCCGATTGTTTTTCCGGGAGTTGGACCGCATAATATTGATCGCAACACGGTCGGACCTGTCGTCCGGCTCGTAATTGGAGGGCAGCATGAAGAACAAGCTGCAGGGCGACGGTGGCGTGAACGTCACCGAGGATCGCGTGGCGCAGAGCACCGCGCAGGTCCGCTCGGAAGTCGCCGAACAGATCCGGATGGCCGGGAACGACAAGGCTCGGGGCGCCAACGTCACGAGCGGGTCGCGGTCGTCGCGGTTCTCGGGCGGCTACCGCCCCGGCATGTACGGCGGCTATCGGCCGTCGTGGGCCAACCGGTTCTCGAGCGGCCTGGGCTCGGGCAACTGGAAGCTGGGAGATATGCTGAAGCTTCCGCAGAGTCTGCGGGAGACCGGCAAGGATCTCCTGGTCGGCGGCCTGGTGGGCACGGTCGCGAACCGCGTCGTGACGTGGGTCGTGCCGGGCCTGGTCAAGACCCAGTCGAAGCTCGCCACGGAGGCGATCGGCTTCGCGGTGGGGCTCATCCCCTACCTCGTGAAGCAGAACGCCATGACCGTGGGCGTGGCTCTGCCGGGTCTCTTCTTCCTGGCCGGATCGCTCACCGAGTGGGCGATCGGGAAGACCAACCTGCTCGGCGCGAAGCCCGCGCTGGCGGGCGGGGTCCCCGCTCTGGCGGGCGGCAACGGAGACGCGGTGCTCGCGGCCCGGCGGAAGCTCGCCGAGGTCCAGGCCCGCATCGCCGAAGCGCGCCGCGGCGCCGGCGTTCCGCGCGTGGTCGCGCAGCGCGTGGCGTAGGGCATTCTCCGCAGTACCTCTCCGCAGTGACGTGCCGTCGAAGTGAAGTGAAGTCGGCGCAGTGAAAGCGCCCACCTGAAGTGAGGTGGCCGCCTTAGCTGCGCCGGGACGTGAAGTTCGTGTCGTGAAGAAAACCCCCAAGGTTTCTCTTTTTTCACTTTGAGGGCACTATGCAGGCCAACAACTATCGCTTCATCAGCCCCGAGTACGCGGCGCTGATCAACCCGAACGCGTGCGCCGCCTACGCGATGCGGTGCGAGGGCCGCGCCGACGTCAAGCAGCGCACGGTCATCGCGACCGGCACCACCCCCGGCGGCGTCCTGGCGGCGACGGACATCCTGAACCACACCACCAAGAGCCAGGTGTGCGACGCCCAGATGTTCGTGATGCCGTTCGTCGAGGTCTACAACGACATGACGCTGGACTATGCCAGCCAGTTCGTCACGTCGCTGCTCAACTTCGACATCGACGGCGAGCCCGTCATCAAGAACTCGGCGATCAACAACCACCTCCTCTGCCCGGCGTGCCTGATCGCGCGCCAGCCGACGGACGAGGTGCGGATCCTGATCGGCTGCGACTGCGAGCTCGGCCTGCTGGGCATGTGCCAGATGTTCTTCCTGCCCAACGGCACCGAGATCCACGCGTCGCTGTCCAACATCCCCACCGGCGGCGGCGACCTCAACGTCGTCGCGGGCGTGATCCTCGTGAACTACACCACGAAGGTCCGCCAGGGCTGCCTGTTCTCGGTCGGCGCGCTCGACGCGCAGCAGGCCGCCTACCCGGTCAACTACCCCTGCCAGCCGTCCTTCTCGGCTCCGGTCGAGGCGGGCGCGGTGGCGCCGATGAGCGGCCCCGGCGCGGGTCCCGCTTACGGCCCCGCCAACCTGGGGTAGTCCAGGGCGGTGAACTCTGAGGCTTGAAGGGGGAGGGGCGCGTGTAGCGCCCCTCCCCTAGCCTCTTCACTCCAGAGTCGACGGAGACCCTCACGATGGCAGATCCCAACGTCCAGGAAGGCATCGACGCCTGGGCCACTGCCTGCGCGAAGATCCCCGTCGCCGTTTACTGCGCCTGGTGCCACGGACGCTCCAAGCAGTCCCCCACTCTTCCGTGGGCTCTCAAGACCGACCCGGTCAGCATCGGTGACGTGGTGTCCCTCCTCTGCGCGCTGGGGCTTTTCGAGCCCGCCGGCGCCCACCGCCCGGGCATCTGCGACATCGTGACGTCGTTCGACGACATGGTGGAAGTCCCTCCAGCTGAGATCAATCCGACTCCCGAGCCGAACAATCCGGACGATGAGATCATTCCCTCCACGAAAGTACTGATCAAGCTCTGCGCGCCGCAGCACCGCTCCCTCGTCGTCGACTTTCTCGAGGGAATCGCGGCGAACCTGACCGCGTGGGAATCCGGGGAAGTCTTCTCGAAATCCCTCCAGCTTCCCGGCTTCAGCGAATCCTTCTGCCCGCCCGGGGAACCGGGTCCCGGATCGTCGAGCGATCAGGGCGTTTTCTCCCAGGTCCGGCGCATCGTGCTGGCTCCTGGGGCCGGTTTCGATCTGTCCGCTCGAAACCACGATCCTTTCAGCCCGGCGCTTTTCCATGTGAAAGCGGTCGTGTGGTCGACCTGTTAGACCGATGAGGATGCCTCCTGAAGTCGTCCGGGGCCTGGCCAAGCCGGCGGGGAGAGATCCCCTGTCGGCTCGATGGGTGCAGACCGGCCCCGCGCTCGGCCAGCCTTCGAACGAATACGAGCGTACCAATCAGACCGCCGAGATCGACTCGATCGTGCGCGAGCTGGCCGTCGAGCTCAAGCTTCGTGCGGACCGGCTCGTCGGGGAGCTCGAGGTGTCCCAGGACCCCGCGCTGCGGGTCGGCATTCCTCTCGTCGGCCAGGATTTCGCCACCGGGGAACTGGCGGAACAGGTGGCTCTTGTCGCACGCGCCATGGCCGAGGTGGCCGGAAGCATCCTGAGCGGACCGCTTTCTACCTACGCGTCCGAGGACGTGAACATTTCTCTGGACGAAACGAGATCTCTCCTGGAAGCCCTGGAAGTCCAGGCCAAGCAGCTTTCCGAGCCCATTGCGAGCGGTCATGAGGGCCTCGCCGAGGAACACCTGCTTTCCTACGTCGAGGATCTCAAGTCTCTTCGCGATTCGGCGGAGCGCCTGATGGTGTCGACGGAGAAGGCTCCGCAGGTGCTCGAGCCCTCGGAAAAGGAACTTCTGGATGCTTCCGGAATCCTGGTAGCGCTCGGCGCCCTGTCTGTGGGAACGATCCTGATCTACTTGATCGCGAGCGATTGACGAGGCGACGATGCCGAACGGACGAAACCATAACTTCGTGATCCAGACGCGTCAGAAGGACGACGTGCTCTTCGTCCTTTCCGCCACCGAGCCGGCGGAAGCCACGATCGAGTTCAAGGTCCGAAAGGTCGAGGGCTACGCGCGGATCCTTTTCCTTGCCTTCGCCGGAGCCCCATTCTCGATCGACGTTTTTCAGGGACCGACCGGAACAGGCCCGTTCGTCAAGACAACGACGCTCGTATCGGCGGCCGGCCCCGACGGCGAGCAGATCATTTCGGTGAGCCTCGAGCCGACCGGGTCCTACATGAAGATCATCCTCAACAGCGGAGAGCAGCCGATCCAGCTCAAGGTTCTTGGGCGTCCGGTGTAGAGATGGACGAGGAAGTTGAACGAAGCATTCGCAGGAAGCTCCTGGACGTTCAGATCTTCCTGACGTCCGAAAAGGCGACGGATGCGAAGCTTGTGGAGATCGACGAGAAACTCGAGGCGGTCCTGGAGATCGTGAATCCGAAAGCGGGAGAACCGAAATGCGAAGCCTGATTGCCGGCGTCCTGGCGCTCTTCATGGTCGGCTGCTGCGGAAGCCTGTCCCGGGAATCGGCCTACCATGACGGCGTCAAGCAGTACACGCTCGAGTCGGGGATGACGAGCGAGTACGAGGCCTACGTCAAGGCGGATCCCAAGCTCAAGGACGACACGAAGAAGATCCGGCTCGGCACCGCCCAGGGCCTTCGGAAGCTGATCGCCCAGGAAGAGGAGTCGCTCAAGAAGGACAAGTAGTCGAGAGGGGTCTGCTCGTCGAAAAGATTTTTTGTTCCGGCAGGCGGGAGGAAAACGACCATGTCCGAAGAGTGGAAAGAACTGGCGTCGGCATCCCTCGAGATCGTCAAGGACAGTCTCAAGGGATTCGTCGAGCGTCAGGAAGTTCAGGACTTCGCCAAGGAGAAGACCGAGCTCTTCGCCAAGGAATGGTGGGGAAGCACTCATGCCGCCACCGAGGACGAGCGCAAGGAGCACGAGGCGAACCTCAAGCACCTCACCGCCCAAGTCCGTGGAGAGGCGCGTCGTCTGCAGATCGCCATTTCCGACGAGGCGAAAGACACGATCGGTCGGATCCTGGAAACCCTGGGAGCCTTCCTCCTGAAGGCCGCCCCCAAGCTGCTGGCGTTGCTGTAGGAGACTCCGATGGGACGGGTCGTTTTCTTTGCGCTCTACACTCTGGTACTCGGAGCGCTCTGACGTTAAACTAGGAACATATGAACGCGTCGAAAGTACAAAAGCCCGAGTGGGATGTCCGCGTCAAGACCATCCTGAGTGCGGTCAGCAGACGCGCGACGATTCTGATGATTCTGGGCTACGTCGTCTATGGCGGAGGGTCGACGGCCCTGCTCATCTACGTCAAGGACAAGGGGCTCGCCACCGTGCTGGTGATGTTCTTCTTCCAGCTGATGGTGATCTACTTCGGCACTCAGGTGATGTTCCCTGCCATCCAGGGTGCATTCCGGGTCGGCATCGAAGCGAATCGGGATTCGGTCCCGCTGTTCGAGCAGCTCGCCGGCGCGGTCCACCGCCTCGAGTCCGATCCGGCCAACCATCCGATCGTCAAGGAGATCGAGGGGAAGGTCGAGAAGATCGTTCAGGAGAAGATCCTTCCCGTCGTCGACACCTGGGCGCGTATCGGAGATCGCCTCGAGAAGAAGACGATTCCCGAGTTCGAGAGGATGGTCGTCCAGCTCCAGGAGAGCGAGAAGAAGATCGACGCGAAGATCTCTTCGACGGTCGAAGGCGTGAAGCGCGTCCAGCAACAGGTCGAGGGAGAGCTTTCCACCGGCCTCCTCCGGGAAATTCGGGAGGCGGCAGAGGTGGTCAAGATGTTCGGGATGCAGCATGTGGCGCCCCCAATTCCCGCAGCAACTCCGACTATTCCTGGAACTCCGCAGCTGGGTCGTCCGGTCAAGCCCGCTTCCAGCGCGCGAGATTTCTCCGGAATTCTGAATTCACTCACCAAGAAACCAAACGGCGCGCCCGTCTCGGCGGCGCCTGAAGGAGGACGGTCATGAGCCGATCGCTTTTCCAGGCATCTCCTTTCCGGCCGTCCTACGGCGTCCGGGCCGTGCGCGTCGTGATGGGCCAGCAGCCTTTCGTGGGGAACTTTCTGGACGACCTGACCGGCGGTGACGTGGGCTCGATCCTCGGGGATCTCGACCAGCTCATTCTCAAGCTCCCAGTAGACGTCGCCGGCAACTACAGCAAGCGGCGCGATGAATGCATCGCGAAGCCGCTCATCTCGCAGTACAAGTGCCTCTACGACCTCTTCCAGGACATCAAGAAGGCGTACAAGGACGACGGCACTCCCGCGAAGCCGCCGCCCCCGCCGCCCCCGCCCCCGCCGAAGTCGGAACTTCCGATCGTGCCGATCGCCATCGGCGCGGTTGCCGCGGTGGCGCTTCTCTACGTGGCTTTCGGAAAGTAGGAACGAAGAGCTCCGGCGTGGTGCCGGGGACGACGAGATATAGGAGGAGAACTCTATGTTCAAGGTGAAGGGCCGGAAGTACCGCCGCGTCGCGTGCCGGGCCAACGGGAAGGCGCCCAAGGGCGCGATCGCGATCAAGCGCGGCCGCTCGCGCCGCACCGTCTGCGCGGTTCCGGCGAAGCGGTAGTTTCCGTCAAGACGTGGCGGTCCTGTCGTGCAGGTTAGACAGACCGCCCGGACCCTGACCGGGATCCGGGCGGCATGTCCTTCTACACCGTTTCCGGTCTGACGGAGGTTTTATGTTCCAGGCTCAGTCGTTTCAGCCCATGGCCGGGCCCGGCTTTCTGCCGCCGGTCCGGATGGCGGGCTATCGGCCGCCCGCCGTGCGCCCCCAGGCGAGAGGGCCCTTCATGGGTCTGAGCCTGGAAGACGGCAAGCGCATGTACGAGGAGGCGAAGGCGGAGATCGCGACGTTCGATCAGCTTGCCTACAAGGCCTCGCGGATCTCCTACAAGCCCGAGCGCGATGCGATCGTGTCGGATTTCGGCCTTCTCGAGCCGAACAACAACGACAAGGCGCTCAACCAGCGCAACGATCTGCAGGAGTACGTCGCCGAGGTCGAGAAGGTCCCGGGCGCGCCCAACTACTACGTGTTCATCCAGGACACGACGCGGCCTCGGAACCGCCTCGACCGGGTGAAGAGCGCAAACGTGGCGCTCGCGCGCGATGTCAGCGAAGCGGAGAGGACTTACGGACTCCTCGAGGAGCCGCAGGTCATCATCAAGGAGATCCAGGTCCCCGGGGCCGCCACCGCCGGCGGCACCGACCTCACGGTTCCGATCCTGATCGGCGCGGGGGCGGTGACGCTCGCCCTGCTCTTCGGATAGGAGGAGGCACCGGCTTTGTGGGGTGAGGCATCGTCTCTGGAGATTCCTTTTTCGGCACGACTGAAAGGTCCGGGCCGTGACGGGTTTCTTCTGCCTCTTACCCCACGGCCTCCGATGCTTCGCAACCGATCTCTCGGCCAGCTGCCTGGGGCCGGGGGATTCCCCCAGCCGGCTGGGACTTCGGGGCTGAAGTGCTACCGTTGCGGGAACCAGGGCATCCGGCAGATGCTTCCGAGCATGGCAGCCCAGGTTCCCGGCGGCGGATGCGTCGAAGTCGATCCGTCGCTTTGCTCGGCCGCTTCAGGCGGAGGAACGACTCCGACCAATACCAGCCCCTTCGTCAATCAAGGCGGAGGAACCCTTCAGACGTCGTCCGCGTGGGACGGTCCCACCGAGATCACGGTCATTGCGAAAGAGCCGACCGAGCTCAAGCCCTACATCGGCGGCGCGGACGTCGTGATCCAGATGTACAACATCAGGAACTTCAGCCCAACCACTGGAGCTCCAAACCTGACGGAAGTGGCGCGCGGAAAGACGGACGCTCAGGGGAAGTACGTCTGGAACGGTCAAGCTCCCAGCCCGAACACGGAGTACCGCTACCGCGTGACGATGTCCGTCCCCGGAGGATCCGCGAAGACCGTGGACGTGTTCGCCAGGCTTCCCGCGGCGGCCGCGGCGGGAAACAACATGACGTCCAAGAGTGAAATTCCCTTCGCCGCCTGCGCCAGCAATATCAACTCCCTGGTCTGCGCGGTTGCCGAAGCCCAACTTCAGCTGAGGGCGGCCACCTACACTCCGGTCTCCTGGAATTACTTGGATGCCGGGTCGAGGGTCAACTTCGGCCATCCCGCGATTGCAGCCCATTTCGAGACGTTCCAGTGGTGGCTCGGAGATCTTGAGATTCAGCCGAAAGACTGGCCCGAGCTCGTCAAGAACTACGAGCAGGTCTGGAACATCTTCGTGAAGATCCCGTTTCCAAAATGGCCCGGGATCGAGAGGCTTTTCCAGACTTGCGCCAGAGCGATTCCCATCGGCCAGGGGAAGAACAACGAACTCTACAGTGCGGTGAGCGCCCGCCTTTACGTGAAGAAGTTCAGCAACTACTTCCCCAGAGACGACAAACAGATCTCCAAGGACATGGCCGCGGCGTACATCCTTGGTCTTCAGCCGATTCTGATCTGCATGCAGCGCAGGATCGAGAAGAAGATCGAGGAGACGAAGCGAACGATGAAGACCATGGCGATCATCTCCTACTGCACGGTGATGGTCAACCTGCCGCTCCTGATCGCCGCAGGCGCGGGAGGATTCGCTGCATTCGCCACCGAGACGTGGGACTTCATCAAGATGACCACCGGGAACCAGCCGCTGGGGCTCGGCGTCTCGTCGGCAATCGCCGCTGCTGCCCTTGCGGCAGGGGACCCCAACCTTGTTGTCGGCGCGCTCGAGCCGATTGTGAAAGATATTCTGGCGGACGTCGATCCTCTGGCTGCAAAAGCCATCACCACAATCTACCCCCAGGTGGTGAAGCTTGCGATCAGCGCGGTAGGTTCGATTGCCGGGAATTCCGCTCAGGCGGGATCGAACACGATCGTGAACGGTGCGTCGAGCTTCATCGACATGTCGACCATCGCAAGCGCGATCGCGGTCATGGCCGTCAAGGCGATCGCCGCGCTTCCGAAGATGTACGCTGTCGAGAAGATCGAGCAGCTCGGTGACGCTCTCGCTGGAGCGCAAGCCGCCGCACAAGACGTGATCGGCTTCGTTGCCGGCGAAGAAGTCTCTCCGGCTTTCAAGCCGTTTTTGATCTGGGTCGTCGAAGCCATGGGGCTCGTCGACCTGGTCGATCAGGCGATCGACGATTTCCTCGACCAATTTCAGCAGGCTCTCCAGACGGGAACCGAGCAGGGTGGAGGGGTTACCGTGGTTCCCGAGAACGGTGGCGGAGGGCCGGCCGTGGTTCCGACTGATTCGAGCGGAACTCCCACGGACGTGAATGGGAATCCCCTTCCCGGAGGCACCGCGCCCGAGACTCCTCCTTCCGGGGGAGGGACGATCCCGGGAATCGCGCCGCCGCCAATGCCGCCTCCCCCGACGACGACAAATACGCCGGGGATGGAAGGGGCGACGGGCATGACCCCTCTGGGGGCGGCAGCGGGACTCAGCGGCGCGACCCTCGCGCTTCTACTGGTGACTGGAGCCGTTTCATAGTAGGATAACAACTGAAGGACGATCTGGAGGAGCGATGCAGAAGGACGCTTTCAAGCCGGTGGGTCGGGAGATCAGCGTGGTGGGGATGGGCGGCCCCATGGCACCATCTCCAACTCGCATGATGTCCGTCGGGCCCTCGGCGCCCACGATGGCGCGGCAGCCCCAGCCCCAGCAGAGTCAGACGCCCGTGATGGTCGCGCCTTCGGGGCGCGGCGCACAGATCTCGGGTTCGAAGGAAGTGCCGCGCGGCGCGCAGCAGGTGCGCCTGGCGTCCGCCGCCCCTCCTCCGCTCGACGGAGGCCCCATCGACCGCGGAGCGTCCTTCCAGCCGGCGGGCCCCGGCGCTCCTGCCGCGCCCGGACCGGAGATGGCCGGTCCCGGACCTGCGCCGCGTCCGTATCTCCAGAGGGCGGCGAACGGCTCGATGATCGTTCGAGTGGTCCTGCGCGGAGTCGGCCCCGACGGCGCGCCTTACGAGGCGCCCTACGACGCCGAGTTTGCGCCGGGAACGCATTCGTTCAGCGTGAATTTCGCGCCCCTGAACACCTAAAACGAAATGCATGAGCGTGCTTCGATTTTCGACGGAAGATGCCGCCTACCTGGCGGCCAAGGCTCGCAAAGTGACCTTGGCTGCGAGAGAGATCGTCTCTTTCTGGTCGGAGGAACCGGAGCTCGCCGGCCAAGCGTCCGTGGAAGTTCTCGCTCTCGAGGCGAAGTCGATTCTTTCGAGCGGCGCGATGGAACGCGTCGCCTTGGCGTCCCGGTCCGCGAAGCCCGCGCTTCATGGGGACGACGTGGAAAAGGTGTTCCGATTGGATACCATCGCGTCGATTTCGTCGGCAAGAATGGCGGCCCTGGAATCCTCCCTCGAGGAGGAAGAATCCGACAGGCCGATCAACAAGCTCGGCGGCATCGTGAGCCTTGCGGCGACGATGCTTGGGATCGTCAAGACCATTTTCTAGGAATCTGAACATGGCTGGTCGACTTGGTTGAGGAAAGCAGGTTTCCCTCCGTTCGGAGGGAGATGCTCGCCGAGAGGAAGAGGTCAGGCCCAAGCCGAGAGCTATGGGCTGAGGCGGCGGTGGACGTCCTCCCGTGGTGGAGGAAGAGAAGCCCCCCATTCCGTCGGGATACGCCCTGGTAGGACCGAAGAAAATGATCGGACAAAACGTGCAGCTGCCCAGGCTCGACCGTCAGGACTCCATGTTCCGAGACGGCCGTACTTTCCAGCCTGCTTCGAATTCCGGACTGGGTCCAGTGCGCCTCCACATGGCAGGCGGCGCGTTCAACCGCCCGCAGTACGTCGCCCAACAGATTCCCACGGTGGAGATGGGGCAGGCGGTTCCTCCTCCGAAGATCGAGCCGCCTCCCACCGGAGTTCCCCCGACCATTTCCGATCAGGAAGTGAAGCGGCATCCGGCGATGCGGCTGGCGTGGGGCCGCCTCAAGAAGAAGGACGCCGCCGAGCTCGCACAGGCGCTCGCCGAAGTCATCTCTCGCATGAGGGCCAAGGGCATTCCTCCGGGAATGGTGGCGCAGATCCAGGCGCGCCTGGCCAATTTCGCGGCAACGGCCCCCGAGACTGCCGACGTCGAGATCACCGAGCACGAGGTTCAGAGGATGGAAGCCGAGATCCTCGCGCTCGAGGAAGTCGAAGCTGCTCCGGCTTCCGACGGAAACTCGAACTGGCTGATCGCCGTCGGCGCGGCCATCGGCCTGGGGCTTCTGATCGACTGGGTTTCGTAACGGTGGGACGATGATTCGAATCAGCGGCGGAATCTTTCAGGCGTCGAACGCCGTTCCAATGGCGATTCCTTTCCGCCATGCACCGCCGCGTCTATCCCAGGCCCAGCGCGCGCCGGCGGAATCTCCAATGGTGGTCTTCGCCAGGACGCAACGAGATCAGGCTCTCGCGCATCTCAAGAGCGTGGAAGACAACCTCTCCATGCTCGATGAAACCATGGGGCCCGAAGCCGCTCTTCAGGCTCTCGAGGAAGGTCGCCAAAGCGTGGAACAGGCTCAGGCGGCGCTCGAGGAAGCTCTCTCGGAGAGCGCCCTGAAAACCGGGATTTTGGAATGAAAAAGGGGTAAGATTTCAACGATCGACAAGAGTTCAGGAGGATACGGCGCATGGACACGGTGATGATTCCGAATGCCTTCCCAGCAGCCATCCCGGCCTACGCGGGCCCTCAGGGAGGAGGGTGGCGTCCGGCTCCCCATTCCGTGTTGCGGGCGTATCCCATGGCGCGTCCGGCCGCGCAGCACTGGCGCCCGAACCCGATCCAGCTGGGCCAGCTCCAGCCGACGCCAGCGGCGTCGATCGCCAAGGGCGCGGACGTTCTCTTCTCGCTTCTCACCGCCGTCGGCGCGATGACGGTCGGGATCGCGGCCATGACGGTCGGCGTCGGTGGGAATCCCAAGGCGATGCCGCCCACGGGCGCGAGCGGAACCTGGAAGTGGATCGGAGGGATCACGGCCGCGCTCGGCGCGCTCATGATCCTCTCCAACGTGTCGAAGATCTCCAAGGCATCCGAAATGGTTCCGCAGACCGTCTCGGTGCCGGCGAACCAGTAGCGCGAAACGGTCCGAAAGAGAAACTCAGGAGGGTCTCCATGGAGTACGTTTCCATCCCGCGGGCCGCGATGGCCGCCCGCTGGCGTCCCATCGCCCACGGGGCGACGCCGCAGCAGCAGTGGCGTCCGGCGCCCGCGCGGATGTCGGCGCCTCCCCCGTCCACTCGCCTGGGACAGATCCACCCGCTCTCGGTCGCCGACGTCGCGGTGGATTCCCTGGCTTCCGCGGGCACCATGGCGGTGGGCTTCGCCCTGGCTCTCTGGGGCCCGAAGGACAACACCACCTGGCGATGGCTCGGAGGTCTGATCGGCGCGATCGGAACGATGCGCGTCCTTCACAACGTCAGCAAGCTCGGACTCTAACGGAGACGCCATGAATCAGCCGCTCACGACGATCCCCATGCCGGGCATGCCGATGGCTCCGGCGCAGATTCGGCCGCCAGCATGGACGCCGGCGCCGTATGGCCCCGGTCCATCTCCTTTCATGGCGCAGCCGCGGCCGCGCCTGGGGCAGCTTTTCGGGTCGAGAAGCCTCTTCGACCATCCGGCCATTGCCCTGGCCATCGACGCGGGAGCGATCTCGATCGCGCTGCTCGGAACGAAGCAGTTCCGGAGCCGAACGTGGCAGGTCGTCGCGTGGGCCACGCTCATCGCCTCGAGCGTGAAGGCGGTGAACGATCTGGTTCGACTTTTCACGACGCCCGGACCCGCCCCGGCGGTCCCCGTCCCTCAAGGCTCTACGGCTCCGGCTCAGACGCCGCAGGTGTCTCCGTGAAGGGACGTATCAGCGAGCTCTCTCCTGGAACCTGCTTCAAGCAGGGAAGGACCATGAAGAAAAAGCTCGCTGACGGACGCGTCGTCAGCGTGACTCCGAAGGGCAAGGTCCGGATTGTCGCGCCAAAGACGGATCCGGTCGTCTCGTCCGTTTCCTGCGACCTCCATTTTCTGGGGCTGGGCCTTCGCAAGCATCCGGAGCTCATCGTCGAGCTCGGAAACGGCAAGCCCCGGCGCATCCAGGATCAGAAGCTGAAGTAGGAGGAATCCGTGGCCGAAGAACTCATCGAGCTGGGGCGCACCTGCCCCAGAGGCAAGGTTCGGCGCGCCGCCTATCGACGCAGCGGGTACACCAGGAAGGACGGCACCCGCGTGGAGGCCACTCACGTTCCCGCAGGATGCGTGGTGGACAAAGGCGCTCCCGGAAAGACGCCGGAATCGAAGAAGTTCCTTCCCGATCTCGGCCCCACGCCCCTCGGCGGATGGAAGAAGGATCAGCCTTCCTCTGAGCGCCTTTCGAAGCTTCGTGGCGTGGCAAAAAAGAGAGGCTGCCGGGAAACTCTCCGGACCGTCAACGCGATCGCGAACGTCACGACCGATCGCCAGACCGAAAAGAAACTCCGTTCCGATTACAAAAAGCTCCGGGCGGATCCGTCCTGCCACCTGAAGACCAAGAAGTAGAAGTCGGCTTCGACCGGAGCCATTCGACGGCGCATGGGCACGATGCCGATGTTTCTTGGGCAGACCGCAACCCGGCCCGTGCCGGGCACATCTTCATCTTCGTCGTCGGCGTCTCGGATGATGTTCATCTCCCGGCAGGAAGGGCAGATGATCGTTCGCATCGTCAGCTCCATCATCGAGTTCGCCAAGGGATTCCCGCTGGAGTTCTACGCCTACTGCCCTCCGGACCGATGGAAGCCCGTCGTCGACAAAGTCAGCGCAGGCGTGGCCAGCATAGAGCAGCAGCTCGCCACCAACGCCAATTACATTTCCGTCAGCGCGGACGTCCTTTTTGCGGTCACCGATATCGAAGAGTGCGTTTCGGGGTCCAGGGACGCGCGTCTCACCTCGGCAAAGACGGCGATGTTCATCTCGGCTGGAGCGGCGATCGGCGAGACGCTGTTCGGTCTTTCGTGGCTCGGCCTCCCAGCCTATATCATCTCGCTCGCGATCGTGCTGGGGAGGCCGCTCATTACGCGCGCAAAAGAAGTCCCCGCGGAACCCTTCCGCGTCGATTCGATGGGATCATCCAAGAGAGGGAATGAAAATACGCTCTGGGTCGAGTATACTGGACCTTCGACCGGGGGCCTTTCCAAGCTGGCGGGCCCCTTTGACAGTAGCGGAGACGCGGTGAGGTACGCCGTCAGAAACGGCGGCTTCTCGCGTCCGGGCCTTGATGGGTTTTATTTCGTGTATGATCAGGACGGAAACGTCCTTGAAAAGGCGGCTTGAGATGTCTTCGAAGGAATCCTTTGCTTCGAAGCTTGCGTCGGGCACCGCGGCGGCCTCCAAGATGGCCAAGTGGTGGCCGAAGCATTGCCATGCCTCTGCCGAGCTTCTTTCCGCCTGCGCCGAAGGACGAGAAGGAGCCCAGGATCTCGAGAAAATGATGATCGAGATCGCCAAAGAATGGGAAGACTCGGTGGCGGTCGCCAAGGGCCGTCGCGCCGGCTCCGATGTCGGCCTCATGGTCGAGCATGCGGTGCTCGAGACGGATCTGATCTACGCCGTTTTCAACAACGATTCCCAGGAGATCGAACGTGCGGCGGACCGCATGATGGACAATGCGAAGGTCCAGGCCACAAGATACGCCCATTCGATCACAGGATTCCCGTCGGTCAGCTTCGGAAACCTCATTCAGGGGCACGTCGAGCTCTTCATTGAAGCGGTCCGGAGCCGGTTTGATCGGAACGCCTTGGCGGCGGCAAAGTGCTCAAAAAGCATGGACGAAAACGCCGTCTCCCTGGCTACGATCGCGGCGGAGTGGTTCTAAGACGAGGACGACATGAACGGATGCCCGAAGGACGCGCCCGTCGAGCTCGCCGACGGAACGATCATCCAGCCGGATCAGAATATCCGCCTGAAGGATCTCTGCGAGATCGTTCCCCTCATCCTTGAAACGATGCAGGGAGCGGCAGCAGCCTCAGGGCAGCAGGGCGTGACTCCGGGCGCCGCAGTTCCGATCGCGGGGCGCGCCCCGGGCTTCGGATCTCCCGTCGCCAACGGCTTCGGAGCGAGGCCTGGAGCGATTGCTCCGGCCCCTGGATTCGGCGGACAGGGTCAGCGCGGAGGCGGCGGCGGAGGGGGATTCGGCGGCGGCGGAGGCGGAGGCCGTGGTCCAGCGGGCCCTCCCGGACCCGCCGGTCCCCAAGGTCCCGCCGGAGCCGCGGGGCTGGGGAACATCCTGGGCGGTCAGACGAAGAGAAGCGGAAGCTTCACGGTCACGGGCGCGCCCCAGGTGATCCCGGACTTCTTTGCGAACTTCACGGTCTCAAGACAAGGGAACGTGGCGATCCGCATCAGCGCGAACTTCCATCGTTTTCCTGGGAGCGTTTTTCCTCAAGTCACGCTGGGCGTTCAGATCGACGGCCAGGGCCAGGAGCCCCTCGCCCTTTTCCAGGAGCAGCAGGGCGCCGGCGACGACCAGGTCTTCGATGCTCACATCATGGCCGAGCTTTTCATCGAGGACATGGCGCCAGGAAATTACACGGTTCGCGGGATCTACAGCGGCGGCTTCCCCGGCGCGGAGATGACGTTCGTCGCGGCTGCGGACATGCCTGCCGTGATCGTGGTTCAGGGTCCGTAGGAGAGCGTGATGAAAACCATCGAACTGGCCGGCGTGAAAATCGACGATGTCGGATCCCTCTGGTACGACCTTCTGAAGAAGGGGTTTGACGTCGAATCCGTTGGGTCGAGCGCCCAGTCGACGATCCTCTACATGGCCGACGACGAGGAGAAAAACCCCCAACCGATCGTCGAAAACTGGATCGGAAAGGTGAACGAGCCTATGAGCCGGGCGGCGGTGGAGAAGCGTCGGAAGGAGATCATCAGCCTCCTGGATCGCGCGCGGCAGGCCCGCCTGGAACGTGCTTCCCAGAGAGAGCAGGAAGAAGCCGAGCGCCGGGCCCTGGGACGGCCGGAGCTAAAGATCTCCGCGACCGGACAACCCGGGGCGTTCGGCGTCGTGGAGGCCCTTTCCAACGGCGTCGATTCCCACACGATCCTGATCCAGAAAATGGATCCCGACAACAAGGTCGTGGACGGTTCCGAGGAACTGTCCGTGACGACTTCGCACAAGGTGCAGATTTCGGACGTCTCTCCGAAGCTCGACGGCGGAATGGCCATGATTCAGGTAGGCCCTTCGACCGCAGTCGGAGATTTCACGATCCAGGTGAAGGACAAGAGCGGCGGCATGAAAGCTGCGAAGCTTGCCCTGAGGTTCGTGAAGGAACGGACCGAGCAGCCTTCGGGCCCTCCCCCGCCTCTCGAGAAGAACGGCGGAGTCATGTCCGTCGTCAGGAAGCTGCTGGGCATCTGAATGTGGCAGCCCGCCCCACTTCGTCTTGGGCATCTAAGGCGTCCCGCCTTCCGCGGGCCGCGTATGGGCCAATCGAACGCCGTCATCAATCAGGCGGCGTCCGCGGTTGTCTCCCAGGCGGAGCCGAGGGTTCGTGCAATCGTTGCTGAAGAGCGTTCAAGGCTTGCCAATGCGACGATTCAGAGCCTTCCATTTCTCGGCGCGTCCCTCACCGCATTCCTCGCGGCCCAGTACCTCGTGCCCGCCGAAAAGAGGGTCTGGAAGGGGATCGGCTACGTCGCAGCAGCGGGAATCTTTACGATCGGGGCCTGGAAGGTTCTCCAGGAGGTGGCCGGCAAAGAAAAGCCGCCTGCCCCAGTATCCTCCGAAGGAGGAATCCTTTCTCTCTTTGGAGATACCGCAAGACAGATGGCCCAGGTGGTCGTTACCGAGGCGGAGCCGAAAGTTCGGCAGATCATCACCGAAGAAAAAGCAAAACTCTCCGAGGCGGGACTTGCAACCCTTCCGTTTCTCGGCGCGTCGGCCGCCGGGTTTCTGGCAACCGCAATCCTCGTTCCCGAGGACAATAAGAAGCTCAAGTTCGGCGGATACATGGCGTCGACGGCCGCGCTTCTGGCCGGCTTCTGGAGGGGCCTCACTGTGGCGTCTGGAGCGTGAAGGAGATATGATTCATCGTATGGGGAATGACGGAGACGGGCCAAACGGTTCCGACGCCCTCTGGTGGGTGGTCGGGGGAACCGTGGCCGCCGTCACTCTCTATCGTCTCCTTTATCCACGCGTCGAGCCCGTCATGCCGTATCTGGAGGTCAAGGAGCAGTCTTTCCCGGACGTGAATTCGGTGGCCGTTCGATTCGGACAGATCCGGGAACTCTGGAGCATGGGCTATATCGACTCCAACGACGCGATTGCCCAGGCCGAAAAGCTCGCGGCGGCGCTGCTCGAACTCCAGAAGGCTGGGAAAGCGTTCGGAGTTACAGTGGAAAATCTCACGACCCGGATCGATCGATTCGTGAAGGACGTGAGCGAATATCAAGCGGCGGCATAGGAGAATCGACATGCGCGGAAGTCTTTTCGTTTCGAGCCCGTGGAGCCGCCAGCCCCTCAGGCCGGTCTCGCCTCGCATGGGCCAGGAAGTGGTGTGCGACGGAGACGTGTGCCGGATCACTCGTCCCCCAGTACAGGAACCGCCCACGACCACTCCTCCCGTAACTCCGCCCGTGACGGTAGTGCCTCCGCCTCCCGTTGCGGAGAGCTCCTTTCCCGTAATTCCGGTGGTCGCGGGGCTCGGGGGAATCGCCCTTCTCGCCCTTCTTCTGAGAGGATAGCCATGAGGACCATGTACCAGGCGTCTCCCTGGAAGGCCGCGAACGGACCGTTCTTCCGCTCTTCCGCATTCGACCGGCACATGCCCGAACGGCTCGGAGATCCCAGCGCCTATTTCTCAGGAGAGCGGTTCCTGCCGACCAGGTCCGGCGGAGCCCCGGCCTTGGGACGCGCGCTCGTTCTGCCGAACCAGCGGATCGTTCACGCTCCTTCGGGTCTTGGGCAAGGAGATCGTGAAGGCGTCGATGTCACGAGGCCCATCTGCCGTTGCGAATTCACCAAACACGGAGCGAATCTCGGGCAGGCCTGCTCGGCTCCTACGGCAGGCGGATCCGGATCAGCAGAGTTCGGCGCCGGCGACGCCGCCCCCGGCGGGGGCCCGAAGATGGAGACGATCCTCGTTGCCGGCGCCGTCGGCGTCGGCATTCTTCTCCTCCTGGGCGTTCTATGATCAGGAGGTCGACCATGCGGCCCGTCCAGGTGGCTCGCTGGCGTCCGTTCATGGGGCAGGTCACCATGTCCCTTGACGAGCGAAACGAGATCCTTGATCGGATCAAGGTCTACCGGGAGAAGATGAACGAGATCAACCAATTCACCCAGACCGTCCCGGACTGGGCGAAGGTCGATCCGTTCCAGAAAGCACAGCCCGAGTTCGAGACCGCCCTGGAGAGAGCCTACGAGGTCAGCGACCAGCTGCGCGACATCGAAGCGCGCCTCTCGGCGGAAGGTCCATGGATGAAGCTGAACGAAGCCGAGAAGGCTGCGTTTTCGGCGTGGCAGGGCGGCATCGACGAGATGTATGCGATCTACAAGGCGGCCAAGCCGGATCCGAGTTTCGACGTTCGCGCCGCGGCCGCCGCAGGTGTCGTGGGGATCCTCTTCACGATTGCGATCATGGGCGCCTGATGAAGACGACCGACTACCAGTCCGAGGCCGAGCAGGCCGTCAAGGAATCGGCCAAGCTGAGGGCCAGCCGTGATTTTTCCTATCACGGTGAAGTGGATCTCGGTCAAACTTGGGCAATGACGTTCTCCCAGAACCGTGACAGCGGCATCAGAGAACAGTCCAACTACGCCGCGGTGAAGGAAGATCTCGAGAAACGCTTTCCCAATGACGTGAGCGACGAGCGCTTCAATCACTTTGCTGTCGGCTGGGTCGACCATCTCCTGGTCCGGATGCTCGACAAGAAAGGGAAAGTCACCAAGGCCGGAATCGCGGCCCTGGAGTGGAAGGATCGCCTGGACGATTATCCGATCGCAGACGAAGAAGATCTCAGTCGTAGAGAGCTCGAGGCGACGCTCGACAACATCAGGCACGAAGGCGGTCTCGACGAGGACACCGCCCAGAAGGTCTACGACTGGCTCTCGGAGCATGAGCCGCGCGCCCTGGAGAACAGGGACGATAAGGGCGGCTACCCTTCGGATGAGCAGATCGAGACGGCGCTCAAGGGATTGGGGCTCATGGAGCCCGAGGAAGGCGAAGAATCTTCTCCTTCGCTCAGATACGTGGATCCTCCGGAGCAGCTCAGGTTCTGGACGGAATCGTAATACTGGAATGGCCGCGCGGACGCGCTAGAATAATCGAATACCGGAGGTAACCGATGACGCCGATCGCAATCAGCAACACGAGGCCCGGGTTCGTGCCGTTTTCGGCGCGTCCCCTTGCGATCGCGGGCATGACGCCCAAGCCTCCGGTCCGTCCGGCCTACAGGCCGGCACCCTACCGGCCGCCGATGATGTCGAACCCTCCTCGGGTGGAGATGGGGCAGGGCTTCAAGCTCTCGGAAATTCCCCTCTCCCTCACCCTCGGAGTTTCCGGCGCTGCGGCCCTGGTCCTGGCGAGCGTCATTCCGACTCCAGTCAAGGAGCTTGCGACCGTCGCGGGCCTTGGCCTGATCGCTTTCGGCGTGCTCAACCTCTTCTCCGGAAGTGCTTCGGCGGAAACTCCCACTGAGCCCGGCGCCGCATCCGAGCCGTTCAAGGCTGCGACATCCGAAGAATTCCAGCTCGTGACCGCGAAAATCTCCAAGCCCGCTGCCAACGAGGTCATCGACCGCGGGGCGTTCAGCTACGACTACGATGTCGAGGTCATCTGGACGAACAGCTCCACGAAGTCGGTCACCATCCCCTACCGCATCTATGTCGACGAAAAGCCTCAGCCCATCACGGCGGTCGGGGTCCCCCTGAGCACCACGATCATCCCGTACAAGGGAGTCGTCTATACCGGCACCGTGAAGCTCGGCCCCGGGCAATCGGTGGTCGTGCCGCTTGAGATCGACCTCAAGAGCGGAGGCTTCATGGTCAGCGGGGTCGTCGGGATCGCCATGACGGTGCAGAAGGTCTCTCCCGCGGGACAGGTCTTCGACGCGGATCGCCGGTCCTTTATCGTCAAGTAAAGGAAACATCATGCAAGCGTTCGTGGCGGTCAATCCAGGAGGCTTCCATCTCAAGCGCATGAGCGGAGGCTTCCAGCCGATTCCCTACCAGCAGACCTATCAGCCTATCAGGCCGGAGATGGGCCAGATCCAGATCAATCCAAACATCCAGGCACCGATCAACATCGGTCTTGGATCTCTGCCTCTTTCGCTCGGACTTTTCGCCGGAAGCGGCATGGCGCTTCTCATCGGCTCACAGACCCCCTCGCTCCGGACGCTGACCACCATCACGTCGATCGGCTTGGCGGCGCTGGGCGCGCTCAATCTCATTGCGCCAAAGGGAGACCAGGCGCCCCCGCCTCGTCCGACGACGACTGCGGTCGCTCCTGGACAATCGAGCGGGCCGGTGGAGCAGAGCGTGGAAGCGGCGTTCGCAGCCGTCGAGGGACGGATTCTTTCCCCGAGCTACGGCGACACGATCGACGTGTCGCCGATCGGAACGCCCAGCGTTCCTGTACAGCTTCGGCTGACCAACAAGTCCCAGCACGCCGACGCCAATTTCGATCTCGTGATTGCTTCCGAGGAAAATCCTCATCCCTTCGGGAACAACGTCGGGAACAGCCAGAGCATGCGGGTTTTCATTCCCAGGGGAGAGACCCGGGACGTCGGGGTCTCGATCGGCATCAGCTCGTGGGAAGCTCTCACCGACTACGTTGAAGTGGACGTCACGGTGGCCAAGCGCAGGATCGACGGCGGCGCGAAGGAGAATCTGGCCGGCGTCATGTTCGTGGTCGAGTAGCGGAGGTCCGACGAGAAATGGGCTCAACAGCTCTTCTGGCGAACAAGCTTCCCCTCTCCAGGTGGAGCCCCGGACCCCGGGGTCAAGGGGCATGGAATCCGACCAAGAAAATCACCCTCGGACAGCCAAGCGCGGCCGAGACCCAGATGCTCGGCGTGGCGGTCCTCTCTGCGATTTCCATCGCAGGAATCCACTCGGCAATTTGCCCGAGCTATTTCACAATGAAAACCTTTGCCTCCCAACCGGAAGCGAAGGAGCGCTCGATGGAAGGGCTCTGGATCTCGCTGGGGGTTTCGACGCTCACGTCTCTTTCGCTCTATCTCGTCTTCAAGAACTGGATGCCCGTCATTTTCGCGGAAGCGACGGCGCTCCTTCTTTTTGGGATCGGTGTCGCCGCGACGAACGCCGAACCTCCGAAGACGATCCCACCCATCGAGCAGCAAAGCGCGGTGGTTCGAGCTCCGACCGCCTGAGCCTCGCTTACCTCTTGACTGGTAGGCGTATACGCGGTATATTCCGTATGCGAACAGTCAATCTTTGAAAGGGGTAGCGAGACATGGCGGCAAGTCCAAAGGCCGAGCAGCGAAAGACCAAACCGCCTCCTCCCCCCGTGGAAGAGGAGCACGCGACGGTTCCCGTTCGCGTAAGCCCCACGGTCCACCAGTTCATCATCACCAAGGCCAACTGGGGAGAATCCATCGACAGAACGCTTCGCCGTCTTCTGAAGATCCCGGAGGGCGCTAAGAAGAGCGCGAACGGCAAATGACCGAGGCGAAGGAGCCTGAAAAGAAGTCTGACGCCGCGCCGGAGGAAAAGGCCGAGAAGCCGTTCCATCTCGACGTCTCCCCCGGAGACCGCGTCCGCCTCACACCGGAGGCGATCGTCGATCCCGACGCGCAGCCGGCCACGCCGCTCCGGCTTTTCAAGTTCGGATGGCCGAACGACTTCCTGGTCCTCGACGTGTACGATCACGAGGTCTACGGCCAGGTGGTCGTGCTCGATCCCTGCTGTGACTGGGTCCGGGACGAGAAGCATGCCAAGAAGGTCTGCTTCGGTCATTCCACGCGCTTCTTCGAAGTGATCAAGCGTGTCCAGGCTGCCGATCCCAATCGGCGGTACGCCGGAGTCAATCTCGCGGGCCTGGACATCCTCTCCGTCGAATCCACCGGCAACGGGCCGGACGGCCCGTCGCTCGTCGTTCGTGTGGCGGGAAGGAAGCCCATCACGCTCAACGGCCAGCCTGCACAGATCCTGTCCCAGTTCCTTCGGGCCCAGAAAGTTCTTTAGATCATCGGGAGGATAAAAATGGCGACCGATCCCTCGGCCAGATTCCAGCCGACGCCCGAGAGCGCGGTGAAGGCCCCCGTCATGCCCCCTCAGCCGACGGAACCCGGACAGGCTCCCGCCGTTCAGCAGGCCGGGACCTCGAGGGAGCCCAAGAACGCGTTCGAGGATCCGAGCGCGCAGAAGTTCATGGTCGAGTTCTTCTCCGGCGCGGGGTCGAAGCGTCTCGTCATGGCCGCGCCCAACGAGATCAGCGCGAGCATCGCGGCGTTCTTCATCGCCTTCAAGCATTTCCCCGAGATCCATACCTTCGGGGTGTGGCACAAGACCGGCCCCGGCCCCGAGGACATCGGAGAATGCACCTGCTTCGTGGCCATGGCGAACATTCTCCCGTTCTGCAGCCAGGAGCTCTCCGAAATCACGGGAAAGAAGGTCATCACGCCGGCGGTGCCCGTCGTGACCGCCCAGGCCGGGTTCGAGGAACTCGGCAAGCAGCTCAAGGCCAAAGGAGGGGTCAAGCAATCATGATCAACATCTGGATGAAGCGCTTCATGCTCCGCCCTGTCGCCCACTGCTGCACAGGAAAGAGTACTTAGCCGTGGCGCTGTTCATCTTCCTGATGGCGGTGCATGGACTCGCCACGGCGATATCAGTCCTGAAGATCGGGAAGTACATCTTCGGAGAGGGATATTGCGAGAGGGAGGGATGCTCTTCTCCGAAGCATCCGTTCGACCAAAGGAAATTCCTGGGTCGAATCCCGAAAGTCGGCGATCTCTTCTACTGCACGGCATGCCTGTCCTTCTGGATCGGGATGGCCGTTTCGTGGAGGGTGACATCTCCGGCGAGCGCTGTCTGCGGCGTGTGGTGGCAGGCTATGGTGCTCGACGGCCTCATGGCGTGTGCAGTGTCGTGGATGCTGTTCCTGGTGGCGAAAAAGCTTGAGCAGGGCCTGGATCTGTAGGGGGAACTCTTGATCCCGTCGTCCTTCGGCAGAAAAATTCCACGCGGGCCTGGGCGCCCCGCCCCAAAGAAGAACCCTCTCGGGGAACGCGTGGCGCCTCCGACGAAGAATGCTCCCCAGAGCAAAAACCCTCTGGGAGAGCGAGCCGAGCCTCCCCTCAAGGAAGCCAAGGCTTCCATGTCCGGGCAGCGCGTGCAGCCTGGCGTGAAAAAGGCCGGCTTGCCGTCGACCAAAGACGCCATGAGGCGGCTTGGGGTCCGGGTTCAGCCACAACTCAAGGTTCCGCTCGACCTCACGCGCCCTCAGATTGTTCCTCCCCAGCCGTCGCGTCCCGCATCTGCGGGGCCGGAGCCCAGGTCTGGGATCGCGGTCGTGGGACGGTTTGTTCCGTGGCCTTGGAGACAGCATCCGGACGAGTCGTACCTCGCCGATGCTCTCGAGCGCCTCGGCGTCGTGATTCACCGCGTCAACCAGGATCTCCCGCGGCCGCCGCTCAAGCAGGCGGAGTGGGCGCTCTTCACGGGCCACCCCGGGTCTATCGCCCGTCTGGACATCTGGAGAAAGACCCACCCTACGATTGTGTGGACGCTCGACTGGCTTCCCGATCTTCCCGAACGCAGATCCATCATCGAGGCCGGACGGCGAGCCACCCTTTTCCTTTCTTCGGACCAATACAGCTGGGCGGCTTCGTTCGGATTGCGGAATCACGGCTATCTTCCGGGAGCTTGCGAGTCGGTCGTGGCGCCATTTTCTCCGAAGCCAACCATTCCTTGCGCCTTCATCGGATCGCTCTACAGCCCGCGTCGGAAGCAAATCGCCTCCATCGTGAGGAAGCATGGCGGGATCGTCCTTGACCAGGCCGGGAGCTGGAAGTACGGGGTCGAACTCTCCTCATGGCTTCAGACGATCAAGGTGATCGTCGGCGACAGCTTCCGAAATGACGTCCAAGGGTACTGGTCGACCAGAAACTACATCGTCCCCGGTGCCGGCGGATTCCTGCTCACGCCGCGGACTCCGGGCCTGGAGCTTCAGTTCAAGATCAATCGGGAAGTCGCCATCTACGATTCCATGGATGAGCTTGACGCCCAGCTCGACTATTGGATCAAAAACGACCAGGAACGCGAGCGCGTCCGGCGTGCCGGATATGACCGGACCCGCAGGGAACATTCCTGGGACAATCGAGCGAAGGCGCTTTTGATGCACTTGGCGGGAAGGATCAATGCCGCACCTTGACGTGGTAGTCGCCTCCCTATGGCCCGGGGAGAACATGGCGCCCTTCCTGGCGGACGTGAAACGGACGTCAAAGCTGAAGTACACCCTTCACGTTTTCGACATCGCCAGCGGAGCCAATCCCAAGACGCTGTCTGCGGCATGGAACGATCTGGCGGCGAAAGGGAAAGGCGATCTCATCGTCTTCATGAAGACCGACGTTCTTCTCTCGCCCGACTGGGACATTCGGCTTTCCGAGGCGCTTGAAGCCTTTCCTCAGGTGGGCGTAGCGATCCCGGCCTTCTTCGGAAATGAAAGGCCGATCAAACTCGTGGCGGAAGGAGCGCCAATCCCCTTCAAAGAAGGGGAGCCCGGCATCACTGACATGGCGCAGATCGCCGAGCAGGCCGAAATGTTCACCGGCGTGATCTACCTCTACGAGGAATTCAACGCCCCATTCTCCGCCGCCATGATGCAGCGATCGTTGTGGCAGACGCTTCAGGGATTCGACGAGCGCTTCCGTGTCTTCGGGCACGACCACGATTTCCAGTCCCGCATGCATCAAGATACGGGCCAGCTGGCCGCCTCCGTGAGGTCGTGCCCCGTGTATTCGAAATCCGGAACCGGGTCCATGGAATACATCTTGCGCGTTTATTCGGATCTCGGCGGCGAGTACGCGCACCTGAACGACGCCCGCGCAATCGTTTCCAAGGACGGCCCCTGGCAGAAGCTTTCCAAAGAAGCGCGCGCCGCAATTCGGCAAGATCCGAAGTACGGAAAACTTCCGCTTTCCCAATACGCCGCGAAGCTGCTTCAGCGAAAGAAGGATTCCAATGCCTAACCAGTGGTCGGTCGTCGTACCGTCCGACTGCGAGGCGAGCCTTTCGCTGAGCGTCGGAGCCGTTCTCAAGATGCACCAGGGCATCGACTCCAAGCGGATTTTTGTCCCAAGCAAGGCGCTCAAGCTCTCGACCGTCGCCGCAGAGCACCTGAAGAATGTTTCGTTCGTGAACGACCAGAGCAATTTCTGCTATGCCCGTCGCGTCAATCTTGCGATCAAAGCCTGCGCGCCAGACGACGTCGTTATCATGGGCGACGATGTGGAACTCATGACGCCCTTCGGCTTCGATCTTCTGTCCGAGGAGGCCCCCCTTCGGTTGCTTGCCGCGTCGGTTGCGGGTCGCATCGGCCCCTGGTGGCAGAAAGCCGGGGAAAACCACGCGGAAGTTCCGTTCGTCTCCTTCACCTGCCTCTACATTCCACGCATGGTTCTTGACGCCGTAGGCCCTCTCGAGGAAGGGTTTCCTGGATACGGATACGAAGATACCGACTACTGCCTTCGCGCGCGCCGTGCGGGCTTCTCGTGCGGCGTGATGGGGAAGGTCGTGATCGAGCATAGCGTCAAGATCAAATCAGCCTTCGTCTCGGCATATCCCCAGAATCTGTCCGAGATGGAATCGGCTGCGCGCGCGGCGTTCCAGGACAAATGGCGTCGCCGCCTGCTCTAAGGGAAGGAGAGAACGATGCGTCTTGCCGTGGTCGGGTGGGCTGGTGATTCCGGAGTAGGCCGAGAGTTGATCGACGCGGTCAGGAATCTTCCGGTCTCCTGCGCTTTCATCCTGGACAACCCGAACAAGCCTACCCGGAAAGATCTCCTGGTTGGAACCCCTTCCTACTTCGCCCAGCCGGCCAACCTGGACAAGCAGATGGAGCTCTTCATCGAGTGCCATCGCCCCGACACGATCCTCACCTGGGAAGTCCCCGGAGCGTGGACCTTCCCCGCGATCTGGGCGAGGAAGGACGTGAAGTGGGTCCACATGTGCCACTGGGACTGGTTCTCGACCGCGCCCGAGCACATGTCGGTCTGGAAACTGGGAAGGCTTCTTTGTCCAAACACGCTTTGCCAGAACGAACTTAAAGCCATCGGTCTTCAGGCTACGCTGATCCCGGTGCCGGTCGATACGGATCGGCTTCCTTTCCAGGAGCGGCAGAAGGCGAACACCTTCATCTCCGTGTATGGGTACGGTGGCCCGCAGCATCGTCGGTCGATTCCGGAGATCGTCGAAGCCTGGAAGAAGCTGGGCAACATCCCTCCGAAGCTCGTGATCAAGGCCCAGAAGCCCGTCGACGAGATGAAGGGGATCCTGGTTCCGCACGGGCTGACCGTCGAGCTCGGGAATGCTCCGGAGCCGGCAGATCTGTACAGGACGGGAGATATCGCGCTTCAGCCGTCCCGCTATGAAGGCGTGGGCGTTTCTCTCGTGGAGGCTCAGGCCTGCGGGATGCCGGTGATCGCGGTCAATGCCGAGCCTATGAAGGACATCGTCTGCGGGCCGCTCATTCCGGTCGAAAAGGCGATGAAGATCTCCATCATGGGGAAGGCGCTAACGTCCAACCTTCCTTCGGTAAAGGGTCTCGTCGACATCGTCAACTCCCTCAAGTCGAAGGACATCTCCGAGCTGTCCAGGAAGGCGCGGGCCTGGGCGGAAGAGAAGTTCTCGTGGAAGAGCCTCAAGGACCGCTGGATCGAGACTCTCTCCAGGAAATAGAACGTGACAAACCCTTCCGTCGACATCGTCATGGTGGCTTATCGCTCCGAGGCGGATCTCCCATCCGTTCTCCAGGGCCTGAAAACCATGAACTCGTTTCCTCATGAGCTTCACTTTCACGACAACATCGGAAATACGAAGACGCTCACGATCGCCTGGAACGAGCTCGCCCTGCGGGGGAAGGCCGACTATATCGTCTTCCTCAACACCGATATCCGGCTTTCCCCGGGATGGGATGAGCGCCTGGTCGCGGGGATCGAACGGCATGCGGATGCCGGCGCCGTGATGCCGAGGCCGGTGGGGCACGACTGGAAGAAGCTGGTCGACCCGACCCAGTCTGCATTCCCCGATCCTACGACAGCCCCGGCGCCGACGCCTGAAGCCATGCAGCACCTGGCCGAGGCGTGGAAGGAGCACGAAAGCGACTACAGCTTCGGCGGCGGGTGCAATGCCGCCTTCTATGCCGTGATGGTTCGCCGGTCGATCTTTGAAGCGCTCAAGGGATTCGACGAGCGCTTCAGGTTCTACGGCCAGGACCACGATTTCCAGCGCCGGGTGATGAATCGGTTCGGAAAGTACACCATCATCATCGCCAACGCTCCCGTCTGGCACCGCTGCGGCGGATCCGTTCAGAAGGCCGCGGAGCGGGGGGAAGTGAATTTCAGCGCGGAGATGCAGCATTGCGGCGCGATCTCGGAATCGCTGAAGAACGGTTCCATGCTCGAATGGGATATTCTCAGTGACGCGGAACGTCACCGAATTCGTAACACCCCAAGATACAATCGGATGCCGACTCATTAGGGAGGAGCTCGTGGAACAGATCGCCGTCATCAACGAGGTTCACAGCGTCGCGATCCGGATCCAGGCGTGGATGCTGAAGAGCCTCGGCTACAAGGTCTATGTCGCTGGCGGATCGTTCCACGGCGTGGTCGAGAACTACCACAACAGCAATCAGAAGCTTCCCGAGCTTTCCGGGACGATGGAACTCCGGAACATGCCTCAGGACGCGCTCTTTCTCGATACCCATCCCAAGTCGATCGAGCGCCTCCGGGCGAAGGGCTGGAACGGCCCGGTCATCCTGGTCTGGCAGATGCCGGTCGGGCCGGACTGGATCAAGCAGAACTTCAAACCCATCGGGAAAGTCGGATCTCTTGCCTGGGCGGAAGCGGTCGGTCGTGGCATCAGGGAAATGAATGTCTGTCCCTCCGAGTTCTTCTGGCCCCCCTACTACGGGCCGCTGGACCAGAGCCAGAGGACCACGATCGGAAACTACCTGATCACGGCGGTGGAAAACGCTGAAGGGTGGAGCAATGTCGGGGTTCTGCGCGAGCTGCGCGATCATCCCGAATCGAAGCTGGAGCTCTACGGAGGAGGCCCTCCCGACTGGTCGAGGAAACTGCCGCAAAAAGAATTCTTCGCCAGGCTCCGAGCATCGCTTGCGATGTATCACCTCAAGCCTTTCGACACCCCCGGCCTTGCCGTCATGGAAGCGGCTCTCCAAGGGGTTCCGATCATCTTCCCCTTCGACTGGCTTCGCTGCACGGAGACGTCGTTCTTCAAGAACGAAGAAAACTGCCTGGTCGTCGAGACCAAGCGCGATGCGGTTCTCGAGCTCGTCCGAAAACTGAAAGATCCGGAGTACAATCTCAAGATCGGCGCCGCCGGACGGGCGACCGTCGCCCAGGCGTGTCACTGGGGAACGAATTCCCTCAAGTTCAGGAAGCTGATTGAAGCGGTTCGGAGCATGTGATGGATATTTTCGAGGTCGCAAAAATCGCCGAGATGTCGAGGAGCACTCCGGATTTCCGTCCGGAATGGCTCGAGAGGATGCGGGATACCGATTCCCAGTACGCGGTCTACTACCGCTTTCTCTACGAGCTTTCCCGGCAAATGAAACCGGCCTGGATCCTGGAGACGGGGACGCGTTTGGGGCTTTCGGCGGCGCAGCTGGCGATGGGATGCCCGACCTCAAAGGTAGTGACGATCGACGTCGACCCTCAGTCGCGGGGACGGTTTTCGTCGGTGGAAAACCTCAAGAATCTCTCGAACGTCATTCCGATCACGGCGGATTCCCGGAAGGCCAAGGAACTTTTCCCTAAGGATTGCGGTCAGTTCGGGATCATCTATCTGGACTCGGATCACACCTACGACGTCGTCATGTCCGAGTTCAAGATATACCGGGAAATGCTGGCTCCCGGGGGCGTGATGGTATTCGACGACATCGCTCTCAATCCGGAGATGAGGCGCTTCTGGGCGGAAGTGCCGCAGCCAAAAGTGGAGCTCAATTTTCTTCATCGTCTCTGCGGCGCCGGCTTCGGCGCTCACGTAAAATCCTGAGGACAGATGAAAGCTGCCGTCGTTTCAAGCGGAAGTCCCGATTACTTGATCGACATTGTCACCGACGGTCTGATCCGCCTCCTGGGCCGAGATCGCGTCCACCTCCGCTATAACCAGCTTTCGACTGCAAACCCCATGCAGGCCCAGCTGTTCCAAGGTTTCGGCGGCCAGAATAAGATCGACTTCCTAGAGGCGAATATCCTGGTTGCTTCCGTGCGCTCTAGGATCCAAGACATTGAAGCGTGGGTTAAGGAGACCCATGGCGGTCGTGTGGCGGTGATTGACGGCGAAGACGACCCTGTCGTGCGTCAACCTCACTACAATGTCTCTTCGATCTACTTCAAGAGGGAGTTTCTCTTGAACGTGAGCTACCAGGCGAAGGTTCGCCCGCTTCCATTTGCTGCGATTCCGGAGGAGATGCCTCAGGCGCCGGCACGCGACATCCCGATCACGTTCGCGGTCGGAATCACGTCGCCTATACGGATCGAGATCCTCAAGACTCTTCAGGAGATGAACGTCGGGGCTCAGACTTCTATCAAGCCGAAGAAGGAGTACAACGCCATTCTTGCCCGATCGAGGATAGGAGTGTCGGCCCGTGGCGCTGGCTGGGACACCTACCGTTATTGGGAGACGGCATTCTTCGGTTGCGCTCTTCTTTCCCAGAGAATGAGCATCGCCATCCCGGCGAACTTCGTCGAAGGGACCGAGGCGATATTTTTCGACGACGTCGGCGATTTCAAGAGAAAACTGCAAGGCCTGCTCTCCGATCCTCCAAGAGCGTTGGCGATCGGAAAGGCCTGCCGGAACGCCTGCCTCGACCGTCATCTTTCGATCCACCGGGCCAAGACCGTCATCGAAAGCGCTCTGTGATTCAATTCGAAAAACTTGATCGATGGTTCACGGATCTTTCCAAGGAAGAGCAGGACGAGATCTATCGCCTCAAGTGGACGAAAATCCCCTTCATTCCTCATGGGATTCTTCCGAAAAGCCACGGCGCGACGATGCAGGAGCAGCTGGAGGCGGGGAAGCGTCGCTTCTTCTCCGAGAAGGAGCCGTTCTCTTTAGTTCGGATTGGGGATTTTGAGCTGGGTCTCCTGGGGGCCCTCTTCTTCCCGTTCGGGAACGCTTCCAATACCATCACCACGATGTTCACGCGCGCCGGATACACGCCCGATTCCTTGTGGATCCGGCAGCATATGATCGCCTCGATTCGAGAGAGTGCGCTTGTCGGGGTCCTGGAGAACTGGGATACCCAGATGATCGAGACGGCGTCGCTCCTCGCAATGCTGGATTGTCCACTGCCGTTTCCGTCGGCCGTCGAGATCCATCTTCCCTACCAGATGCTCGTCGATGGATCGCTCCTCACCTGGCTTTCGGGCAGGAAAGTTCTTCTGATCGGAAACCTCGCGCCGCGGCTCCTCGAGGTCTGGAAGCTTCCGGCTTTCCATAAGGCCAGGGAATGCTTCGGGCCATCCAGCAAGGTGAACATTGTCGGGGCCATTCCGATCAGTTCCAGAGAAGAAGGCGGGGGCTGCAGGGATTTCCACTTCGCCCTTCAATGCGCCGAGCGCCTGGATTATGATGTCGCGCTCGTCAGTTGCGGAGCGATGGCGAAACCTCTTGTTCATCGGATCTCGAAACTTGGGAGGACAGCCCTCGATGTCGGGTTTGTCTTCGACGCACTTCTAGGGGAAAGGGAGGACGCCCGTCAGCTCCGTCCTGTGCTTAGGGACGCCGTGTTTCCGGAACCTGCATGGTGAACCGATGAAGATCTTGATCGCTGGAATGGACGGTTATCTTGGCTGGCCCTTGTCTCTTCGTCTGGCCGCGCATGGTCATACAGTGGCGGGTATCGACGCAGGGCTCCGGCGTTCATGGGTCAGGGAAGTGGGCTCTCATTCCGTGATCCCGATCGCATCTCTCGATGAACGCCTTCGGGCATTCGAGACGCTAACTAAACAGCCCCTCAAATTCTGGTCTGGAGACCTCTGCGATTATTTCATCGCCCAGGACTCCGTCCGGGCGTTCCAGCCGGACGCGATCGTCCACCTCGCCGAAATGCCGTCTGCGGCCTACAGCATGATAGATGCGGATCATGCGGTCTATGCTCAGAGAAACAACATCATCGGGACTTTGAACCTCCTCCATGCGATCCGGGACGAGCAGCCTTCAGCACACCTGGTCAAGCTCGGGACGATGGGGGAATACGGAACGCCCAACGTCCAAATCCCGGAGGGGTTTTTTGAGATCGAATACATGGGGAGAAAGGATCGACTTCCATTTCCGAGACAGGCGGGAAGCTGGTACCACCAGTCGAAGGTCCACGATTCGAACAACATCATGATGGCCTGCAAGATCTGGAATCTTCGCTCCACGGACATCATGCAGGGAGTTGTCTACGGGACGAGAGACGGCGCCCCTGCGGCCGACCCCCGATTCAGGACAAGATTCGATTTCGACCAGTGCTTCGGGACGGCGATCAACCGATTCTGCGCTCAGGCCGTCGCAGATCTTGCGATCATGCCGTTCGGATCCGGGCGCCAGCGGCGTGGATTCCTTCCGCTCAAAGATTCCATAACGTGCATCGAACTTGCCCTGGAGCATCCTCCGAAGATGGGCGAGTATCGCGTGATCAACCAGTTCGAAGAGACCTACGAGATCATCGAGCTCGCACGGCGGGTTCAGGCGGCGGCGAAGGAGTTCGGGATCAGCGCTCCCATTGTCCCGGTCGAAAACCCAAGGGTCGAATCGGAGTCCCATTATTACGAGCCCCAACGGCAGATCCTCATCGACTGGGGCTACAATCCGACGCGAGATATGGCCGGCGAGTTGCGCGGGATGTTCGAAGATCTCGCCCCCCATAAGGATCGGATCGTGGAAAAGCTCCACGTCATTTGTCCGGACATCCGGTGGGGCGGCGAGAAGAAGATTTGTGAAAGCCTTTTGGGAGATTCCCAATGATCGACCCCGAGCTACAGGGCATTCTTGCCAGGAGCGTCGCCAAAGATCCCTGGAAGGGCCAGTGGTCGGTCGTGAACGAGTTCGGAGGCGGCTGGGCTGTCGAGCTCGAGGTAGGTGAGTTCCTGCATGGGATCGTGCGAATGCTCAAGCCCGACGTGATCGTGGAGACCGGGACCCACAAGGGATTCTCCGCGCTTATGATGGCGAAGGCGCTCGAGCAGAACGGGAACGGCCATCTCCACACGGTCGACCTGACGGACCATGGCGTGAAAGCGATGTTCGAGCGCTTCAAGGTTTCCCAGCGGGTGACGTTCTACAAGGCCCGCTCTACGGACGTGCTCCAGTCGATGCCGAAGAATCGGAAGCTCGATTTCCTCTGGCTCGACGCAGATCACTCCGAGGAATCGGTCCTCGCGGAACTCCAGACCGCGCTGCCGTTTCTGAAGCCCGGATCCTATGTCGGATTCCACGACGCGCTGGTCGATCCCAGGGAGGATTCCGCCGTCAAGAAGATCAGAGCCCAGCACCCCTCTTGGGAATACATCCGCTTCTTCTCCGCTCGCGGAGTCGACCTGATGCGGGTACAATAGACGGGTCGACGATTCCAGGTTGCAAACGGAGAAGTTGGGCGTATACTTTGTATATGGCGTATACGCCAAGGAGGTGGTTGGTGAAGATCCTGAACGCGTTCCTGTGCGCCCTGGTCGTGTGCGTGCCGGCGTCCGCCGACGAGCTCACCCTCAAGGACGGAAAGCAGATCCAGTTCCGGGTGATCAAGGACTGCGGCGGAGACTCCATTGAAGTCCAGACCGCCGACAACCAGAACATCAAGGTCAAGAAGGACGAGGTCAAGGACGTGAAGTTCGTGACCCCCAAGGCGCCCCTCACCGGCGCGTCCTTCTCCGGCGACGACACGAAAGCCGCCGATCGGCCCGCCAATCTGCTGGCCGGGATCGAGCCCAAGAAGCATGGCGTGACCGGCGAATGGCGCACGAGCGGCGGAGCGGTCGTCGGAAGCGGAATCGGACTTCTCGAGATCCCCTACACGCCGACCTCCGGGGCCTACGACGTCGACATCGTGCTTGAACGGAAGGACGGCGACGACGAGATCGTGATCGGCTTGGTCGCCTCCGGGAAACCTTTCTCCGTCACGTTCGACTGGGGCCCGGGCCAATGCACCGGCCTTACCTGCGTGAACGGTGGCCGCGTCTACGAGAACGAGACGAAGGTGGCCGGGAAACAGGTCCCCGTCCGGAAGCCCATGGTCGTGAAATGCGCCGTTCGGGAGGGCCGCGTCGTCATCCTCGTCGACGGAAAGGCGATCATCGACTGGAAGGGCGACATGAAGCAGCTGTCCCATCCTGGGCGCGCCAAGGAGCAGAACCTGTTTCTCTGCGTCCGGAACTCAACCGTGATGATCTCGAAATACGTCTTTACTCCGCGCCAGTAGACCTATGCATAACTCGGTGATGGACTTTCTGAAGGCGCATCTCTGCGCCGAAGAGATCGTCGGAAAGAGGGTCGCCGAGATCGGATCCCAGGACGTGAACGGGACGCCGCGGACCGTGGTCATACCGATGAAGCCTGCGGCCTATATCGGCGTGGACTATGCGCCGGGCCCAGGCGTCGACGTCGTGGCAAACGCCCTTGCCTTGACCGAGAAGTTCGGGGAGGCGTCGTTTGATGTTGTGATCTCGACCGAGATGCTCGAGCACGTCGAGGATTGGCGTCCCATCGTCGAGCAGCTGAAAGCTCTGGTCAAGCCAAAAGGCCTCCTCCTCGTCACGACCAGGTCCCCAGGATTTCCCTATCACCCCTATCCGATCGACGTCTGGCGCTACACGCTCGAGGATTTCCGGAACATCTTTTCGGACATGGAGATCCTTGCCGTCTGCAGCGACTGGCAGGTCCCCGGAGTCTTCATCAAAGCCCGGAAGCCGGATCCGTACACCCCTCGCAACCTTTCGAAGATGGAGCTCGCCAGAGTCCAGCCGTGAAGGTTGCCGTCATTTGCGCGATCTACAACGAAGAGATCCTGCTTCCACAATTCCTCGACTACTACAGCCCGCAGGTAGATACCGTCTTCCTGATCGACAACGAGTCCACAGATCGGTCCCGCTTCATTGCCTGCAGCTACCCGAACGTGGTCGTTTCGAGCTATTCCTCGGACGGGAAATTCAGCGATGCCGCGCTTTCCGAGGCCTACGACCGCAAGCGCAAAGAGTGCGCCGGCAAGTTCGACTTCGTGATCCTCGCCGACTGTGACGAGTTCGTTGTCCCGAAGAGCGGCCTTTCCATCGTCGATGAGCTCGAGAGGGCGCAGCCGAATCAGTCGATGGGTCTCATGCACGAGTTCTTCTGGACCCACGGCTGGAACATGTGGCCGCGTCCAGGGGAAGGTGCATACAACCCTGCGAGGCCGCTTCTGGAACAGCGAACCACCGGCATCGAGAGCCGGATCTATTCGAAGCCCTGCATCATCCGACCGGAGAGCCAGCTCGAATACGAACATGGAAGGCATTCCTTTCGAGACAAGGATAGCTGGAAACCGGAGAAGTTCGACGACGCGAGGTTCTACTTCCTGCACTACATCGGATTCGACGAAGAGGTCTACGCTAAGCGCGGGATGGAGCGGACAACGCGATTCTCCGAGTTCAACATCAAGAACAAGACGTCCGTCCAGTACCTGGACAAGACCGAGGAATCATACAGGGAGACTTTCCGCGCGAACTCCTCAGATCCGAAGCTTGTCGAGGTTCCGTTCCTGTTTCCCAAGATCGGGCGCCGGCGGCTCGATATTGGATCGGGAAAGACGCCGACGCCCGGGCACGACACGATCGACAAGGATTCTGCGATCAAGCCGACCTATTCTTTTGATCTTACGACGTCCGACTGGCCGATCCCGGAGGGGACCTACGACGAAGTGCTCATGATGCATGTCCTTGAGCACATTCCCGTCTCGAAAGTCGGTCTCGTTCTACGGCGGATCCTGAGAGTCATGAAACCCGGAGGAATCCTGAGGGTCCATGTCCCCAACGGCCCCCTCGTAGCCAAAACCTACCTCGAGCAGCCGTTGCAGATCTTCAAGATCCAGATGGCGATCTATGGCGCCGAGGCGGAGACCGATCCGGCCTTCGGTCACAAGGCCCTCTACAACTTCTCGATGCTCCGAACGACGCTGATCAGCGCCGGGTTCGTCGACGTCCAGGACGTGACGATGGATTATGAGGACCATCACGATCCGCACTGGAGCTGGATGGGCGGACGCCTTAGCCTTAAAGCGAGAGGTCGGAAGCCGTGACGGATCTACCCCTCGTGAAGAAACTTCCCATCTACTTCGACGCCGTTGGGAAAAGCGTGGAGCTGCGGGACGGGATGGGTCACCCACCGCTTGAAGGTGTAGATCCTGCTCGCCTGGCTGAAGTAAGCGGCCCACCAGGAAAAGGTGCTATTGGCGGTCACGATCCTGTCGAAACTTCGGAGGTACTCCCAGTCCCCCTTGGGACCAGAAGCCACGATCACGGGATCGTAGGCCCGGAAGTGGTCGATGTAAATCTCGTCTCTGACGTCGGCCACGATATGAAGGCGCTCGAAATTCTCCTGGGAGAGAATCCTGAGATACCACGACGGATGGATTGTCCAATTGAGCGATCGGTAGTCCTCGTCAATCCTAAGGTTGATGACGATGTCCTTCCGGTTCACCTCTCGAATTGGCTCCAGCTCGATCGCGCGGAGCACCTGACTTCGCCGCTCGTGGTACCATCGGGACCTCTGGAAGTACCCGTCAAAGACGTAGTGGTCTGGGGCCCAGACGCGGTCAAAGATGTCGTACTCGTCGGTGATCACGGTCGGAGCCCCATAGACGCGCCGGCCATCGAGGCGCGGAGAGCATCGGACCACGTCATTCTCGGGAAGGCAGGAGAGGAGGCGCAGGTCGTTCGCCTCAGCAAAGAGCCGTGCGGCGATATATTGAAAGAGATGGTTCCCGAGGCGTCCCTGATATTTGACCTGAATTCCCATGCTCGTTAATTGTATCCTCCTGAGCTATAACCGGCCTAGATGGATCAGGCAGGCGCTTCTCAGCATCTCCGCTCAGACCCATGCAGACTATCGCCTGATCGTCATGGACGAAAGCACCACCTTCGATGTCGAAAAAGTGGTCGAGGAGTTCATGCTTCGCAGGGTCGATGTCGTCAAGGTGAATGTTTCTCCGGAAGAACGAAGCCGGCGCAACCCCGTCAGCGCGAACATGAACACGGCGCTTTCGATGATCTCGGAAGGCCTCGTCTGCTCCCTGTGCGACGACGACTATTTCTATCCGACCTGGTTCGCCGCGGCGAGCCGTCATTTCGAAGAGCACCCCGACCACCAGGCTGCCTTCGGGATCTTGAACTATTCCAAGGATCCGGAGATGAGAATGAGCCCGCTCACCCAGTGGGGACGGCGTTTCTTCTACCATCCGGTGACCGACCCTTTCTGCAAGCTCGATCACACTCAGGTCGTCCATCGGGTGTTCAATCCCCCCTATCGCTGGCCGGAGGAGTTCGATAAGATCAAGGAACCGGACGGATACTATTTCAGGGAGATCGCGAAGGACCACGCCTTTCATCCCATTCAGGAACTGGCGGTCGTGAAGCGGGAACACGAGAAGGCGCTTCGGTGGAACGTGAAGGCGATCGAAGACGGGACGCTCGAGGCGTCCCGGGAATGAGAAAGGGAGAAACATGAACGGCGTTTCGGCGGTCCTGATCACGAAGAACGAGGCCAAGTTCATCGGGCGTTGCATCAAGTCGCTCGAGGGGCTTGACCAGATCATCGTCCATGATACGGGTTCGACCGACGACACCGTGAAGATTGCCCGCCAGATGGGCGCGGACGTCTCCCAGGTGGAGATCTCTCCATTCCATTTCGCCCAGGCTCGGAACCAGGCCATGATGCGGGCGAAAAACCGCTGGGTCCTCTCCATCGACGCCGACGAAATCCTCCGTCCCAGCTCGCTCGGGCCGCTTCTGGGAGCCATCAGGAACTACGCCATCTCGGCTTATCAGGTCGGCTATGAGAATCGCGCCGTCGAGGGCGGCAGCACCATGCTGAACCCTCGCACCGTTCTCTTCCAGAAAGGACGATGGATCTGGAAGTATCGGGTCCACGAGCGCTTGGCATCGCTCTTTCCTCCGGCCAAGGTCGGACGCCTCCTCGAATGCGTGATCGAGCACCATCCGGATCCTGACAAGTCGGCACGCCGGGCCCAGAATCTCGAGCTTCTCAAGCTCTGCGTCCAGGAGGATCCGGAATACTACTACGCGTCCAGGCAGCTTGGCCTGGAGTACGTGCTTCGCGAGGAGTGGAAGGAAGCGATTCCGCATCTCGAGGTTCACGTCCGCCAGCCCGTGGACCCGGCAGACGCGCCATTTGAACGCGTTGCCTCCAGGATGCAGCTTGCGAAGTGCCTCGCCCGGTCTGGGAATCTTCAGCGTGCCATGGATGAGTTCATGGCTGCAGCTGACGAAGCGCCCCTCCGAAGGGAACCTCTCTACTGGGCGGCGATCGAGCTCATCAAGGCTTCAATGCTCTGGGACGCTGTCGCGATCCTGCAGCGCTGCCTAAAGATCCCGCCGGATCACATGCCCGAGTTCTCCCTCTATTCCAAGCAGCTGCAAGAGGATCTCGCGGAGACCGATCTTCTCTGGTGCCAGGCGCAGATCGACGAGATCGAGCAAAAGAGGAAAAAGGGGAAGACGGCATAGCTGGAAACCCGGCACGCCGAGTAGCTTAAAAGTTTCTTGGAAAACCATCCGACTAGGCGCTACAATCTGAAGTGATGGCTCCTCCGAACAATCGGAACGGGAACAAGGGCCGACGGTGTCCTCCTCCCCTCGTTCGGGATCCCAGAACGAACCGCTGCGTCCTCCCAGTACGCCCGCCTTTCGCAGCATCGCCCTTCGGAGGCCCAGGAACCTCTCCCTTCGGATTCGGAAGCCCGAGCCCGCAGTCTGCTGCGGTGCCGGCTCCCACGCCGACTCCAACGCCCACCTGCGTGGAAGCTTCGATCTTTGCAGACTGTTTCGGGCCCTGCACGGGTGTGATCAGCGGGGCATCGCCTGGGCCCGTCTGCGGGTGGACCTTTATCGAGCCGTTCGGCCCCCTGGGCGGACAATTCACGTTCACCCCCGGGATCATGTCGATGGACACCTTCGACGCGGACGATTTCCCGATCGCGTTCAAGCCTCTTTCCGCACCGCTTGCAACCGTGTTCGGACTTTCTGGGCAGTTCGACTTCACCGAGTACACGACGCCTCCGAACCCGACGACTACCTATCAGCTCATCATCAACAATTTCGATCTCTCGGAAAGCTTGGCGGTTTCTTTCTTCGGAGACGGAAACATCGCGGTTCAGGCAGGAGATTCGACGCTCATTCCTTTCTACACGGGAACTTGGACGCCGACCCCGGGGGCTTCCCACGTTGTCCATTTTTCGATTGACGGGGCCGGCGTGCCGACCCTCTTCCTCGACGGCGTGGCCATTCCTCTCATTTTCGTGGCGGACGTAGGCACCTTCTTCGCCCTGTACCCCACCAACATGGTTTCCTACGGCGGCGGGGCCGGTGACGTCACGCCGGACTCTTCTCCGCTGCGGAGCATCTTCCTGACGGCTGGGGTCGTTGGACCTGAAACAGTCTTCTGCTGCCCATGAAAGACGTCGCTTTCAGCGTCTCGGAACTCGCCGCTAAGTCTCGCCTGGCTAGGCAAGACGTGGTCGATCTTGACGCTCTTCGGAAGATCACCGTACCCGCGGACGGCACATCGTTCCTGGTCCAGAGGTCGCTCTATATCTTCATGGCGTCCGACCTTTCCAACGATGACGGCATCTCCTCCATTCGGCCTGAAAGCATTCCCGCATCGAAAGCCGGACGATATCGCCGCGGCGCGCTGGCTTTCCGTCAGAAGGCCTAGAAGCGCCCCTATCGTTGCAATCCCGGCCTCTTTGGGTTACCTTACTTTCTGAGGCATTTGGGAAGCTCCTATGGGCCCTTACAGGGCAGTCGCATATCGGGGACCACGCCTGATCACGATCCATCACGGTCCCCATCCGAAGACGCTCGGCCAGACTTTCGACCAGATGCTGGGCCTCCCAGCCTGCAGCGGAGACATCTGCCGGCTCGTCTTCCATACCGGCGCGACGGTCCTGGGCGTCCATGTGGGACTCAAGGAAAAAGGCCTCATTTCCGTGATCGGCTGGATCGTGGCCGTCGGACAGGGCTTCGCGGGGATTCTCGATCTCGTGAGCCTCTACAAGCGGGCCACGGGAACCCATCCACCGGAGTGACGCATGGGGAACCGAAGCATTTTCCGGGAATCCTTCATGGGCGCGCCGTCGGCTCTCCGCCCTGTGCGGCGCGCGCAGCCTTTCGGAGTCAAGCCTCCGACGATCGCCGTCAACAGCTACGACATTCCACCTGGAGCCCTAAAAGACTGGCTTCGGCATGTGGTGCCTGACGGATATGCCGGGACGTATCCCCGGGTCGTGAAGACTCTCGACGGGGAGTATCAGATCTACGCCGATGGCAGCGCGGAGTTCACTGCGCTCGGACAGCTTCCAGGCGCGCGGTTTTCCATCTTGTAGAGGTGCCCATGTTTCGCCGCAATTTCTTCGGCGCCGGGCCGTGGGACCAGGCTCGAGGCCTTCCCACAGTGCGCTTGGCCGGTCCTCGGCGCCTGGGGCAAGCGGCGAATTGTTGTGTCGTGACGGACCCCCAGACTGGCTCTCAAGTAAAACACTGCACCAATCCGCTGTGGATAAGTTCGCCTGGAATCTATCCGGGCTTCCCTGAATGCGGGCCAGACGGGACTCCTGCGCCGACCCCGACTCCGACGCCGACGCCGACGCCGACACCTCTTCCTCCGGCGCTGGCGTGTCCCATGGGAGACGGCACATTCACGCTTGTCGATTACGCGACGGGCGCGATCATCGCGCAAAACATCTCGCGCGATCAATTCGGCCAGTACAGCGACAACATCACCGATCTTCCGGCTGGAGTCGGCTGCGGCGACGATTCTCGCTGCAAGCCGATCTGCGGATCCATTTACAACCAGAACGAGCCTCCTCCGGTTCCTCTTTGCTGCACTCTCAGTTGGAGTCCTGGACAGAACACATGGCTCGTTCACTGCCAGGCCGTGGATGAGCGCGGCATCAATCAAGGTTTTGAGGGTAAGATCGACGAGCTCGACCGAGCGAAGTGGGATGCCCTGTGCGCTTATGTTCCCCCCGGAGGGTGCAGAGCGGGGCTGGCTATGATCGCCGGACAGTGCAGCACCGGCGCGATCGCCTGCGGAGACAGGCTCGTTGAAATCGACGAAAACTCTCAGCCCACCGGAAGGATCCTGTCCGAGAGCTGGAGCCGCGAGCACGCATACGAGCAGCTTCCTCTTGGGGTTCATGCGGTGAACGAGAGCGATCCACGCTGCCAGACCCCAAGCCCAACTCCGACGCCGACGCCGACGCCTGGGCCCACTCCGACTCCCACACCGACGCCGATTCCGGCTCCGACGCCGACGCCGGGGCCCGCTCCGACTCCTGGGCCGGTCTCGGTGACTCCCCCGAGCCAGGTCACACCGGGCACCTCGGTGCCGATCAGGACCACGCCGTTCTCGGCTCCCGCGGCGCCGCCGCCGCTTCGGGTTGCTCCTGGAGCCGCTCCGGTTCCAAGCCTTCCTCCGGCCTTCGTTCCGAATAAGAGCTTCTCGCCGCCCTCGCGTCCAATGTGCCAGTCCACGCCCTACAAGACGAGGATGTTTTCGCAGACGACGAGGGCCACGCGGCCGGATCAGTTCGTCGAAAAGGATCAGTGGACGACCTGATCGTGGCTCGTCGGCGCGTGCGTCTGGGAGCCGTTCAGGCGAAGAGCCTCGTGGATGTCCTTGAGGAAATCCGCGAGCGTCATCCCGATGCAGAGCTCAAGGAGTTCGAATCTGCTGGGATGTCGAGAGGGACTTGGACCGTCGAAGATCTTCTTTCGGTGGTCCGCCGGGACCTCCAAGCGATGACGCCCCAGCAGCGCGCGAGCTTCGATCGCTATCGCTATTTCTGGGGATACGGACCTTCCGGCCAGGTCGAGGTCGTCCATGCCCCCGTCCGCGGCATACCGTTCGCCCAATTCATCCAGATCGAGGGATCGTGATCAAGATCCTGAGCTACGGGGGAGGCCTGGACAGCTTCGGGATGTTGCTCGACGCGATCCAGCGCCAGGAGCTCCCGCAGTATGCCGTTTTCGCCGACACCGGTTCTCCTGCCGGCCGCGACGGGGAATGGCCAGGCACCTACCTCCATATCAGGGACTACGCGATCCCGCTGTGCCAGAAGTACGGGATCGAGTTCGTGTGGATCACGAAGGACATGTACCCCGTGCGCGGCTACGATTCGTTGATCTCATTCTTCGAAGCCAACAAGATGATGCTCACCCGCATGAGCCGGGTCTGCACCGCTGCTGCAAAGGTCGAGCGGATCGACAAGTGGATGGCGGATGCCATTCCCGCTCACGAGGACACCGAGGTCTGGATCGGGTTCGAGGCGGGAGAAGAGAATCGGGCGGCAAACGATCCCCACAACTCCAAGACCTGCGGGAACGGCCCGCGTCGCACCAATCGATTCCCCCTCATGCAGGGGAACTTTTGCCGCTGTCGCTGTGAGCTACTTGCCCGGAAGATGGGATATCCGGTCCCTCGTAAATCGGCTTGTATCTACTGTCCGTTCAATTCCAAGGGCGACTGGAAGACAGCCGCGGCGGAGCAGCCCGTCACATTCGCTAGAGCGGTTTCGCTCGAGGACAACTCCAAGCTCACCGAAAAACGAGGGATCAAGCTTCGGTTCTCTGGCGACGAAGACAAGCCGCTTGAGGAGTGGATTGCCGAGGACTACAAGGCCAGGCTAATTCCCTGCGCTGTATGCGGTCGCTCTCCTCGCGCGTCCAAGAAAGTCGGAACCGGCTATCTGACGCCGGCAGAGTACGTGCAGGAATGATGAGAGTCGTCGCGCTTCATCCGGACGAGCTTCCAATCGCGGACTGGCTCAACACCAGAGCCAATCAGCCTCCCCCAGGAAGATCCTGGAGTCCAGGGGGAACAGAGCTTCTTCCGCCAAATGAGCTTGCTTTCGAGCCAGAGGTTCAGGATGTTCTGCTCGACCTTCTGGACTTATACGTCGAAATGGCTGAGGACGATCAGGACTCAAATCCGGAATCGATCAATGCGGTCCTTCGTCTTCGGGAAAAGATCGTGGAGGCCGTGCTATGACCGCTCCGCGCAAGCAGCCCAAGAAGGCTTTTTCTTATCACCCGCAGGGGGTAGAATATTCGATGTCGGGGCCGGCGGAAGGGACGTGGATCCGTGGAAGCCGCCTGGAGGCCGCGGTGTCGCCCAGTCGTCAGTTCGCGGACATTGTCGACGGGAAGACCTTCAAGAAGCTCATTATGCTCGACAGGGAGGCCTTGGTCGAGCTCCGAGACCTGAGTCAGGAACTGATCGATTTCATGGGAGGCGCGTGATCATGGCCAGGAAGAAGTCGTCCCGGAAGGCGTCGGCTCGGCTTTGTCCGACGAGCCTGAAAGCCGATGCCAGGAAATCCGGCCTCTGCTTTCGCGTCGAGCGCGTTCAGAGAAACGGAGACAAGGGCTACGTCACCTCGTTTTTCTCCAGGACCAGCGGGCGGTCGGCCGGATTCTCAGCATCTTCCGGGTGCAAAAGAACCCTCGATCCGTTTCAGGCCGAGATTCGGCCCAAGAAGAAGGCTGAGCAGATCGGCCAGAAGTGCGCCGTCGTTGCTTCAAGGAAGAAATAGACCATGGGCCGTCCGATCTACGTGGACCTCGACGCGACCTTGATCGACTCGGATGTCGACGAGCGGGGGAACGTCATTCGCATTCACGCTCGTCCGGGGGCCGACCAATTTCTCGGGAATCTGTCAAAGCACGGAGATCTCTTTCTGCTGACGCATGCGATGCGCCCGCATGTCAAGAATGCCTTCCGGGTCATCGGAAAGCCGTCCCGGCTTTTCGTGGACGTGATCTCGCGCGAGGACATGGCGCCGATCATCGAAATGATCGACTTTCTCATCAAGGACGAACGTCTCACCCCAGAAGAGAAGGGGCTGCTCTACAACGAGATCCAGCCGATCGCTCCTCGAGGATACATCTTCGACGACCAGCCCGTGGGATCGGACCTTTATCTCTACAAGACCACCTCGGTCGGCGCGAGGGAAAGCGATTGGATCCAGGTGAGACCCTTCAGGCGTGGCCGTACCGGGGGCCGGGAACTTGACCGGGCCTACCAAGAATATCTCCGTAGAGCCGGCGGCCCGCACGCGGTCATGTCAGGTCGGGCCATGAGGAGACCGACCAGGCGGGCTCTGTGACGGAAAGGGACACGCCGAAGGACTGGGTGTGGGCCTACCACGTCACCTCCGAGAACAACCTCGACTCCATCGCCCGGGAAGGGCTCAAGCCGAATCTTCACGAGCACGTTCCGGATCATCCTGTGATTTTCGTAGAGCCTGACCTGGAGGGCGTCGAGCCGTATTATGGGGAGGGAATGGCGCTCCTGCGTTTCAAGACGCCGGGGTTCGGAACGTCGGAGGATGGAGAAAGCGTTCTTTTTGCGGGGGACCCTCCGTTTGTCGGTCCTTTACGGGCGGACGGCGTGATTCCTCCGGAGCGGATTCAGATTCTGGTCGACAGAAAGTTCAGATGGCTGATTTGACGAATAGGTGATTGGTAAAGCCGGAAAAGAGAGGTTCCTGATATGGAGATGACTAAATCTGGCAACCGCGTCACCGTGACACGGACGGAGGGAGACCAAAGAGTAAGGAACGAGTCGGACTTCTGGTACAAACTCCGGAACCTTCTCAAGAAGTCCGGTGAGGACGTCATCAAGAAGGAGATGTCGAAGGACGGCCACCTGGTCTCCGATGGCATCTACTACGTCCGATCGAGACACGCAGGTCGTCCTGGAACTTATGGTATCTATGATTCCAGCTATGCGCTTCGTGACGTTTCCGAGGTCTTCAACAAGGAAGGGTCCGTCACGCTGTCATGGGTCGACCTGAGCGAGTAAGTGAGGCGGCTGTGAACGTTCTAGTTCTTGAGACGTCTGAAGATCAGGAAAAGGGCCTCCAGCACCTTGACCGGATCCCCTCAGATACGCTCTACGTCTTCCCGGTTGTTCCCGAGGGAACCGTTTTCCATTCGATGAATGTGCCGGAACCTTTCGACATCGCCTTCCTGAGGGAAGACTATTTCGTCCTCACTCTCGCGAGAATGGTTCCTGAAAGCGATCGCATCAAAGCTCCGAAAGCGTCGGCGATGGCCGTCGAAGCCAAGGCCGGGAACCTTGCGCGGTGGGGGTTTTACCCGGGAAATACAATGTCCCCGATAGCGGAGTGACGACGATGGACGACTGGCTTCTCGAGCTTCCGGCGGTCACGCGTACCTATGGGAAATGCCTGAAGAAGGCGGGAACTTCCCAGCGCGAACTTCAGAAGCTTTCCAAGAAGAACCCCAAGAAAGCTCTCAAGGTCAAGCAGCAGGTCGTCGGCTGCATGATCGAGAAGCATCCATTTCTCAGGGGGCCGCGCCAGTGGTCGAGGATCGAGATCAAAGATGCCCGAAAGAGCTGAGGGCAACGAGCTCTCCTACGATGCCCAGGGACGGCTGCGATGGGGTCGCAAGGCCGCGGGGATCCTGATTCGCCGCACGGATCTGGGGATGTTCCTGCTCGTCATGCGTTCCCAAGAAGTCATGGATCCCGGTGTTCTGGGGATCCCGGGAGGCCGGATCGAGCCTGGCGAGAAAGAGGAAGGGGCCGCTCTCGAGGAAGCCACCGAAGAGCTTGGACCGCTTCCGCCGCTCAAGCTCGTCGATCGCGACCTCTACACCTCCGGAGACTTTTCCTACGTCACGTTCCTCGCGCTCATGGACGGAAAAGATGCCGACGGCTGGAAGCCCGAGCTAAACTGGGAGAACGATGCGTGGATCTGGGCCGATCTGAAGGATCTTCGTGGGATCGAAGAAGTCCACCCGAACGTTCTCCGTGTGATCCGGAAATGGTCAAAGTGAGAGGTCTACCATGAAGAAAGTTTGGCTGGTCGAGTACAAGGACATCGACCCATGGGCCGGGGACCGGGCCGTCTACGCGAAGAAGGAAGACGCCTACAAGCACGTCTCGGGATCCATCAACGGGTGGGCCCAGGAAGAGCTCGACGAACACGCACAGTACGGCGATCGCCAGGAGGAGCATGTCGAGGCACTCCAGAATGCAGTCAAGGCGTTTTCGGAAGGAAAGTACGAAGACGCCTACGGCTACTGGCGGGAATACGCTGATGACGCGGATCCGGACCAGGATCTCCTGGTGGAGGAGCTCGATCTCGTCGAATAGCGATGAGCGTCGCCACCATCTACCAGGGACGATTCGGGAATAACGTCTTCCAGTACGCGGCCGCGCGCCTTTTTGCCATGGAGCGCGGGCTCAAGCTTGAGACAGAGTTCCCTGGGCAGGAGATTCTTCCGACCACGCCGAACGAGGATGGGAAATCCTACGACGGGCCTCACATCGGAATCGGAGACGGGGACGACATCTTCAACCTACCGCAAAGGAAAGGTCGCCATTTATTTCGGGGATTTTTCCAGAGGGCGGAATGGTACTTCAAGCGTCGGGAGATGCTCGGGAAGATCTTCAAGCCAAAACCGGTCCTCGTCGAAAATAAAACAGACCTTCTCATGAGCGTCCGGCTTGGGGATTACTTCTATCACAAAATCGCGATCCACCCCAGCTGGTACATCAAGATCTTGGAGAAGGAGTCGTTCAGCCGCCTGGTCATCGTCACCGACGATCCAAACCCAGACTACTTCAAGCATTTCGCTCCGTGGAACCCGATCATCGTCCCCAACAACGTGATCGAACACTGGAACGTGATCCGATCCTGCGAGAAGGTGATCGCGGCAAACAGCACCTATTGCTGGTGGGCGCTCTTCTTTGGAAAGGCCAAAAAGATCTATATCTTCAAGAGATGGGTCGACAATCCGATGTCGAATCTGCAGGAGTTCGAGGGCGCGATCCAGGTGGACGGCCCCCTTCTGCATGAGGTCAGGTAACCGTCTGCGGCCGCGTTCCTTGTAGCTGCGCCCGGCTCTGGGTATAATTCCCTAGAGCCATGAAAGCATCCGTTTTCGGGCCGCCACGATTCTCGCCGATCATGCTTGCGGGCCCAGCGCTCGCCCAGGCGGACGTCGAGCCGATCACCATCACGCGCGATCTGGCCCAGGCGGTGAACGAGGCGATTCAGACGCTCGTCCAGAACCCAGGAAGCCCCGAGGTATATACCAAGGAAGCCTGCTGGCGGGACCTGCGTTCGCGCCGCTGGAGCCATGTCCAGGCGCTCCAGAACAAGATCTCGAACTTCCTTTCAACCCAGGGCACGGACCTCGAGGTGACCGATCAGGAGTGGTCGCTCATCGAAAACGTGATCGAGTGCGTCGAGGCGATCGGCTCTCTGACGCATCAGAGCACCGAATCCACGCTCAAGACCGTGGGCGCCCTGGTCGGTGTAGCAGGAGGGCTGGCGACGCTCATCGCGTTGCTCTGAGAATGCGTCGAGGAGATTTCTTCGGGAACAGGCCTTTCTCTTCTATGCTTGGGAGATCGGTTCCTCTTCACCGTCCGAAGCTGGGCGTTCCTCAAGGTCTTCCGCCGACTTGCGGCCCGAACGAGACGCCCACCATCAAGGTCGTGAACTTGGTGGAGCAGTGGGTTTGCGAGCCTACTGGCGGAGCAACGCCAGCGCCTGCCTGTCCGGTCCCAGCGGGCATTCCATTGGATCATCCCGTCTATGCCTGTCCAAAGCCGGACGGGACATTTGATATCATCGACGGAACCACTCTGGGCACGATTCTGGTATCGGTCTCACAAGACTGCGTCAACTCATTCAGCCATGTGACGACCCTAGATCCCAGCTGTGCTATCGGTCGGGATGGGACTCCGACTCCTGCGCCGACTCCTGCTCCGACTCCCGCTCCTGCTCCAACTCCAGCCCCAGCTCCCGCCCCAGCCCCTTCTCCGGCGTGCCAGGTTCCAGCAGGTTACGAACCTCTTCCGGGTGGGGGAGTCTCAGCGGGTCATGCGGTGTGGGCATGTCCGCTCGGGGATGGGACGTACAACATCCTCAATCCTTCGGATTTCTCCGTCATCTTGGAGAGCGTCTCGAAAGAGTGCGTCGATCTCTTCGGAGACGTCACGTACAAAGAAGAAGGCGGCTGCGGGCATCCGGCCACTCCGACGACAGGACCGTGCGCGCTTCCAAAGGGATCGCTCTACATCATGTGCCCGCCGTCGAACGGGATCACGGTGAACTACTTCCTGCCAGCGAAGTCGGCGGCTTACGAACAGAACATGACCACGCAGTCTCCGGAGTGCGCCGACCAGGAGAACGTGATCAAGGTCGATGCCAGCAGCCCCTACTGTGGCGGCGGAGGCGTGGACGGCCCGGGAGACGCGTATCCCGATCTCGTTGCTTGCATTCGCACAAGCGGTCAACAGGGGACGCTCGTCGATCTCTTCAATGGTCCGGATCATGCGCCTCTCGAGAAGAACGTTCTGGTCCAGGACATTCCGACGCTCTATCCGGGCCGTAGGTGGATGCTTGCCACGGACCAGCGTTGTTCAGCTCTTCCCGACTTTTCCCAGTACGGTCAGACTCCAATTCCGACGCCGACTCCAACTCCAACTCCAACTCCAACTCTGACCCCGACGCCAACTCCTACTCCGACGCCGACCCCATCTCCGACGCCGTCTCCGATCCCGACTCCGGGAGAAGAGCCGACGGGGAGGGCCGTCATTGTGATCATGCCGCCGCCGATGGCCCAGCCGTCTCCATGTGACGCAGGGACGTGGCTCCGGCAGCGGCCTGTAGCTTCCGGCTCCGCTCAATTCCAACCTGGACCTTCCGGCTCCGTGCTCGGACGTGTTCGGCTACGTCGAGGGCCCTTCTAATGCGTAGTCGCCACATGTTCGGAGCTCCAGGCTTCTCGGCTATGGCGGGAAGGCAGGTCCCGCTACGCAGCCTTTCGGGGTGGATCAAGCCCCTCGAGCCTCCCCCAATCACAGCTGCGGCTCCGACTCCGGTAGCTCCGACAGAATGTCCTGAAGGGCAGATCTTGGTCGACGGTGTATGCCAGCCTGAACCTTCGGCAACTCAGGTTACGACTCCGCCGGAGCCGACTCCGGTTTCAACTCCAGTACAGCAGACTTCTCCGGAGCCTTCACCGCAACCTCAGCCGATTTCGACGGCTCCGCAGCCTCAGTCGATCCCCATCTCGACGATGCCGCAACCTCAGCCGATCTCGACCGCTCCACAGTCTCAGTCGGTTCCGATCTCGACAATACCGCAATCTCAGCCGATCCAAACGGCGCCGCCGATGGGACCTGAAGGCGTTCTTGTTCAAATGCCCCCGTCCGCATCCGTCCCATCGCCGTGCGATGCCGGGGCATGGCTTCGCTCCAGGCCGTCGCTCGGGCAAGTTCGGCTTCGTCGGGGACTTTTCTAATGAATAAAATCCCGGTCAAAGAGATCTGGCTCAGTCGTGCGGAAGGCCCGACGTCGGATCTTGGAGAACGGCTGGTCACCTCATTTGAGGCGGCGGATGCCGTGCTCAGGAAGTGGGCCCAGACCGCTCCCAAATGGGAGGGGTACAACAAGGTCGACTTCAGGGTGATCTGGGAGGATGGGGAGATCTACGAAGGCCGCTACGACCTGGTCCGGCAGGACATGACGAAAGCGAACCTCGCGCAGCATATGCGCGAATTCTGTTCGTTTCACGGGGGCCTTTGGTGCCCGTCTCATGTGAAGCAGGAAGTCTACGAAGAGTTCCTCGAGCGCCAGGAGCAAGATCCAGACGCGCCCAAGCGGATGGATTTCGTCCGATTCGTGGAAGAATACGTCCCGGGAGAAGACGACGATGACTAAAGCCATTTCGCGCTGGAAACCCGCCCGGTGGGCGCCTGGAATGAAAGGCGCGCTTCCGTTTGGCCTTTCCAATGTTTCCGTCGAGAGCTACGGCGGCGCCGGCGGCGGTCTCGTCTTGGGTCTCCTCATAGGGGAGCCGCTCGGAAACGCGCTCAAGCTCTCCCCTTCGGCGACCACGGCCCTCCTGTCGGTGATCTCGGTCGGAATCCCCATGGTCCTGAAACCCAAGAAGATGATCTCGAACACGCTTGCGAACGTCCTGTACGGAGCAGGCGTGGGCTTCGGCGCAGCAACGGTTCTGCGCCTTCTTCAGCCGCTCTTCGGGCCTCCCGCTTCGGCAACCCCCGCCCCGGCGGCGCCCGCGGCGTCGTAATACGATGCCGAAAGGCTGCTCAAGGTCCATCCGTCTCTTTGGTCGCGACCTGAAGTCTTGGCTTCGTCGGGATGGCTGGGGGTTTCTTCCTCAGGAGTATTCCGACTGGGCTGCGGGCGGATGCTGGCTTCTTGCGAGGGCCCTCCATGAGTGGATCGGGAAGCCTTCGGAGCTTTGGGCCATCTATTCGGAGGTTGGGTCCGACGTCCTTCGCCCGGACAGGATTCCTCAGCACGTCGTTCTTCGGATCGGAGACTGTTTTCTCGATGGAGACGGAGCGTCGACGGAAAAGCAGCTTCTTGACCGTTGGGAAAAGATCGAAAGTCTTCGGGATCCCGAGCTCAGACCTGCCGATATCGCGGAGCTCGAGGAACTGATGATGGAATGTCCTATTGGCCCGATGAAGGATCTGAAGCGCGGCCTCGAGCAGACGTTCGGAGCCAGCTTCAAAGATAGATAAAGAAGGGGCGCGCCATGGAGACTGATCCCGGGAAAATGACGTGGGCCGACGTGGCTACATTCGTCAGGGAAGCTCACCTCGACCGGAAGGAATATTTCTCGGTGGGCGAGTCCAGGGCGTCGTTCAACAAAGACGAGATCTGGGGGAAAGGTTACCCCTCCGCTTACTGGCTCGCCGGCGGCTCCGAGGGTTGGTACGTCCACGTTGCCCGGAACTACAAGCCTTCCCGGGAACAGCGCGAGCCGACACACCAGGATCTCATGCTCGGGAAATTCTGGACTCCTCAGGATGCCGCCTTCGCCGCGGAGATCATCACTCGCTTCATGAATGGCGTCTTCAAGGACGTCGACGAGCTGATCTCGGAAAGCCGCGCGCGAATGGACTCTTAGGGAAGGCGTTCGTAGATCCGTATCTTTCCTGGGGGAATCAGGCCCCAGTAGCGCACCGACTTCATCACTTCAAGGGACGTCTCCCAGTCCTTCCTATTTCGCGGCCACGGAACGTTCCCCTCCTTCACCGCCTGGTGGTAGGCGTAGACTGATGGGTAGCCCATCTCTTCAACCGCTTCGAAGATCGGCTCCTGGAACATCGGCAGATCCGCCTCGAGCTTGCTCGTGTCGTCGACGGTGACCTCGAGAATAATGGGGCGACTTCTTGCGTTGTCGGCGGACTCTTCGGCAAAGAACCACGCCACGGTCTCGAGCGTCGTGAGATAGGGGTTTCGAAGGCCTCCGGACTGCTGTATGAGGGCCCACTCTCGTTCTGAGGTCCCATGCAAAAATCGCATTGTCTTAGCGTACCCTCTCTGGCGGTCTGATGCTAGAATCTGAAAGGATATGCCGCTCATCGACCTTCGAAAGCACTTCGGGCTTTGGGATCGTTGCGGTCGAACTTCCTACTGGAGGTTGATCGGCCTCCCAGAATATCAGTTGATCCTGGTCGATCCTCTTCATGGCCGCATGATCACCGCGCACGACCATCCTTACGTTGGCGGTCCGGCCAAGGCGATGGTCGTTCGCAATTCCGACAAGATCACCAGCCGAGACATCCGCAAAGCCTACGAACGCGTCCAGCCGTGGGTAGAGCGAATCATGGGAGACTTCTTCGCCGGGATGGCGGCCATCGAAACAGGCGTCATCAAGGAAAGCCCAGAAGATTTCTTTTTGAAGTACTACGAGGATCAGACCGCGAAATACAAGGAGACGGGAGAAGGCCATAGCGATTTCACCGGAAAAGACGAACTTCTGATGGCCACGAAAAAGCTTCTAGCGGCATTCGAGGAGCGCGCGGTCGTGCTTCGGAAGATCATTCTCAGGGAAGACCTGGACGAGTTCCTTGAGGGGTATGGAATCCTCGAATGTTGAGGCTTAGAACCTTCCCCTAAGCCTCCGTCCCCGAAAAGATTCAGAATCTTCTTGACTCTCCACGTATACGGCGTATATTCACGTTCGTGAGCACCGGACGTCACGACCCCATCAATCCTGAAGGAAAAGACATGGAATTCGTCGATAAGTCCGGGACTCCCCGCTCGAGGGAGGATATCGAAGCCGCTCTTCAGGCGGTCAAGGAGCGGATCGTGAAGGGGCCTCATGACGTCTTCACCATGCACCTCATTGTCGTCAAAGACGTCCTCGAGAAGGAACTCCAGATGAGGTCTGCGAGGGGCGAGTGAAGGTCAAGCTTGCCGTCCTGACCGTTTCTTCCTACACCTCGTTCGGGAGCTTCAACGCCGAGCACTGGTACGGCAAGATCCACTGCATCGACGAAAGCGAGAGGAAGTCCCTCGAGCTCAAGCGCAAGCTCACCGACCAGAAAGAAGTCGACTATCTCAATCAGAAGGATGACACGACCGAGATCTCGGCCTTGAAGATCGGCGACGAGACAAACCGATTCAAGACTCGGGAGGATGTCGAGCACGAGGCGGTTCGTCAATGGGAAGCCGCATTCCCCAGCTACGACGCACTCGTGGTCGGCCTGACGGCGGTCGCGGATCCTCAGCGTCCCCTCGCTGCCAAGCATCCCACCACCCTCAAGATCCTCCAGTGCTTTTGGGATGCCGCCAAGAAGACCGGCGGATACGAGAAGAATCCGAAGGCCATGGACGCCATTTTCCGGGAGTATTTGACCTGGTCGAGTGGGAACAGCCCGAAGAAGAAAAGGAGTCGCGCAGCGCGTCGAGAGGGCCCCCGTGCGCCCGTAAAAGGGCCCTAATCCGTCCCCCTCAAACGTGCCGGATGGCGCGGGGAGAGTCGGGAATTCCTTGGGGGATGAACGGTGACCCGGCGGGTTGTCTCTCGATGCGCTGCGCGGAGTGCGGATGAAGAAGGAAAAGATTCGCGAGTGCCCGTTCTGTGGAAGAGTCCCGAGCGGGAAGAGGTTCTGCTCGACGGATCGCGGACCGGCCATGGAATGCGATCATTGCGGGTGCATGGGGCCTGCCGCCCTGGACAAGGAATTCATCGGCACCAACGAGGACAAGTTCAATCCCCAGGCGATCGCCAAGTGGAACAGGCGTGGTTACGATCCCGACTCCTACCGAATGGGCATCGAAGCGGCGGCGTCGTTCGTGGAGATGTTCGACAAGCATGTCCAGCACCCATATCGGTTGAGCGACTGCATCTTGTGCAAGTTCAATCTCATCAGCAAGCGGAAACTTCGGAAGAACGTTCCCGATCGACGCACTCCCGTCAGGAGAAAAAAAGAGCGCCGGAAGGACGGGGGTCCGGAATTTGTCCTGGGCTCCATGATTTCCAGGGAACGTCGCGGCCATGAGCGGCGCGACGGCGGAAGGAGACGGAAGTCGTGATCGTCTACCACGGGACAGCCCGGTGGAATCTCGAGGGGCTTCTTTCCTCTCTCCCTCGAACCTACCCTCAGAACCATCTGAACGGAAAGCGGGCGTTCTGTACGACGACCGACTTCGAAATCGCAGCGCTTTTTGCGCTCCGCAAAAGCCCGCCTTCCATCCTTAGGGGCGACGAGAGCGAGATGGGCATCGTGATCGAATACGAGTTCTCGTCGCTCCTTGGGAAGGGTAGGAAATGGGCGCCGGCGGTGTGCCACGGGGTTCTCCAAGACGAGAAGGAGATCGCGATCTTCAAGCCGGAGATTCTGGAACTTCGTGCGACCTGGCATATCGATGGTGGAGAGTGGGTCCGTCGGAATCTCAAGAAGCGGGTGGGCTATGCCTGACCCGTACTGGGAGGCTTACGGAAAATCGTTGGGTGAGCGTAAGACTCCTCCAGATCGGTGCCATGTGTGCGGGGAGCCTGCCGATTCAAAGACGGGACTTCACTCAAAGTGTAGAACTGGAATTCTTCCGGCAGGAAAGGACGCTACTTGCTCCAGATGTAAGGCGAAGTTTCTGAGTACTGGAAGGCATAAGACGTGCCCAGACTGTCGCGGTGATCGTTCGGAGGAGCGCCGAACGTTTGGTGGGCGCCTCTCCGATGGTGAGTCTCTTGGAAAAACAGGAGAATCCCGTTGATCAAGACCGAAAGAGGGAGCATCTGGGCCTACGAGAAGACTCACGATCTCGTGATCCCCACGAACATCGGATGGAAGGAGAAGGACCGGTGCAACGTGATGGGGAGGGGCCTAGCCCTCCAGGCCGCCAACAAGTACACCGGATTTGCGTTTTGGTTCGGCACCGAATGCGCCGTGCGCCGTGAGAATACGCCGGTGCTCCCCTATCCGAACGGCCCGCTCATCGCCTTCCCCGTCAAGCCTCTCAATCCCGTCGCGCCGTGGATGTCCTGGAAGAACAAGGCCGACCTCAAGCTGATCGAGCGGAGCGCCAAGCAGCTCGCGGAGCTCAAGACCGATCGGCCGGTAGCGGTCAGCATGGTCGGCTGTGGGAACGGGGGCCTCGACATGGCAGACGTGCGGCCGATCCTCGACCGGCATCTTTCGTCGGACAAATTCACCCTCATCCTGTACGGAGGTGAAGCGTGCTGAACTACCTGCAGGAGGAGCTCAAGAAGCTGTGGACGAGCGAGGGCTACAGCGAGGAGTTCAGGAAGAGGTACTGCCCCCAAAAGGATCTGGACCACGCGCTAAAACACATTCGGAAGGCCACCCAGGCGATCGAGAACATGACTGAGGAGGCCGACCACTCCGGGGAGCTCTCCGCAGACTCGTTCGATGTCGGAAAGTACCTGGCCGACATCATCATCTCGGTCGTCCGAGCGGCGAACGTCTTTCCCGGCGCGAAGATCGACCTCGAGAAGGCGATCCTCTCCAGGATCCAGCACAAGATGGGGAAGCGCCTGGAAGTCATGGCTGCATGCCCATCCTGCGGCGCGGTCCTGCAGTGCAACCATCACGATTCGCTCGGCAGGTGTCACTGTACGGGAGAGTTTGGTCCCTGCTGCCAGTGCTCGTAGAGGTAACGATGAATCGAGGAGAGGTCAGGAGCCAACGGAACATGTTCCCGCAGTGGCACAGGAGCCAGGCGATGTCGAACGTCGTCAGGCTTTCGTGTACTTGCGGCGCAATCGTCTACACCGGGCCAACGCCAAACTTCTCGAGGGTCAGCTGCCCGAAGTGCAAGAAGGTCCACGAGGTGCCCAAGGAGATGCGGAAATGAAGACCGAGCACCAGGAGCGCGTCGAGGAGTTCATGAAGAAGGCCGGCCAGGTCGTTCCGGCCCGGCCCATCATGTGTCCGAACGAAATCTTGAGGCTTCGTGCGAATCTGATCCTTGAGGAAGCGCTCGAGACGATCGAGGCCATGGGGTTCCAGGTCGTCTTGAAGCCCTTCGACGGTGCGATCGAGGTCGGCCCCCAGGTCCGGGAGCCGGATCTGGTCAAGATCGTCGACGGCTGCGGGGATATAAGCGTCGTCACGACCGGGACGCTCTCCGCGCTCGGAGTGAAGGACAGGCCGGTCCTCGAGGCCGTCGACGCGAACAACCTCGCGAAGTTTGGACCCGGATCCTACAGGCGGGAATCGGATGGGAAGTGGATGAAGCCGCCCGACCACAAGGCCCCGGACATCATGGGCCTTCTCATCCTGCAGGGCTACGGGGACAAGTATTTCGGGCAGCCCGAGCACGCGGCGCCTGGATTTCAGCCGAAATAGAAGAAGAGGTGTCCTCTACGCTGACCTGTAGCTGAGTGAAGAAACAAAGCACCCAAGAAGTTCTTGCCGAGCTTGTGGAACCTTTTCCGGCCGGGAAGGCCCATAGTTGTTCGGGGGATTTGGGAGGACCCGGAGAATCACCGGGCAGGTCAGCGTAGACGGCACCGAAGAGAGAAAGGAGTCCTTATGGCGGAGAAAGCAATCGAGAAGAAGATCAGGGTCCATGGGTACCTCGAGTACGATCGCACCCGGGGGGTGGTCTACTTCTTCGGGGAACGCCCCGCCGGAGAGGTCGTCAGGAACCGTGAATGCCTTCTCCGCATCGAAGGCGTGCCTCCCACGGCGATCGAAGAAGGAAATCAGATCGACATTCACCTGGTCGAGCCGGGTGGCGAACATCACCATGTCGATCCCGTCCATAAATTTGTCGACGGCGCGATCTGCGCGGTCAAGCTCAAGCCGAGGAAGTGATATGCCGATGAAACCGGGAGTCACGGGTTGGGCCGAGTTCAGCAAGGAGACGCCTAAGGCGCGCTGTCGCTTTGCGCTCGGGCGCGACTTTATCGGCAAGGAGAGCCTGGGGAAGGCCTTGTTTGTAGGGCTCAACCCCAGCCGCGCCGGCGCCGACGTCGATGACATGACCGTGGTGAAGGGCATGGGGTTCGCCAAGGCGTGGGAGCTCGGCGGCACGATCCACGCGAACGCCTATCCCTATATCACGCCCTACCCCAAGAAACTCAAGGACTGTACCGAGGACGAGATCGCGCTGAACGACAAGCGGATCGTCGAGCTTGCCGGGAAGGCGAAGATAGTCGTCCTGGCGTGGGGATCCTTCCCGAGATTCAAGGACCGCTTCCTCAAGGTGGCACACCTGCTCGCGCCCTTCAATCCTGTCTGCGTCGGATTCACGCAGGACGGCTTCCCCCATCACATTTCCAGGATCGCCTACAGCACGCCGCGGGAGTCGTGGAAGTTCGCGGAATGGGCCATGCTTGGCGTCAAGTCGGAGCCGCTCCCCACGAACTGGGACGACACTCCAAAGGGATGCTACTCGCCGCACCCGGGGTCCAGGGCGATCTGCCAGCTCCCTCCCGACGGCCACAGTCTTCACAAGCGCAAGCATGCAAACGGCCAGGAGCTCGAGTGCTGGCGCGAGAAGAAGGGGGCGTAGATGGCGTCGAACGAAAAGCTGCGCGAGCTCGCGGAAAAGGCCGTGAACTGGCTCAAGGTTCTCGCTCCGTCCCACTCCGAAAGCAAGGAGATCCGGAAGCTTGCCAAAGATCTGGAGACCTGCGCCAAGGGCTGCGCTGCCTGCGGTGGTCCGGATAGAACTTGCCCCTGCGAGAGGGATGAATAGATGGAAGCCGCGACCGTCAGGGAGCATCTGGAGTGGATGAAGAAGCGGGCTCTCGACCTTCTTGATCAGGGAGATCTTCGGCAGGCTTTCATGTCCGTGATCTCGGACCTGGGAAAGCATGACGGGACTAGAGACCACCCCATGATCAGGCTCGGAACCCAGATGCTGGACGCTGGCCACCTTGATACGTCGATCGCCATGAGGAAGTTCATCGAAGGGTTTTGAACGCGATGACGACTCTACAAGAACTGTGGTTGTATGCGGGCGGCATCATGCTCTGTTGCGCGGTGGCGCTGATCCTGATGGCGACGAACGGTCCCCCTCGTCGGTGAGCTATATGACGTTGAAGGAAGCAGTTTCCAAAGCTTGCGAGGAACCAACCCTTCTTGACGCGCTGACGTGGATCGCGGTCTGGGAGTCGGAGCGTGTCGTCCAGCAAGCCCGCAAGTTCTACGAGACAGGGGTACGGAATCCCGATGGCTCTGGATGGGATACCTGCTTCCGGGTCTGCTTCGATTCGGTCATGAGGGCTTGGAAGAAGAAACACAAGCCCATCAATTCGGAGTGCGAGGCATGACAACGATACAGATACTCTGGTTGCAACTCTTGCTTTGGGAGATTCGTGACGGCGGTCGGATCTGGATCCGGCCAGGCACATTCAGCGTTCTCGCGGACCCTTCCAGCAGAATATCAGAAGCAAAAAATTGAGGGAAACGATGCCGGTTGAAGAACTCGATCTCCGCGCCCACATGGTCCGGGAGCAGCTGCTCCAGATCAAGAGCGCTCCGGACGACAAGAGCCTGAACCAGGTCAAGGAGGAATTGATCCAGAGCCACCTCCAGGAGGTCGCCGATCACGCGCGCATGCTCGCGATCCAGGAGGACGTCTATGCGGTGGGCGTGACGCCGGAAGAAGCGATCCTGGCTCTCGCTCACTTCAAGGGCTGGGGAGAAGTCACCAAGATCTCCAATCTCGAGGATGGGGATCCGAAGTACACCTGGGGCCGTCGCTTCTTGGCCGGCGGGACGGGCATGAAGGCCGCAGGATGGTCGGTCCCGGGCGGAGTCGTTTTGACGTGGTGGAAGTGAAGTAATGATTTTGAACAGACAGTGGTTGTACCATCCATCTTCCAGCGAGCTGATCTATTTCGACGAGAATGGCAGGGCTTCATACGAAATACAGTTGGATCGTGTAGGGGAATCTGGCCCAGACTCAGTTGTGGAATGGATTTTTCATCTCCTTGACAAATCATGGGCCGGGCCGGTCACCATTTATGGATTGGTTCAAGCCCTTGAGTATTTCTATAAGAAGCGTAGACCAAGGGACTGGAGAGTCTTTCCGCGACCCGAAGAGAAGGAAGGGGATGGTATTAGGGCTATTAGCTTCGAAGAACTTTCCGAGAGTGTAGACCAAAGCGATCTTCGATGGGCCAGAGAATCCAAGAAGCTGGCAGAGAGAGCTATCGAAGCGGGACTCATTCAGAGGCCTGAAGAATGATGGACTGGATCGTAAGTCGAAGCCTTGCCTCAAAGCACGATCTCAAAAGAGGAGGTCTAGGGCTGATGTATCACGTCCAGGCGAGGACCGCCGATCAGCTGTGTTCCTTCGCAACGTTGTGCAGCGAGAAGGCGCCCATCACGCGCCAGAAAGCCGCCGACGGGGTGACCGACGTTTTCACCGCGATGAGCGATCAGGGTCATGCCACGATCAATATCGTCGGAAAGATCCGCTACGATGGAGAATGGCCCGTCGAGACTGTTCTGAAGAAAGAAAAGCCACGGAGGAAGCGTGACGCGACTTGAAGCACAGCTCGTAAAGGCCGCGCTGATCTGGCACGCGGTCAAGGCATTCAAGCGCTATCCCGATTCAAAGGAGGATAAGGCGCTTCGGCGTGCGGCGATCAACCTGCTCAAGAAGCAGGACGACAAGATGACGGTCAAGCGCCTGGAGCGGGCGCTGGCACAAAAGAGGTAAAGAGTGCCGAAGACGATCACGAAGCGATGCATTCTCTGTCGGGCTCTACTGAGGGTGGACCGACGGACAGCGAAGGCAGACCGGATTGAGATGCGAAAGCGCGACGGCGTCAGGAAGGTCGGGAGGCCAATCTGCCAACATTGCTTCGATTGTGGTCCTGCGGTCGTGGCACAGAAAAGGTGAAGAATGCCGGATCCGAAAATGCTGTACTTTGGCGCCCTCGGAGATCTTGGGCACTACTTCTACTCGCAAGAGGGCGGTCGAATCCACGACTACCCGCATCCCGATGTTCCATGGAAAGAGGCGGATGGAGGTCTCTGTCCAGGCAGCGTCCCCGGAGATCACTATTCGAGAAGCTGCCCTGAAGTCGTCGGAGAAGCTCTCCTGCATCACAAAGACGGCTGGACTGCGCTCTCGTTCTGGGACCGCACGATCGACACGCGGCCGGGCTCCAACAGCAACTTCTTCGCGGAAGGCACGTTCACGTTCGAGGAGATGGTCCAGCTGGCGAAGACCAGATTTCCCGAACGGTGGAGCAGGATGAAATTCGAAGTCCGGTTGGCGCAGAAAAGGTGAAGAGTGCCAAAGAACGAAAGCCTGATGGTCGTCACCCTCGACGGCGAGGTCCACGACGTGAAGTACTACAACGACGACACGGGCTACGGAGAGACCGCCTGCGGGAATCTGGTTGGTCCGTGGGACATGACCCTCGCCGGGCCCTTCGACTGCACGAAATGCAGGGAGTCGGCGTCATGACGATTTCGTCAAAGCCAAGACCAAGGCATCGGCATCGCTACTCGAAACCTTACTTCATGAGTACGGTAGGCCTCGTGAAGTCCTGCCGAGCTCCAAACTGTCCCAGGAGGATGAAGGCCGTCCGCTCTGGCCCCGTGCTGACGCCTGGAGCTTTGTCGAGGGGAGAATTTGGAGGAATGAGATGATGGACGGCTACAAAATCAGCAGGGTGACGATGCTCTGGATCATGGGCATTCTCCTGATCACCTGCTTCTTGCTCACCTGGAAGCTGACGAACGACCACTGGAAGGTCGAGCTCGTGAAGCGCGGCCATGCCAGGTGGGTCGTGAAGGACGAGAAGGGCGCCGTCGAGTGGCAATGGGTCGTCCAGAAGTAGGAGGCATTGATGGCGACTTACACGACCTGTCCCAGCTGCGGGACCCAGTATCCGATCGGGAACCAGCACGACTGTCCGACGCACATTCGTCCGTCGGTGGTGATTGGGATCATCGCTGTCCTGCTCTTCATCGGCCTTCTCGGCGGATCGTCCTGCAATTTCCATTTGGAGATCAAGCAGAAACCCTCAGCCGTCGAGAAGAAGGAATAGAAAAATGGTCCATCTTGGGACGCCCTCTCGGGAACCTATGTGCGCCGGGATTGTAGGCGAGGGAGAGGGCGCTGCCCAAGGCGGACCTTTTAAGGCTCGCCAGAGCTCGAGATCTGCGGTGGAGGAAGCGATCCGGAGATCAAAGGAGCGATGCAGATTCTGCGGCCAGCCGATCCCCTGGGCCGGCAAATGCCCATGCCCGAAGAAGGAAAACGACTGTGCCGGAAATCCGTGAGACGAAGACCGTCAAGGTCAACTGCGTGCTTTGCGGCTGGGAAGGCCGAAGGCATAAGGGCGAGATGATCAACATGCCTAGACGCTGCTCGAAATGCAAGAAGAACGGCATCTACCACGCATCTCCGGGGCGGCAATGATGGACGAGGCGGATAAGAAGAAATTCCAGAACGCCTACGACGACGCCTCTCCTGCGGCCCAGGAGAAGATCCAGGCCGTGATGCGTGAGTACGGAATCACCCACCGGGAACTTACCGAGGAAGAGTCCGACCAGGCCGGTCAGAAGATCGCCGACATCCTGAGGAACGACAAGGCCCAGCGGGAGGGCCAGCGTCGAAGCCTGACCTCCATGCTCAGGATCCTGCGTGAGAACGGCTGGATGGTCGGGGTCCACAACGACTATCGTCAAGGCGGGAAGCTCATGACCTTCTGGCTCTTCACCCATCCATCCGGAAGGTGGCTCAAGGGAGAGGGGGAGAGCGACGAGAGCGCGGTCTTCGAAGTCTATTCGAAACTCTGGAGATCGTGATGAACGATTTTCAGCTGCGTCCTTGGGCGACGGGGTGACCGTCTACGTCGATCCTCTTATGAATCACGGCTGGCGGATGCGCGGCCGTACTGTTCCGAACTGCCATCTCTTCGCCGATACGATCCCGGAGCTCCACGCCTTCGCTCTTGGAATCGGGATGAAGATCGAGTGGTTCCAGGATCATTCCAAGCTTCCCCATTACGACCTCACTGCCGCTCGCCGCGCCAGGGCGATCAAAATGGGGGCTCAGGAAGTCACCCGGCGAGAGCTTGTTCTATTCATGAGGAATGGGAGATTTCTTTAAGAATTCGCGTGACGCGGGAGCCCGATCTGGTTCTGTATTCCGGGTCGGGGGTGCGGACAGATGTCGATTTTTCTCTGCGCCAACTGCCGCGTGATGGAGAACACGGCGGTCTCCTACTACTGGATCCGGAAGTCGGACTCCCCACCTCTTTGCAGCGCCTGCGATCCGGAGATCGGAGAGTGGCACGGCGTTTTCGAGCGAAAGCCGATTCCTCCAGATCACGTCGTGGGCCCGGACGGTTTCGTCTATCACGAGAAGGATCTTCATCTTCAGAGCCTTCTCGAGGAGCGGGGATCTGCCACTAAGGCGTAGAGGGAGCCGGAATCCGGACATGAAAACGACGGAAAGACTGAGGATTTTCCAGACTCTTCAGAGTCGGCCGCCTGAGATTGGTCGGTCCGTTCATTATGGGATGGATGGCGCAGCTCGCGCGGCGATCATCATCGACATCGACCACCTGTCGCTTGCAGGCAGGGTCACCTTGACCGTATTTCCCCCAGGAAAGCCCTCCTTCTCTACCGAGGCCTCCTACTCCACAGGGCTTCGGAACGGCTTCTGGAGCTGGCCCCCAGGATCCTGAAAGGCTTTCTATAGGGTCATTCCCGAAGGTCTCCAAAAATTGCACCTGATCGACCGAACTGGAATATTTCCTCGCATCAGGATATGCTGTTAGGAGACTCGGAGGAGAGCCATGCTGAACCCCGTCTCCCGCGCCCATCTCCCAGCGATCCAATTTTCTCCCCGCGCCTACATGGGGTGCGGCGGATGGGATCTGGCTCAGGCACCGGAGACGGTGGCCCCGTCCCTCGAGGCGCCGGCCCGCCGCTCCGCCAGCATCTCGCGCGCCTACACTCGGCCTCAGCGCGCGATGGGCGAATGCCCCATCATCGTGTACGAGCCGCTCGATGAAGAGGAGAAGGCCAACCTTTCCGGACGCCCTCGCGTCCGAATGGGCTGCGGCGACGAGCTTTGCGAGGAATGCGAAGCCAAGCGCCAGGCGGGCATCGGCTGCGCCAAGTGCAAGCGGATCCGGAAGCGCGCCATGATGCAGCAAGAGCTCGAGGGGGCCGGCCTGGGGCAGGTTGCCTCCTACTCTCTTCCATCGCTCGTGACGGGCGGCCTGGTTGTCTTCGGCCTTTTCTATCTCGCGACCCGCTGAAAGGAGTCCCCATGCCCAACGTGTTCCAGCGCGGATTCGAAGCGTTCGGAAAGCCGATCCCGCTGCGCGGCGGCGTCCCGGTGACAAGGCCCCAGCCGCATCTGGCGGCCCCGCCTCCTCCGCCTCCCGCGGCTCCTCCGCCGCCCCAGCAGACGTTCGTGCCGCCACAGCAGCAGAACGTGCCGCCGGGCCGGATCCAGGTCTTCAAGAAGGGCGATCCGGGCGCACCGCCCTGCCCGGTGTGCAGGGGATAGTTCGTGCTCAAGCTTGGGGCCGCGGAAGGATGGGTCATCACCCAGGACGGGGAGACTCTCAAGACCGGCTTCGCGAGCGACTTTGAAGCGGTCGCGTGGCTTCACAAGCGCCATTCTTTCAGTGTCGACCACGCGGTCGAGCACGAAGGGTACGACATCGTTCTCATCGAAAACGGGAAGGTCACCTACTCCTACAAGCAGGCCATGAAGGAACGGAAGAAGCTCGGGGCAACTGATCTTCTGGAGCTCGGCGCCAGGAGGCCGGTGGAGGGCTCGGAAGGCACCGCCTATATCGAGCTCGTTCCGGGAAGTCACGGCTGGTATCGGATCCGCTGGTGGTCCGAGGACGAGCGTCGATACTACGTCCTGGCCAAGAGACCTTCGAAGGCGGAAGCGATCGCCTACGCGCGGGGGAAGGGCTTCAAGGTCGTGGACATGGACGAGCCGACTCTCGGCGCGGCCAAGACTTCGAAGCATCCCGTTCCCGTGTGGCCCGAGTTCGTCGACGCCTACCTCGAGGCGGCGCTCTGGGCGAGCTCGGTGGGCGACGGCGAGGATCCGCTCGACAAGAGCTACACAGTCGAGGACTTCACTCAGGAGGCCGTCGATCAGGCGGTCAAGGACGCGAACGATTTCATTCGGTCGAACCGGAAGGATCTCGAGGCCGCGAGCTCGGATCGGTCCCAGCATGGTCACGATTTCTGGCTCACCCGCAATCGCCACGGCGCAGGATTCTGGGATCGCGGGTACGGCGCGTTCGGCGATCGCCTGACCGAGGCCGCTCACGCTTACGGTGAAATCAACGCCTACGCCGACGAAGACGGTAAGGTGAGATTCGAATAGAACGGAGAAGACGATGAGATCCCAGTTCAAGAGCACCTTCCAGCCGGCCCTGGGCGGAAATCTCCAGGTCAGGCTTGCGCGGCCAGTAAACCGGCCCCAGCTCTTCCAGCAGCATCGTGCGACGATGGGGGCGATGGTTTTTGCCGACGAGCGCAACGCCATCCTCTCCAAGATCAAGACCGGCACCGATCGCATGGCGCAGGTGCGGAAATGGATCGCCTCCCGCATCGACGCGGATCCCATGCTGCTTCGGACCTTCGGGCAGAAGTACATCTCCGACAACTTCTGGGGGTATGACGACATCGTCGTCAAGGACCAGTACTACGTCGACCGCGCCCAGGCGATCCTTCGGGAGGATCTGGAGTCCTGGGAGCTCGACGAAGAGACGCTCGGCCGAGTCGACGAATGGGCGCTCGTGATCGACAACATGTATCAGGGGATGCAGGAGTTCGGGAAGACGCCCCTCACGACAACGGGCGGCCAGATCGTTCCCAACACCACCGCCCCGGGAAGCATTCTTCCGCCGGCGTCCGGAACCCGCGTGCCGGGACCCACGGCGGCTCCGCCGTCCTCGGGGATCCCGACCAAGGATCTCCTCACCTACGGAGGAATCGGGTTGGGCGCGGTCGCCCTCGTCCTTCTTCTCAAGAACGCGTAGTCGAGGAAAAGCCATGAACCGCAGAGAATTCCTGAAGTTCCTGGGCGGTGCAGCCGCCGTGGCCGCCGTCGCGCCGAAGGCCCTGGCCGAGGAGCTCGACAGGCCGATCGGGATCCAGGGACCCTGCGGCGGCCCGGGCCCCATCGGCGTTCCGGGCAACTTCATCGTCCTCGAGCCTGGGATGAGCGTCCAGGAGGCGATCTCCGCTCTTCCTCAGGATGGCGGCACGGTCTACATCCGGGAGGGAAGGTACATCGTCGACGAAGCGATCGTCATTCCCGATGGCGTCACCCTCATGGCGGAGGGCAACCTGACGATCTCGGGATGCCATATCAGCGGCGAAGCCCGCAAGGGCGGCGACGCTCCGATCTGGCTGCTGATGGAGGAGGACGACCAGGTCGCGATCGTCGGGAACATCTTCGATTGCGAGCAGGGACAGTCCATGTCCTCCTGGTTCTACGCGCCCATCGGCGAGGAGCTGAAGCGCGTCAAGGATTCGGTCTTCAAGCTCTTCCTCAGGTTCAAGAAGCTCGTCGTTTAACAACGCGAGCCTGCAGGGGACCCATTTCCATGGGCTTGCCGCGGCGGAAAAAGCCGATCCGGCAGATTGCCGTCATTCACTTCCTGGACCTCCCTCAGGAGATCCAGACCGATGTCTCGGTCTGCATGAAAGAGCGCCTCGACCGGATCTACAACATCCGGGACGCCGAGGCGATCTCGACGGACGATCTTCGGGACCTTCTCGTCCAGCTCAATCCTCAAATCCCGGTCGTCATGGTGGAGACGTGGCTGCTCGTCCAGACCGAGAGGGCCCTTTATGAGGAAAAGGTCATCGACTACATGGCGGTCTGGGAATCCGGAGAGGCCAAGTTCCCGCCGGTCGTGATCGACTCGGACAGCGAAGAGGTTCTTTGTGAGGGAGGGCACCGGGCCTTCTCCGCATTTCATGCTGAGGTGAAAGAGATCGAAGCGGTGGATGTCGCGGCGCTGGACGCGGCATTCATCATGAAGAGCCTTCCGCAGGCCTACCAGATTTCTCTTACCCCAGAGGCCGAGCGTCAGTACGCGGACCTGAACAAAGGCGTTCAGGTCAAGATCGACGATATCCTGGACCGCCTTCGGAACTGGCCGCAGGTGAGCGGTGTCGTCGCTCTATGGGGAGCCGCGAAGGGCCATTTTCGAATGAAGACCCTGGACTGGCGCGTGATCTTCCACGTCGACGAGAGCGAGAGGCTCGTCACGATCGACGCGATCTCACACCGGAAGGATGCCTACGGGGATTTCCACGGGCAGAGCCGGAAGGGTTAGATTTTGCAGGCCGAGCTGCCCTTCACGAAAAGATCGCGCACGGGCGGGTTCATCGCGGAGATCCTGGAGATGATCGTGCTCCGGTCCTTTTCGGGGATCGCTTTCCCGCCTTTTAGCTTGTCGACCAGAGCATCCGTTCCCTTGGCGATCTCCCCTGCACGCTTCTTCGTGGCCGGCAGGATGCTCGAGAGCTTTCGGGCATCGTGGTTGGCCATCACCAGATCGTTGTTCGCCGAGGTGGCGTCGCCTCGATTGACGTGGCGGGTGGCGGACCTCAGGTGACATTCGATCGCCGTGATCAGGCGGGCATACTGGAAGCAGGGATCGACGTCTTTCAACTCCCAGCCGTTTTCGATTCCCTTCCGCGCGACCTTCTTCCTTGCCATCATGGAAATTGTACCTTGAAGGATCGTCCAGGTGGAGTATCATTAGCCCATGCCCAAGTCGAAGGAAGTCGAAGAGCTCGTCCAGGCTTTCGAGCAGATGTACAAGTACTACCACGGCTGGCACTTCGCCTACGAGTACCCGGAATTCTTCGTCTATCACCAGATGGGAGGAGACCTGAGCGTCTTCTTCACTCCCGACTGGAACGAGCGTGGAAAGGTCTCGATCCAGATCCAGGACAACGAGGGGAAAGTGATTCTCTCGGAGGAAGTTCCCTATTCCCCGCCCGCCCGAAACGGAGTCCCTTACGAAATGGCGGAGGCCTACACGCTCTTTCGGATCGTTCGGCCCTATCTTGAGGCCAACAAGGACTGGTAATGCTGCTGTGCTGACCATCGTCATCTCCAGGTTCCCGAGGTCGTGGATCACGCCACGATCTCGAGGGACCCCTGAAGAAAGGCTGGGAACGCTTCCGCAAGGAAACGAAGTATCCGCATCTGCGGAGCGAGGGTCTCACTCCGCGTAGAGCCGACCGCAGGCTCCGGCGCCGCCTCGGGCTGAACGAAAAGAAGGCGGACCCCAGAAACCATTGACACACAGCGTATACGCGGTATACTCGCTGGGTATGCAGGATTCGGTGGTCGTCCCGCCCCCGCGCACCGAGCTTGAAGCATGAACATTCCAAAGGACAAAGACTATCCCGACGGCGCCGGACAGTGCCACGATTGCGGCGGTCACGGCTGCGCGACGTGCGACCAGAAGGGCTGGCTTCCGAAAGGCCATCTCAAGATCCGAAAGTGCGAGCGGGAAGAGTGCGGGAACCCGCTTCCGCCGGAGTCGGTCCCGGTCTACTGCAGCGGCCAGTGCGCGATGATGGACGCCTGAGAGATGAAGATTTTCTGCGGGACCTGCAACAAGATCGTCGCCCGCCCCCACGGCCTGGGGCATTCGATGCTCACCTACAAGCAGATGACGGCGGACCAGAAGAGATACCTTGCCCAGGAGCTCGGCACACGGCTCGCCCGCATGATGGATCTCGATCCCATGATGATCGTGACGGCGTTCCTTTCGGCTCTCGAGGACGCCAGTCAGCACGACTTTTCCCGCATCGTTCAGAAAAAGTGGACGGCTCTTCTCAAGCACTGATGAGGTGTCACGGACATGGCTAAGTTCGAATTCCCCGGGTACGTGTCGATCGTCGGCGCCGCGAAGAACGATTTCGCGATGACCTTGGACAAGATTTATCCCATGGTCCAGAAGACGCCGATCGACACCGGAGGGGATCCCCGCGCGAAGCTGGATCCCGTGACGCTTCTCAAGAACGCCGTGGAGTGCCAGGTCTCCGACGCGATTCTCCTTCTGACGCCGTTTTTTCGGATCGCCGGAGGATCGCCGTCGTTCCCCAACGGCTTGGCCACCGCGCGGTTCTCTCTCATCGCCGACAACGAGATCTACATCCTGGACGGCCAGGTCAAGAATCACCTCGCGGATCTCGATGGAAATCTTCCTGAAGCGGCCAAGCTAGACTTTTCGAATCCCAAGAAAGGCGTATGCCTGGCCAACATGTATTCTGGATCCGGGACGATCCCGGGGAGCACCTTCGGATATTTCCTTCTCCATGGAACGCCCATTACGATCGAGATCCGAGGTATCGCGGCCGGCTACGGAAAGGTCGAGATGGAGGCGGGGCTCGTTGCGGCACTCTATACGACGAGAGCCGGGAAGAAGGGCGGCGCATGAGTCTCTGCGAGCCCTGCAAGAAGGCGCTCGGGGCTCCGGAGATCGACGACTTCTTCGAAGCGGTCAGGAAGGAAGCGGCCTACCAGCGTGTCCGGTGGAGCGCAGAGCACGACGGCGGGAAGACCGATGCCGACTGGCTCTGGCTGATCGGATATCTCGCGGGGAAAGCGCTTCACAATCCGGGCGGCAACAAATCGAAGAAGCTCCACCGGATCATCACCGTCGCCGCGGCTGCCTGCAACTGGTGGGCGGCTGTGAAGGGTCGGACACCTTCCAAGATGAGGCCCGGGATGGATCCGGCCAAGGTGAAGGCGTAGATGTTCTGGATCTGCATGGCGATCTTCGTGGTCATCATCGTGATCGAGCACCTGCTTCGACGGCGCGATCGCCGTCTGTCGTCCGAAAGAACAGCACGGTGGCTCGCGTTCGAACTCAAGCAGATGGCTCGAGAGAATGAAAGAAAGGAACAATGACGCTCATGAGATTCGACTACAAGCAGGCCGTCGACAAGGCCAAGAAAATCCTGACCCAGACGCAGGGGAAGAGCGACCTTGTCGCCGTGAGGCGGGAGGATTTCGTGGAGGCCCTGGCCAACGCCTACAAGGAAGGCTGGGACGACGCCGGCGCCAAGGGCCGTCCGGAGGTGGCCGAGAAGGACGACCAGAAGAAGCTCCAGTTCGGGGATCTGCAGGTGGGCGATTGCTTCATCGGATTCCCGCTCCCTGGAGACAATTCCGGGCACGGTGGGTATCTGGCATCCTCCAACCTCTTCCGGAAGCTGGAAATGAAGTCTTCCGGAGAAAACGCTCCCGTGGAATCCGGATCCGCCATGGATCCGCGTGGAATCACCTCTCATTTCCCATACACGATGCCCGTACTTCGGGTGATCGTGGGGGACATGCCGAAACATTGAAGGAGGAGCCATGGCAAGCGTGAAGTCCGAATGTCCGGCGTGCGACGGAACCGGACTCTATAGGGGGATGGCCGAAGGCCCCGGAATCGCGGTCGTCTGCTCCCGTTGCGACGGAAGCGGGTGCGTCGATCTCGAATACACGCCATTCACCAAGAGGAAGACCAGAAGCGACGTGCGTGAGGTCTATCTGAGTCGCGGTAATTTCATTCTGTCCTGCGGGCCCACCGGAAACTCGGTCTCGTACAAGGAGTTCATGGCCGGGAAGAGGCCCACGCCGGCGAGGAGGGCGAAGTGAAGTACGAGGAGCTCGAGGACGCGCTCGACGGCCTTTACGCCTACGATAGAGGTTGCGTCAGCAGTGGGATTAAAGACGAGCTTCTGCGGGAACGGGTGAAGACGTATCTCCAGTCCCTTCCGGCGCTCGAGCATCGCCTGCTCGTTTCGAAGATCGTCATCGGCATGTGTCTCTCCGAAGAAATGGTCAGGAAGGGCTACGGGCCCGAGGACGCCAAGGGCTTCCTGGTCTGGCTCGACGAGGACATGAACTGCCTGCTGCCGCATAATTCTTGACCTCCTGCGTATACGCGGTATACTCAGGTCCATGGAGAAGGTGGCGGATCGGGTTTTCACGATCCCGGCGGAAAAGATCCCCCAGGTCGACCAGTGGCTCAGAACTCACCCCTGCAGCCTTCGCGGCAAGCCCGAAAAGACGGCGATCGGGGGCCGGATTACCTACACCTTCACCGATACGTCGATTGGTCAGATGCAGCACGTCAACTGTGCCTGCGGCCAGTCGTTCTGGGTGGAATACGACTTCTGAGGTCTTAAAGGCATGGCTATTCTCGTCTCGAAAGACGTCTGGAGCCGCGTGGACGCGATTCTGAAGCGTTCAAGCTGGATGCGATTCTCCCTCTCGTTTTCCAGGGGGCAGTGGGGAGCGGCCTTCTTCCATGAAAATGGCCGGCTCTACGGAAGCTTTACCAGCCTCGAGGCTCAGGATGCGGTCTCCGAAGCCGTCGCCGAGGCCGAGCGGAAGACGCTCCATCTTGTGGAAGGGAAAGCTTGAATGGGCGAGAACGGAACGCTCCCGAACGAAGCGGCAGCGGAGTACCGGACCAACATCGAAGGATGGGTCTGCAAGACTTGTCGCCGCTTCTACGGAAAAGAAGAGGGCGCCGAACGGACCGCCCGCTACTGCTGCGAGAAGGACCATCAGTGCGACACGAAGGGCTGCCAGAACCGGGCCCCGCGCTCCCGGATCTACTGTCCCATGTGCGACAGCAAGCGGGACCTCGAGCGATACCTCAAGATGGAGGAAGTCGACTGGGACGGAGAAGTTCCTCTCGTCGAGGACGACAACGATCGGTTCTTCTTCAGCGCGGACGATCTCCGGGAGCACCTCGAGCAGGAGGACATCAAGCTCGAGGACATGCGCTTGGTGATCTGCGTGGTCGAGGATCCGCCCTATTTCGACCTCAATGACTTTCTCTCCGACCACCTTCCTGACGGCTTGGACGCCGACAATCCGGCCAAGCTCGAGAAGTACGTCAACAAGTGGATCGAAAAGCATGTTCCGAAGGTCTGGACGGCAGGGAAGCAGCGTCCGTCGCTCAAGTCGCTTCAGGGGAATCTCGAAACGGTCGAAGGATAAGGACAGAGTTCCATGACGCAGTCGGATCAGGAAAAAGTCGACGAACTCATCGCGGCCGCGCAGGCCAATGGGATCAAAGAAGGCGCTCAGACGTCCCGGTTCCTGCTCTGGATCGGGAATGAGTGCTTCGAAGGCCGTGAGGTCCAGAACTTCATGGTGCTCAAAGCCCGCGCCAAGGAGCTCGTCCAGATGTTCCTCGCCCAGGATCGGCAGGCCTCATGAACGCTCCCGGAGAACGGAAGCTGGAGCCGACGGAGGAGGTCATGCTGCTCCAGCAGCATCGGGACGACAAGAGCTTCAATCCCTATTACGGCCTGGTCGTCAAGGATTTCGAAGATCCGGATCCGGCGCAGCACCGCGTTCTTGTTCTCTGGGAGGACGGGATGGAAAGGATGCACTTCCGTTCGGCCTTGATGGCCTGGACGGATGTTCCAGGTGGCTTGAAGCCTTAGAGTACTATGAAAAAACCAAAGGCAACCCGGGTCATCATCGAGTTTCCAACCCTCAATGCCCGAGAGCGGTTCCTGGGCTGGCTGTCGGACGGCGGCGGCGAACTGGCTTTCTTCGAATCTGAAAAAATCCATGCCCCTGCCCAGTCCGTTGAAGTCAACAAGATGGACTACAGTCGGGCCTTTCCTGCGTGGGGCTATAATCCCGTGAAGCACGGTCCGGACAAGGTCGTGATTGCAAAGCACGTACAGGATTGACATGAACGCTCCGACGAACGTCCGAAAGATCCGCAAGGTGCTCACCGAGAAGCGTGATGCGTTCATGATCCGCTGGGCTCATGACGGGCTGACGAGAGATCGGAAGCTCAGTTCCGAGGTCATGAGTAAAGAACTCAACGACATCATCCGTATGGCCTACGACGCCGGCGTTCATGATGGGAAAAACGACGGGTAGCTTAAAATTAAGAGAGGGGCGGGGCAAATGTTGTCGCTTCGGGAACTCGACTGGGCCGTCGCGGAATACGTCCTTGAGCATCTCGAATATACCGGGGACCATGTGCCGCCACCGTATTCGAAAGAGATCGGGCTGGCATGGGCCCTCGTCGAGAAATTCAAGCACTTCGCCCCAGTCGTCTTCAAGTCCGGGGTCGTGATGCTCGGACAAGGATCTAAGGCGGTTGGCGGCGAGTGGGGATGTCGATTCGACTGTTCGATCGACCGGAAGGAGAACTACATTTTCGGCTGGGGGGACACCGCAGCCGAGGCGATCTGCAGAGCCGCGCTTGAGTGCGCGAACAAGACCAGTGGAAATACGCCCCCGTAGTTTAGGGAAGATTTTGAAATGAAGCTGCATATCTTCAAGGCGAAGTGTCCGGTCTGCCCGAAGATCGTCTTCCACGTCGCCGAGCCCGGATCGAAGAAAGTCGAGTACTTCGACGTCCCCGAGATGAAGATGCTCGTGATCGTGGCGACGCCGGAGATTGACGGCGTGAAGCGGATTGCGCTCGGTCCTTGCCAGCGGCAGGAGCCCTTTTATAGGGAAGGCGAGGAACCCGTCGTCTACTTCGCGCATGTCCGGCATGCGTGCCATGTGCCGCCTGCGCCGCTGCCGATCGGGAATCAGCAGATCGACACCTCGAGCTCAACCAGCGTGAACGCAGGATCCACCTTTCCGTCGGGCGTTCCGCCGGCGCCGGATCCGATCAATCTTCCCGTCCCCCGATCCGTGATTTCTGGATAGAACTACTTTAGGAGGTCTCGCAGTGGCTGAAAAGCATCCCATGGCGGAGGCGATCCGGACGGAGATCATCAAGATCGCGACGGAGGGTGATTCGAAACAAGACGGAACGCTCACGGTGGACGTGCTGCTCCGGATCGTCCGGGTCGCGAAGACGGGACGAGACCTCCTCGCCGCGATGGTCGAGAGCCCGAAGAACCTGGCCTCTCTCGTCAAGCGTCCCCAGAGTCCGTTCGGCGGGTATCTTGGGGCGGCTCCGATGGGCGACGATGATCTCGAGCAGATGTCCGGTCAGATGGCAAGCCCTGTCTTCGCGACGGCGCCCATGTCCGAGAACTTCGGCATGACCGCGATGCGGGAGATCATCGCCGCCGCGAAGAACTTCAACGGAAACGGCACCTCCCCGGCCCGCCTGGTCGAGGCGATCGCCATCGCCAAAGAGAAGGGCCTGGACGACGTGGCGCGCGAACTCGAGGAGCAGCTCGGGATCAAGAAGAAGGTCGTCACGGCTGCCCCCGTGGCGGTCCCCGCGGCCACCGAGCCGCAAAAGGAGGCGTCCGCGGCATGAAGATCTACCTGCCTTCCTGGAACGGAGACATGCGTCTCGAATCCGACGGCGACGAGGGCGCGAAGCTGACTCTCATCGACCCGACGCCCCAGGAGCGCGTGGTCGTGGGGGCGTTCCTCCGGATCGCCGAAAAGAAGCACTGGTGGGACGGCAAGGCGCCCGTCGCCGGCGAGCCCTATCAGGGGAAGGAGCTCGAGATCAAGCTGAATGCCTTCCTGGCGAAAGCCTCGAACGCTCTGATCTCGGTCGCCCGGCCCAAGGACCGGACCCTCACCGCCGTCAAGTTCTCGAGCGGCAAGATGGAGGTGGTCGAGGGCGCAACGGTCGAGTCCCTCCAGGTGGTCGAGGACACCGTCGCCCGTGCGAAGAAGGAAGAGACCAAGGAGAAGGAGGCCAAGGCCGCGAGCGTGAAGCGTCCGACTCCGTGCTGTCCCCAGTGCATGCCGGGCGCGATCGGGCCCGCCTCCGAGGTGCTCCTTTCCTTCCTCTCCCCTGAGCAGCATGAGCAGTGGTCCCGTGAGCGGGCGATCCTGGTCCAGGGGCACCTCTCCGGGCACCGCTACGTCATCGCCCACCGTCATTCGAAGCTCGCCCAGCAGGTGGGCCGGATCTGCTTCGATGTCGACGACGAGAAGGTCGTCCACTTCCACGACTGGTCGGTGCCGCCCGAGGAGGAGGTGCTGGCTGCGAAGCTGATCATGGAGCACTCCGAGCCCTGGCTTCGGAACGAGGCGACGGTGTTCGGCCCCGGAAGGACCGATCTCTACAAGAACCCCTTCGGGGATATCGGCGACGGCGTGGAAAGCGCCAGCTTCGCGCAGGGGATCGGGGAAGGCCTCGCCCAGGCGCTCAAGCTCCTCAAGAACTAAAAGAAGGACGTGACGTGGGGCGTTAAGATGAGCGATTCGAATGACTTCGGACCTTGCATTGGATTCGGTGAACTCCTCGAACACCTGGATTCGGTTTTCGGGAAAATTATTTTATGGTCCGGAGGGGAAGGTAAAGCAGTCGAGCGCTTTTCGAAATCCCATGTCTTCTTCGTTGGCGATGAGGAAAAGGTTGAGAACGAAATCGAGGAGATTTGGAAAGATCTGAAGGAGGATGTCAGGGAACGGATTCTCATGCCGTTCAAGGACGTGACGGTCATCGCGAAACGCCAGAAGTTTTTTGAGGTCGGAGAATGCTGGAATGTATTTCGTTTGATCGAAGATCCGGCCCTCGGAAAGGAAGGCCAGCCATTCTCGGTTTTTTCCTATACCGTAAAGAACTCGCGAATCCGAATCCCTCCTCGGCTTTGGAGCTTCTGGTATCACGGGTCGAGGCCGGTTTCTATCGGGGAACAATTCCGCGCTGACATGTCCGACGTGATCATGATCGACCTCGATCAAGCTGACTACGAGCCGGTTACTGATCGCGGAGTAAAGGACGAGTGTTTTGGGAATACCGGGCAACTACTTCGTATAGTTGCCGCAATTTCCCATCCTGAAAACTACGTCGTCAAGGTAACCCCTCGTCTGACGCCAAGGGAAGAGCGGCGAGCTCTGGAGAATCGGCCAAATCCTGCCAAGAAACCTCATTTTATCGTGATCGACCACGAAGTTTTGGTGGGTATGAGCGGGCGGAAGTCCGATGGTTCTCATGCGAGCCCAATCCCCCATCACCGTCGAGGGCACTGGCGTAGGCTTGCTGAGCGTTGCCGAAACGCGCGACTTCTTCACGGAGATAGAATTCCAGTCAGGCCGACTTACATCGGAAATCGAGAATTCTCTGATGAAAGGAATCTCTATGAAGTTCTGCTGGAGTTTGGAGCCAAAAAGGTGAGCCAATGAGATTCTGGCTCGACACCGAGTTCATCGACGACGGGAAGACGATCGACCTGCTGTCGATCGCGCTCGTCTCCCAGAACGGCCGGGAATACTACGCCGTCTCGCGCGACGCCGACTGGTCGAAGGCAAGCGATTGGGTCCAGAAGAACGTGCTCCCCTACCTCGATCGCGTTGAATCGAAGCCACGACCCCAGATCCGCCACGAGATCGAACGCTTCATCTTCGGGCTCCTCGAGCAGGAATCGCCGGGGGCTCACCGGATGCCGGAGATCTGGGCCTGGTACGGCAGTTACGACTGGGTAGTGTTCTCGCAACTCTGGGGGCGGATGATCGACCTTCCGGACTGGATCCCGCACTACGTCCGCGACGTCAAGCAGTTGGCCGATGATCTGGGGAATCCCAAGCTTCCGGCCAGGCACAAGGGCGAGCATCACGCCCTCGAGGACGCCAAGTGGACCAGAAAGTCCTGGGAGATTCTCGAGGAAATTCGGAAGGGTGGAACCAGATGACAGCTCCGAGAAACAGCTGCGGTTGCCGCGGTGGATGCGGATCGCACACCCACTGCTCCAACAACGACAAAAGAACGCCGTCTCCAAACGAGACGGGCGAACGCTGCGAGCCGTGCTACTGGGGTCCGCGATTCGACGCTATGTACCGGAGCAAGGGCGTCAAGGTTCCGAAGCTCAATATTCGCTGATGCGTATCAAGGAAGCCGCGATCATGCACGAGGGGAAGATCTGGACCGGACGCCGGCATCACAACGTGATCAAGAAGATCGTCGACGAGTGCGGGATCCAGGTCGCTCCAGTGCTCGGTGAGCAGGGCTTCGTCACCGAGTGCGGAAAGTTCCTGAGCAGGGAAGACGCCGCGAAGGTGGCGTTCGAAGCCGGGCAGATTCCAAAGCCAAAGACCACTTTGTTCAGCGAGGATCTCTACTAATTGATCTCGAATGAAAAAGTTCTATAATCACCGCGAAGAGGAAACGATGGAAAACGTGAACGTAGAAGTGAAGGTCGGGCAGGTCTGGGAAGACAATGATCCTCGCCAGAAGAAGGAAGGCATCGCTATCCGGAGGATCAAGGTACTCGAGATCAAGGACGGCCGGGCCCGGGTCCAATCGCCTTCGGGGCTGGGCGCGCGCACCTGGATCCGTCTGAACCGTTTCCGTCCCACGGCGAGCGGTTACAAGCTGGTCCAGGACGTTCCCGCCGGCGTATAATCCAGGGGCCCAGAGCGTCGATCGGAACCGGCTCTGACGCGGGCCTCCCGAGAAACCCTTGAATGGGGCCTGGGCACTTCCTCTTCTAGAATTCCTTCCCGGATCCCGCTATACTCTTGGAGTAGAGCGGAAAGGAAACGACCATGTACCAGCAGCCCTTGACCTACCATCCGAGCATGCGCCGCGGCGGATTCCAGCCCATCGTGGCCCCGATGTACACCTCGCGGTACATGGCGCAGGCCGCGACGCCTCCTCCGCAGGGGGAAACCACCGCACCCATCCCAGCACCCGTGCCGCCGCCCGCGAAGAAGATGAGCACGCCTCTCGCGCTGGGGCTCGGCGCCGGCGGGGGCGCGCTCGCGGGCTATCTCCTCACGTTCCTCCTGCCGAAAGTCATCAAGAAGTTCCCCAAGGGCCCCGACACGAAGACGGCGGGGATCGTGGGCGGCCTGATCGGCGGCCTCACCGGCACCGGCATCGCCCTTCTCTTCAAGGACTAAGCACGATGCCGAAGCCGACCGCGAAAGACAGGGCCGAGTGGATCAAATGGCTGAAATCCTATGGCCCAGGAAAATTCTTCGACGCCTTCGTTGCGACCGCCCAGGATGCGGAGTCCCAGTGCATCCATTGCGGTCAAAAGATCTATCTCGACATCGTAGAGGGCGGTGGTGCCCCGGACTGGGGTTCGGCCCTGAAAGGTTTCAGCGGCCTCGACTACGGCTGTCCGGACTCGCCCGACACGAACGAGGAAGGCACCGGCGGTCATCAGCCGAAAAAGCTATAGCCCCTGAGCGAGGGGGTTATGTACCAGGACACGGAAAAGATCTCCGAAGCCCTCTGGGATCGTCACTTCGACGCCGTCGAGGTCGACTGGCATGAATTCCTTCCCATGTTCCAGCGGGCGGAACCCGGGTGGGATCCTTTCGACTTCCCCGACAACTACCGCTGGTTCCTCATCCGAGGCTTTCCGGTCAAGGAGCTCGACGTCACGCTCGCGCGCCTGATGAAGGACGCGCGAGATCCCGGCCAGGAGAAGTTCCAGCACGACCGGATCATCGAGCTCTGGAAGAAGGGAGCTCCGGAATGGCCGGCGTTCGTGACGGCGACCGGCGTGATCGCCGACGGCTATCACCGCACGGCCGCGCACCGGACGCTCCGGCACAAGACCATGGACGTGGTCGTCTCGGTGGCCACGAAGCGCGAAGCCTACCCCCAGATCCGGGATGAAATGTGGCTGGAGGCGTTTCCGAAATAGATGCCCACCACGGGAGCCTACCAGTTCAGGAAGGCCCAGAAGGCGGACGCCCGCGGCGTCGTGCCGGATGAAAACGACATCGCGGTCGGCGAGTGGGGGTGGGAGATCCGGGCCATCAAGCTTGAGGAAGGCGAGAAGCACTATCTCCTCCTCATGCTCCGGGATCCGGACTGCAAGGAGCTCTGCACGCTCTGGCGACGCTTCGGGACCGACGTGAAGGGCCACGACATCGACGCCCAAGGGAACGTGACGCCCAGCGTTTTCCATCAGTGGCCTTACGGGGATCCTCCCCGAGAGCGCTGCGGGTTTCACACGCAGCCGACGAAGCTCTTGGATTTCGTCGATATCAGGTAGAATTTCCTCATGATGAGCTGGCTTCCAGGATTCTACAGGTCGCACGGCGGATCGTGGTTCGTGATGGTCCCCGGCGGGAGCGGATTCATTCCCTACGCCTCCTACAACTGAGGGCAAAAAGATGGCGAAGCCAGAAGAGTCCCGCTTCGAATACATCGTCCATTTCGTCGCCCCCTTCAAGGATCCGCGCTTCAAGGAGCCCCAGCTCGAGGACAATCTCTATCTCGTGACGATGACCCAGGAGCAGGCCGACGCGATCGGCGCGACCCTCAAGCGCCTGTTCGATCAGGGCTTCATCGTTCACGGATATTCGGTCGCGCCGGCCGAGGCGACCCGCGTCTCTCCCATGAACTTGCGCGAGCGGCTTTCGTATTACAAGCAGCAGGGGATGAGGTAGGCCTTTGAATCTCAGGTACGTCTACTTCGACGTCGACAACCCATCGAAAGATCGGGCGACGATCCAGATGTGGGACGGAGACGATCTCTTGGGCGCGATCTTCCTCAGGAAAAAGAGCAATCTTCCCGACGATCCCGATCCCCATACCCCCTGCTGGCAGGTCGCCGGCATCGACGTGATCGAGCGCTTCAGAAGAAGGGGCTTCGGAACGAAGCTCTACGAGGAGGCCGCGCGCCAGGCTTCGCGTCACGGGATGGCGCTCTGCTCCGACACTGCGGGAGACATCGCGAACGAAGCGCTCGCCTTCTGGGAGAAGCAGGTCCGGAAAGGCCGCGCCTACTGGGAAGTTCCCGGGCCGCCTGAAGAGGAAGGCTCGAACTACGACTACGGGCGATTCGTTCTTCGGATGCCTCTCGCCCCGTCGCTTTCCGGATCCGGAAAGGGAAGGAAGGCCGCAACCAGGCAGGACATCGAACGCCATTTCAGCATCTGCATGAACCGCGCGATCCGGGCTTGCGCCAAGGATCCGACGCTGATCTTCTCCGGCTGCCCGGAGACTTCGCAGCTTGCGTGGCGGGCGCTGGACAACTTGGGGCTTGGCCTTGACGCCGTCATGCTCCAGGGGAAAGCCCGGTCCTGGGACGGAACCTGGGTGGACCACGTTTGGGTGGAGGTCCCGGGCCTTGGCCTCCGGATCGAAACGAATCCCTCCCAGATCCTGGGCGTGCCGCAATTCATCATGGTGCTGGACCTGGACGACCAGGCCGACCGCTATCAAGACGGCGTGGAGAGCATGGAACGCCTGGAGCAGGTCACCCCCGAGGGGGAGAAATTCTATCGAGATCTCGCCGAGGAAGTATCTCGGTGCGTGAGAAAGAGGTCCAGGTGAAGTTCTCCGAGTTTCCCCACGACATGCGGGTCCTGATCGACCAGATCACCGAGGACGCCGGCGCCGAGTACGCAGAGGACGACGCCGAGATCCCGGCGGGCATGGTGCTAACGGAATCGTTCCCGGCCAAGATCGAGGGCAACGAACCCGGCGACGACCGCGAGTTCGAGGACTATCTCGAGACGCCGCTCGAGGATTACCCTCCGATTCTCGTTGCCCACGGATACTGGATCGACGGACGGCACCGCCTCTGGGCCGCTCGGACCCGGGGCGTTTCGATGATCCAGACAGCCGATATTTCGGGCCTTATACCCCGGTCCTACGTCAAAAAAGGACGGTTTTTGGGCAAGATGAGGCATTGGCCGGTCCTGGAACCGGGGCTTCCCGACGTCGCGCGCTTCTTCTTCATCAGTCCGAAGGCTCCGGAGAGGCTCCGAAAGTTCGCCGCGGAGTTCCTCCGGTATCTCTATGATCCGGAGGGCGGAGCCAAGGTCGAAGAGTACGGCATGTGGGATTCCGGCGGCTGCTGGACGCTTGCCCAGGCGCTTCACGACTGGATCGGCCCCAGTTCGTCGATGCACTGGGTGGTCGGTCGGGATCCTCTCAAAGAAGAGTCTCTGGAACCGCTACCCCAGCATGTCGTCCTCAAGATCGGAGACTTCTACCTGGACGGGAACGGTCTCTATGCGAAGGACGAGCTCATGGGGTGGTGGAGGGATCTCGAGAAGTTCACGGATCTTTCCATGAAGCATTTTTCCGCCGTCGAGGCGCTGCGCTACAGCATTCACTGCAAGGGCGAGATGCGGGAGCAGCTCGCTGCCGACTTCGGAAAGCATCTGGAACTGCCTTGAAAAGCGCCGTTCTTGGTACGATCATTGAAGTAGAGAAAAGGAGGAAGCCATGGCGAGGATTTTCTTCATAGCGGCGACGGCCTTCTTCTTCCTGGCAGCGGTCGGCGCACACTTCATCCCGAATCCCACAAGCTGGGGCTTCGTGGCGCTCTCGCTGGGTTTTGCGGTCGGCGGTTGGACGCCCTGGAAGAAGTCGGCGTAACCTCAGCTTTTCGTGAGGCTCGTCCGGACGATTTCCTCGCGCTCATCCGGGTAGGGGATCCTCTTCCCTTCCGCAATAAAAATGAGCAGCGTCTCGGCGATCGTCTCGGTGGTGAGGATCCAGTCGGCATCCCGGCCCCAGAAGATCTTGTTCTCCCGACCGTAGACCTCGAGCGCGACCGCCATGTCGACCGCGGCGCGGTAGAGACCGACGCAGCCGTCGATCTGGTCGCCGGCCTGGCGGTTCGCCCGGTCGAGCTTTTCCCTGCAGCTCCCCATGTGCATGGCGATCGCCGCGACGTTTTCCATCACCTTACCCAGGTCGGTCGTTCCGTGATCAGCCATCGTGCTTCTCCAGGTTGCAGTTCTCACAGAGGGGCTTCCGCTGGGCATCGGCGTGGGGCGGAAATCCCGGGAAAAGCCCTTCGCATTTCGAGCACTGGTAGGAGGAGTAGACCGGGCCCGGCGGATATACTGGCGGCGGATACTCCTCCTCGCGGAGCTTTCGCTCGATCTCCCGGTACATCTTCCGGGCTTCTGTAGGCGTCCTTCTTCCGGAAGCTTGGTACTTGAGCTCCCTGCCGCAGGCTTTGCAAAAAGGGTCAAAAGGGGTTGCGTGCTCGCAATGCCCCAGGATCTTGTTCACCTTCCAGCGCACCAGATACCGGCGCGCCGCGGCGATCCCCAGGAGCGCCACGGGCCAGAAGAACACTCCGAGCACGATTCCGATCGCGAACCAGACCTTGGTTTTGGAGTTGGGGAAGATGGGCTTGTCATAGCCCGACCAGCGGATCTTGGCGATGAGTCCCAGGCCGCTGATCACGCTGCCCAGGAGGAGATAGGCTCCTACCAGGTGGACCCATGGGATTCCGACCATCCTATGGATTCTACAGCTGGGAGCCTAGATCCCTCTCTAGACCGGGGTTTTTTGACCGGATTTCCACTCGGCTTCAAGCTGGCTGGGCTTGCCCGTCTGATCGCGCCAGCAGATCAGCTTTCGGATCTGTAGCGGGTCGCGGCCCTGCTTCTGGCACTTCATCGAGATCACCAGGACCGCCTGGAGCTTCTCCCGGACCTTGGGGTCGGGGTCGATCGAGTCGATCCAGTCTCCGACGGTCTTTTCCTTGTCCCGGAGGTCGTAGGTTTCCGCAATCCGCTTGAGGAGCGCGTGGATCTCGAGCTCCGTAATCTGGAAGGCCATCTGGCGGCTGGGCATCGTTATCTCCAACACGTCCTGCAGCGCTGCGCGGCCGGCACGTCGTCTTCTCGCTCGACCCATTCTCTCATGAGAGTCTTTCCGAGCTGGTACTTTTTCTTCTGCTCGGGGGTGATGTTCTTTGGCCAGGAGCCTTGCCCGACGTGGCCCGGTTCCCAGTGGACCAGGTGCCGACAGTTCGGATCCTTGTGGAGCTTGCAGGTCCCGAAGTACTGCCGGACCCCGTGGGTGTGATAGAAGATCACCGCGCCGGGCGGGAGCGGATCCGGAACCTTGGAGCCGGCGTCCTGGAACTTCACTTTTCTCCCTTCGGACCCGACTCGAATTCCCCGAGGTTGTCCCGATGAATGTGGGCCATGATCTTCCGGCCGCGTTCCTTGCTCACGAGCGGGCACGACTGGACGATATGGGACATCATCTCCACCCAGTGATCCTTGAACGTCGAGGTCCCCGAGATCACCAGCCCGCACTTGCAGGTCCAGGTGTGGAACTTGATCTCTTCGGGAGGCATGGCGGGCTCGCTCTCGGAGGTCACGATTGGGGAACCTCAATGGGCCACGTAGATCCGCATTCCAGGCACCGGCGGCCCATCTGAGGCCCGACGAACACGGTGACGTGGCCTCCACCGTGGTAGCCGCACGAGGGGCAGTCGTGATCTTTCCCGATCTTGTCGGGATGACTCCATTCCTTAGGGTCAGAAGTATCAAGCATCGGCACTTCCTTTCGAACCAGGAGACGGAGGATCCTGACTCCCTCTGCCCACGTCGGGCAGACCAGGATCAAGCCCTTTTCCCTGGTCATGTCCTGTGCTCCGAGAAGTCCTTGCAGTAATCGCAGACGTAGCCCAGAAGCCTTCCAAGATTGTCGGTAGACCAGAGCGCCCACCACCAATGCTGCCCGCTCGGAGCCACTCGACAGCCCGTGATCGTCATGAGACCTCCAAGTTCTAGTGACCCCGGCAGTTCAGGCACACCAGCTTGCCGCCGACATTCTGCTTCTCGGCCTCGCAGGTCCAGCAGAGATCCGCCGTCTTTTTGCACTTGTGACAGTAGACGTGGTGGTCTTCGATATGGGTCCATTCGTGGTCGCAGTCCTGCTGCGGATCCACGCTCTGGATCGAGGAAAGGGCCCGGATCTTCTTCGCGATGCTCTCCCGGGTTGCCTTCACCGTCGCCTCGACGATCTGTTCGTAGGTCAGCGAAGCCGACGTTGCCAGCACTTCGGCGGGAGCGGGCCCCTCCGGCCAGGGCTCCGACTCCGCGAGCTTGGCCATCTTTTCGATCAGCTCGTTGTTCGCCGCAAGCGCGGCGTCCCGTTCGCAGTAGGGACAGACGTCGTCCTCTTCCATGTAGTGCTTGGAGCAGTCGGTCATTTTTTACCTCGTCCCTGCCTTCTTGCAGATGTCGCACTCGTCCACCATGACGAAGGTGGGATGCTTGCACCTGCGGCAATGGGCAACCTCTTTTGGCATGCCGAGATTCCCTCCGGCATCCACCGAGAAAGTCGGCTTCTGGGGCTTGTTCACGACGCCCTGGACCCGGATCACCTTGGCCGTGTCGGACACGCCTTCCTCGTTGACGTAGTTCCGGATGATGCTCGCCTGAAGGTTGAGCCGCCTGACTTCCGCGATGAGCCGCGGCACCTCGTCGCAGGCCATCTTGGCCAGCGGCCCAGGAGCCACCATACTGGTACGCCGCAGCTTCTGGGCGCGGCCCTCGAGCTCCGCGAGAGCTTCCTCGGAGATCGGCTCGTTCACGGATGGACACTCCATCAGGAGAACGTCATGCATCCGGCTGCACCTGGGGCAATAGGTTGGTTTTGCCATAGCTGTAGTTACCTGTCCTTCTTCTTGGCCTCGCCGCACGGGCGGCAGAGGCACATGCACCGACGCTCCGTCAGGTAGTGGCAGTGGGTTCCGTAGCAATGCTCGGTCTTCCGCTTCTCCTCGATCTCGGCCTTCCCGCACTCGAGGCACGTCGCCTCGTCGCACACCCCGCGAGCGTGGTCGTTGGCCCGATTTTCGGTCGTGGTCCTCTCGTAGAAGGCCTTGCACGTCGGCTGCCGGCAAAGCGGACTACTTCCGGTGTGCTGAAGATCGTGGATCTTCTGCACCAGAGTCCCGGCAAACTCGACCCATTCACGGTCATGTTCGCAGGAAGGAGCGACGGGTTGGCTGGGCCCGTGGGTACGCTGATCGCCACCCCGGTGCGATGCTTGTACTCCTTCGCCGGGGGACCCGTCGGTGACCGCTCCTTCACGATTCAGATTCTTGGCGCTCTTCCGATCCTTCAATTCCTTCAGGAGCAGGTCCGCGCCCTCGTTCCAGCCGGGAGACTTCGGATCCAGGAGGGCCTCCGCTTCCTTTCGGATGATCTCATCAGGCCGATTTTCCATGGCATCCAGACTGAACTGCGCCCGACGTCTCCAGAATGTCAAATCCGTCTCTGTGCTGGTGACAAGTTCCCGGCAGAACCGGCGATATTCCTCAACCTGAAGTTCTTTATCCCGCAATTCCCTGATGCGCTGGAGGTAGTTGTGCTGTCCAGTCGGATTCCCCTCGACCGTGCCGCCCAGAGCGTTAACCGTGGCAGTCAGTCGAGCGTTGAGATCGGCGCGGCCCTTCTCAAGCTCGGCCCGCTGGTCTTCGTGCTTGGGATGGCCCTTGCAGAACCAGCAATGATCGTTGTTCGTCATAATTCCTCAGCTAAGAAATGACCTGACCCTTCTTGAGCTGCTTGAGCTTGAGGCACCTGGCGCACTTGTCCCTGGGGATCCTGCTGTCGGTGAAATTTCTACGGCTTCCGCACAAGGCGACCGGACCGTGCCCGTAGTGCGCCCGGGCTCCGCCGAACGACGGCCGCCAGTCGCCGTAGACAACCGCAATCAGCGTCATTCGTCCTTCTTTCCGCCGGCCCACTCCGGAAGCCGGCACTTGAGCGCCACCGATCGGTCGAAAACCGCGTCGATCTGGGCCTGGGTGGGCCAGTCGAGCTCCGCCGGGAAGTTGTAGCAGTCCGCGCGGGACTTCTTCACCCAGAAGCCGCCCTGGAGTTTCAGCCAGCCGCGGTGCTCGAGAAGCCCGTGGTGGTCGCCCAGCACGTTCCCGAGCGCGATGTGCTTGCGCTTGTCGCAGCCGTAGAACTTCCCCTCCGGAGACAGCCATCCGTCCATCCACCGCTTCCAGTTCGTGGTGGGGCGGAGTCGTCTCTCAGGGCGGAGGGGCGGCACTTTATACGTCATCGCGAAGCGTCTGCATCAAAGGGGTAGAACATCACTTTCCTTCGGGTTCGTCGTTGATGATCTCGATCTTCGACAAGAACTCTCCGCACTCTTGGCATTTGATCCCCGGCGGATCAAAGCGGAAGCCCCCGATGATGACATAAGTGTCGTAGACGTCATACATGGCGATGATCTCGCCTTTGACGCGCTCCCTGGCTCTTACCAGATGTCCATTCTTGCACCTGGCCGTTACAAGCCCATTCTCGTCCGTGTTGAAGGCCGCGTCATTGCCCGTGATCTTGATCGTCATGATATCTCCCCTATTTGTCGCTGGATCTGCGGGAGCATGAACCGCACCAGGCATAACTGACGGTCACGCCGGGACAGCGGTCACCCATTCGCCTGCCGCAGTGGTCGCACAAAAGCGGCAGGTATCCCGGACGGACCGGCGGAACCTTCAGGCGCGGGAGCCGCTTCGCGGTTGCCATGATATTCCTTTCCCTAAAGCGCTCTCATGTACCCCAGCCAGCTGGCCAGGTTCGCCCGGGCCCGGTGGCCCAGCGCACGGGCCGCGCCGCGGCTGAGATCCAGTTTTTTCCCGATCTCCTCGTAGCTCAGGTGGTCGATGACCCTCATGAGCAGCACCTGGCGCTGGCGCTCGGTGAGCCGCTGGATCTCCCCGTCGAAGATCTTGAGGGCCTCCCGGCTGAGCGTGTCCGCAAAAGCACTCCGGTTGTCCCGGTAGCCCTGTTTCTCGAGCATCCTTTCGGTGGATTTCTTGTCCCGGATCCAGTGGAGCGCCAGGTTCCGACTGATCTGGAAAAGCCACGGGAGAAAGAACCTCGGCCGGTCCACCTCGAGGCGCTCAAGAGCCCGCAGGACCGCGTCCTCCGCGATCGAGTCCGCGGCGCCGGTGTCATGGACCATCTTCCAGGCATAGTTCCTGAGCCTCTGGCGCACCGCCGGGGTGATCTCCGCGTAAAAGAGCGCCTTTAGGCCCCAGCCGGCGCCGAGAGAGTCTCTGAAGGGGTTTCTGCCGCCGGGGTTTCCGGCGGGCCTTTTTGGGGCTCCGCCGGTGGAGTAAAAGGGACGGAGGAGACACCTCCCAGTCCCTTGAGCTTCTCGAGGGTCATGATGGTGCGGTTCAGCTCCCCGATCTCGGCTTCCAGCACCGATCGCTGGACCTTGAGGGCTTCGATCGAGATATCGAGCGCCTTCCCGGTCCCGGCGGGCATGGCCACGGGCAAGAGCTGCGCCACCGTGACCGGCGCAGGCGTCCCTGTAGGGGCGGAGCCCCCCGCGCGCGGAGCGCGCCGTCTGTAGACCACGTAGGGGCCGCCCTTGCAGTCCCGGACGTGCTCCTCGAACCTTTTCCCGAGCCTGTAGTAGGGCTTGCCGCATTTCTCACACTTGCCCACCGGCTTGTCCTCGAGCACCCGCACGTCCGAGGGCTCCGGTGCGGCGATGGGAACATGCGCGAACCCCGGGAGCGCGGGCGCTTGGGGGCTTTCCACCCTTTGCTGCGAGCCCTCCGGGGAGGAAGCCTGAGGCAACGCCGGTCCCGTGAAGTTTTCTCCGCACGAACGGCACTGGAAGCGCTGGAGATTCTGCTCCTCATCGACGGCGAGCGCGGAGATCTCCGCGCGACGGCACCTGGGACAGCTGACGTTCACGTTTCCCCCTTTGATGAGAAGGGCAAGCCCTGGAACCCAAGTCGAGAGAGCGCTATTTCCTCACCACGCCGCCCGCACGACCCAGCATTTCCGGCACCAGATCGGGCGCTTGTACGGCGAGCGCCGGGACCGCTTCCAGTCCTTTTTCGAGACGCGGACCC